>RCMY010002926.1_pt1 | contig 15305 bp, 10 predicted proteins | sample 2041341 | NCBI WGS metagenome assembly RCMY01 (sample SAMN09708234, study PRJNA481090) | Marine sediment metagenome, whole genome shotgun sequencing project.
TCGCCGTCGAACCAGAACCTGTCGAGCCGGAGCCGCTTGCCGAGTCTCAGTCTGAGCCGGAAGTCGAGGCGCTGACGGGCTTCGCTTCCCTTGGTCTCGGCCCCAAACTGCTCTCGCGGTTGGAAGAACTCGGCTACGAAGAGCCGACCCCGATTCAATCTGAGACCATCCCTGCGCTCTTGACCGGCATCGACCTCCTCGGTCAGGCCGCGACCGGGACCGGCAAGACTGCTGCCTTCGCCCTCCCAATCCTCGAGCAGATCGGTCAGGGAGCAAAGGCAATTCCTCGCGCTTTGATCCTGACGCCGACAAGAGAGCTCGCCATCCAGGTCAGCGAGGCCATCCAAGAGTACGGCAAGCACCTCGGCATCGAGGTCCTTGCCGTCTTCGGCGGACAGCCGATCCAGCGCCAGCTCCGAGCGCTCGACCGTGGTGTCCACGTCGTCGTGGCGACCCCGGGTCGAGCCCTCGACCTCATCAAGCGACGGTCACTTCGCCTCGACCGCATCGACACCGTTGTCCTCGATGAGGCCGACGAAATGCTGGACATGGGATTCAGCGAAGACCTCGAGGCGATTCTCAGCTCGACGCCAGAAGACCGCCAGACCGTGATGTTCTCAGCGACGTTGCCTCCACGAATCAACGCCATTGCCAAGAAGCACCAGAACAACCCCACCCGTGTGCGGATCGGCCGAGGTGACGCCACGCCGGGCAACAAAGACGTCAAGCAATCGGTCTACCTCGTCGGCAAACACCACAAGGCCACGGCCCTCGGTCGGATTCTCGATATGGAATCTCCCCAGGCCACACTCGTGTTCTGCAGGACCCGCTCTGACGTCGACGACCTGACTGAGACGATGCTGGGCCGGGGTTACCGGGCCGAGGCGCTTCACGGCGGGATGGACCAGAACCAACGTGATCGAGTGATGGCGCGGCTCCGAGACGGCACCGCTGAACTGCTGATCGCCACAGACGTCGCCGCCCGCGGCCTCGACGTCGACCTCCTCACCCACGTCGTCAACTACGACGTGCCGGCTGCACCCGAGAGTTACGTTCACCGCATTGGCCGCGTCGGACGCGCCGGGCGTGAAGGTGTGGCCATCACCCTGGTCGAGGGCAAGGAAAAGCGGCTCCTGCGCAACGTCGAGCGCTTGACCAAGCAGACAATCGAGGTGAAGAACCTTCCCTCGGTCAAGGACCTCAAAGTCCGAAAGATCCAGCGGACACGCGACCTTGTTGGCACCGAGCTCGCCAGCATCGCCGAAGAGCCCGACAGCATCGAGAACTACCGCTCCATCCTCGACGAGCTCGGTGACGATCACGAAGCAGTCGCTCTCGCTGCCATCAAGCTCTTGCACGAATACAAGAACCCAGGCAAGGACGACGCCGAGATCCCGGCCGTCGTCGATCGAAACGATCGCGGAGGTCGCAACGACCGAGGCAAACAGAGCGCTCGCCAAGGGGGCGGCCAGGGTGGCGGCTACCAGGGTGACCGTTCAAAGTCGGGCGACAGGAGCCTGACCCCAGGCGACACCGAGTTCGTCTACATCGGCGTCGGCGCCAAGGCTCGAATTCGTCCTGGCGACATCGTCGGAGCGATTGCCAACAACACGGATCTGACCGGCAAGCAGATCGGCCCCATCCGGATCTCCGATCACCACACTGTCGTCGGCGTTCCGGCGGCAGCGGTCGACGAAGTCGTCAAGACGATGCACGGGATGCACTTGCGAGGCAAGAAGGCCAAGGCTCGCCGCTACACCGACTGACCGTCACTTCAGACGACGGAGCGTCCCGAGCACGAACCGGACCATGAAGACTGCAATCACCAAGAGCAGCGCGGCGAGTGCGCCCACGCTCATCTGTCTGGCCACAGAGATCTCCTCGACTGGTGGGACCGCGAGAGTGGCGAGTGCTGCCTCGGCTTCTGCCGCAGTCGAGGTGGCGCTTCGAACAATGTCGCCGTTGCCCCGCACTCCAATGGCATTGCCGGAGAACGCCGACCAGCCCTGCTCAGTCACCACGTCGACAAACGTGCGGCTCAGTTCTTCCGTTGGGCTGAAGACGACGAGGATGTTCTGGGAGGTCTCGGTGATGCTTGTCGACAAGAAGGCCAGATCTTCCGGACTCTCATTCGACACGAACGCGAGCTGTTCAGATCGCACCGTCGTGAGGTCGCGTGCCATCGCAGCGGCAACCTCACCTCGACCGTCGGTGATGACGAGCCCTGAGGAGAAGCCAGCCAGCACTCGCGAGACCGGCGCTGCTTGGGGGTGAATCGGGAGCGGGCTCGAACCCTGGAGGACGCCGACCATGGTCATGGCGACCTCGATTTCGTTCTCCGTGTTGCCGGTCACGACCGACAAGTGCCCCACGGCAACTTGCGGGAAGCGATCGAGGGATGCGGGCAGCGACTGGCCAGGTTCGGCATCGACCCATGACGCTGCGTCAAGCGTGAGTTCGTGCGTGGGGAGCTGGTCACCACACTCGAGTGGCAGCTCTGACCGAACGACGAGCACGTTGTCCCGCTCGATCTGCGAAGCGTCGATCACGAACTCGAAATCGAATCGGCCAGACTCGTCGAAGTCGATCGCGTCCTGCAGATCCCCATTCAGCCACAACGTGAGCACCGGGTCATGCCCGTTCGCTCCTGAGGCAAGGGCGACGCCACCAATCCGAACTCGAATCTCGTTGATCGGCTCGCCAAAGGCGGCTTGCGGCAGCGCTATCGGTAGTTCGAGAACTCGCGAACCTGAAGCGACGAGACGGCGAACGCCGACGTCTCGAAGCGAACGTTGAGCCAGGAGATCTTCGGGGATGGGAACGCGTGCGAGTTCCTCGACCTGGACCGACGGCTTGGTGACGAAGGCAAGCTCCGGTGCGCTCACCGAGGAGGCCATGATCTCGAGGAGCCCATCAGGGCCTGCAATCTCGAGGTGTGTACCGTCGCGACCCTGCCTGATCGTCATGCTCGCTTCAGCGGCCTCGGTCAGCACAATCGTTCTGGTGAAGAGGTCGTCGCTCACGGGTACGGCGCCGGCAACTCGTTGGGCAAACGGCCCGGCAGCCACGGTCCGATGCACGACATCAACGCTTGGCATCTTCGGATACCGGCGGGCCAGCGCTGTTGCGAGTTCGAACGATGCGGATCGAACCGAGGACGATGCGCTGGGATCCATCACGACGATCACGTGATCCAACACGGCGGGGAAGAAGTCAGCGATCGTCTGAGGCCTGGTGTTCAGGCGCTCGAAGAAGAACTCGTTGTCGACCAGACGCAGAGCTGATGGCTCGGCTGCTGTCGAGGTACACGTCGCCCCGAAGCGCTCTTCGACCGAGATCGAGAGCACGGTGTCTTTGACGATCGGAGTCTCGAGCGTGAAGCTCAGTTCTTCGGTCGAGCCACCTGGGACCGTCGCCGAGAACACTGACACCCCGTCGATCGACATGTCGAGTTGGACCTCGTGGACGGCGGCAGGAATGACCACAGTTGTCTTGAAGCCGGTGAAGGCAAGGCCATGGGCCACGGCAATGTCAACGTCGCGACGGCCAGCGGGCCGCAACAGCGTGATGGTGTCGCCCACACCAAGATCGCCAGAGTCGAATGAGCCAGAGGGGACAGCGATCTCGTCCCCGGTTTCGACCCAGACGACATCGTCCGGCACCAACGTCGAATTCTGCAGCGTGATCAGCGCGTCGACGTTGGCGTCTTGCCCATCGTCGGGTGGCTCGATCAGGACATCGCCCTGCAACGCCGCTGGCCCAACAGCAACCTCGGTACCTGAAGGAACCGCAAGCGACCCGGCGAACAACCCAGTCAAGGCGACGACGGTTGCCAAGGCAACCATCATCTTCGTCGTACGAAGTCGTGGTGTCATTCCGCACTCACCGTCTTGAACCCGGCTCGAGGCATTTCGCCCCAGATGTTCTCGCCGGGGAACATCGAACGAATACGCCACACGAGCGTCAACTGGCGGTAACCCCAATTGACCTTGAAGGCGAAGCCAAGCAGCCGCCAGACGTCAGCCGAACGGTGGTACACACCGAGCCGCGAAATGGCCATCAAGGCGCCGAGCATGGTCAACGCCATCCCGAAGAATTGTGTGGTGAGGAAGATGGCCAGCGCCGACATCGGATTGACGAATCCGGTGGCCAACAGAATCGCCAGCAGCACCCAACCGATCGCCTCGAGAATCGGCCCAATCCATTCGAAGACGTAGAGCGAACCAACACCGATGGTGCCGACGGTCCCGTAGCGCTTGCGTCCGATCATGTTTCCGTAGTCATCCATGATCATCTTCAGCCCGCGGTGCCACCGAATGCGTTGACGCATCAGCACGCTCTTCACAGGCGGGAACTCGGTCCAGACGATGGCTTCAGGGACCTGAACGATCCGGTACGGACGTCCCGCGTCGCACTCGGTGCGCTGGATTCGCAGACACATGTCCATGTCTTCACCCAGATGGCCGTGCACGTATCCGCCGGCGCGCACGATGGCATCCCGGTTGAAGAGGCCGAAGCCGCCAGAGATGATCGGCATGGCCCCGATCCGGGAGAGGCCTGGCCTGGCCACGAGAAAGGCCGTCAGGTACTCGATCAGCTGACAGCCGACCCAGTAATTCGTTCCGACACGACGATCGACGATGCGCGGACCATCGATCACGATGTCGTTGGCTGGCAGCAACGTGGTGCCGACGCCGACCACCTGGTCAGGGCTGACCACCACCTCCGCCATGCAACGAGCGATGACATCGATTTCCATGAACTCGTCGGCGTCCATCACCACGACCCAGTCGTAGGTCGCGATGTTCACGCCGACGTTCGAGTTGTCTGCCTTGGCTCCGGACCCAGCCTTATCGACGACGACGAGGTTCGGCACCTGTTGCGAGCGATAGATCGCGAACAGTTCCTTGGTCGCAATCGGGCCGATCGGGGGCTGCGATTCGAAGACATGCATGTCGAACTCTTCGATGAGCACGCCCATGGTGTTGTCCTTGGAGCCATCGTTCACGATGATGATTTCGATGTTCGCGTATTGCTGCTCGAGAGCGCTGCGAATCGTATGGACGATCACTGCTTCCTCGTTGTACGCGGGCAGGATCAGCGAAACACCTGGCGCATGACGGTCGGCTTTGATCTTCTGAAGAGCCAGCTGTCGATTGCCGTGGCGGTGACGGTCGAGGAGCTGCCCTGAGAGCACCGCCCACGTGACCATCGCCAGGTACTGCAAGATCGTGAACGACAAACAGATCGCCATGAAGATGATGACACCGCGACTGATCATTTTGTGTCCGGCTCGAGCAGGCCGAGCTGGTAGGGGTTCTCGACGGCGGACACGTTCGGGCTCTCGCCCTGGCCTGGCACCGATCCGGCATTGGCCCACAAGACTTCGGATGCCATCGACGCTGCATCTGAGGACTCGTTGCTTGCAGCAGCGCGATGCAAGATCGCCCGACCAGCATCGGTCTGAGCCAGGCGCGAGGCCGCAGCGAACCTCGTCATCCGATCGGGAGCGGTCAATGCACCGGCGAGGGCGATCTTGGCCCCCGGATGCTCAATCGTGTTGGCCAAGGCGTTGACGGCCGCAAGCCGACGCTGGCTCGAAGGGTCATCCAACGCCTCGATCAGGACACTCAACGCGTCAGTTGCTGTTCCGGCGTCGGGGAGCTGCCCCTTCGCCAAGGATGCTTCCGCGAGCATTGGTGCGTTGCGCCACTGTGGCCGAGCAACCGGCACCCTGCCAGCGCCATCTTTTGACAACACGCTGGTGGCCCGCCCAAGCGTGTCGAGCACCCAACCGCCCGAGCGATTGACCAAACCGACCAGGACGCCGATCGCGACTGACGGATCGAGCGTGACCAGCGCTTCAGCGGCAGCACGCACGACCTGCTCGTCGTCATCGCTCGCCAGATTCGCCACTTCGCCGAACAAGTTCTGGAGGCGAAGGACCTCGACGGTCTCGAGGCCCTCGATGCGTTCGAACGGGTCCTCGTCGACAAGCTTGTTCCGTGCCCACTCGTCAACGCCGCTTCGTCTCACGGCATCGAAGAGGTCCTCGCTGGCGAGCTCGCCGAAGCTTCGGGCAATCGCAGCAAGAGACAACACGACCGGGGTCGCGTCTTTGCACGAATCCAACAGTCGGTCGATCTCTTGCCCGCCCTCTGGTCCACCACGGCCCTCAGCAAGTCGCACCCCGAGCTCGTACGTGTCCTCCCAAAGTTGACCTGCCGAACGAGCTCGACGCAGAACAGCGTGGCGGGCGAACACGGTCCACAAAGCTGTGATCAAGAACAGCGAAAGAGCCGCCCCAGCCAGGAGCCATGTGAAGTCCAGTGCGCGCATGACTCCTTTATCGGCCAGACGTGCCCGTTCGTGAGGCCGTTTGGTCAATGCCATGCAGACCAACGGTTTTGCTTAGGATGCGCACGTTCGAGCCGAAAGGTGACGACATTCAAAGCGGCGTACGACGAATTCGTGCGCCTGAAATGGGAGGGAACCCACCATGAAGCACAACAGGCTCTTCAGCCTGCTCGTTCTTGCGATGCTCATTGCGTCCAGCTGTTCGTTGATCAGCGGTGATGAAGAAGCATCAGAAGACGTGACAGCCGATGCTGGCGACAGTCAAGACCAAACAACGGTGCCTGTTGCGACCACCGCGGCGCCAGCGACCACCGAGGCGATGGCTGCCGATGGTGCCGGGACGCTCGACGATCCGCGATCGATTCTGAACGCTCGGTTCGCTTACAGCGAAGACTTCTACGACACCGATTGGGAAGGCGTGCTCTACGGCCTCGTCGACCTCCCGACGAATTCAAGCGACAAAGTAGGGACCTGCTACGGGCTCGTCGGGATCATGAGTCCCGTCCGAATCGGCGAAGGCTCCATCAGCGAGGGCTTCACTGCCCCCGACCTCGGCCTTGTCGTCGACGGCGTGCTCGTCGACGACAGCTTCGGTTGCGACGCCGACCCGGTCCGCGATGCCGGCTACGGGCCGATCTACGACGCCCAGGTAACGGAGGGAACCGAGTTCGCCTTCTATGCCACGTTCTTCGTCGAAGGTGACCCCGCATCGATTCCAGTTGCCCTATCGCTCGGCGACTCGAGCGATGCGCTCAGCGTCACCTACTTCACGACTGACGTGCTCGGTTCTGTGCCGGCACCCGTTGTCGCCGCTGGCTCGGGAGCCGGCGGAGACGTCGAAGCGCTGGCCGGGGCGAAGTTCTCCTACAACGGTCAGTTCGACGACACCACTTGGGACGTCCAACTCTTTGGCCTGGTCGAGGGCGAAAAGGACAACTTCGTCGATGAAGCTGGTTCCTGTCTCGTGCTCGTCGGAACGCTCACACCGACCCAGATCGACGATGGGCAGCTGTCCGAGGGCTTCGACTCCCCTGACTTCGTCACGGTCGCTGCCGGCCTGCAGATCGAGGACGAGAGCGACTGCGAGACCGAAGACATCGAACTCGCTGGCTTCGGCCGCCTCTGGGACGCCGAGGTCACGCTCGGCACCGTCTTCCCGTTCTATGTCGACTTCTTCATTCCCGAAGGCGCCACGGCCGAGTCAATCATCGCTGGCGATCCGACAGAAGACGGTGGAGCGAAGTTCTTCTCCGTGGACGTCATCCCAACGTTGCCGGCTGCTGACACGAGCGCCAGCCTCGGCACGCTCCCCGAGGGCATCACGCCCTTGACCGGTGCAGGGTTCACCTACACCGACTCGTTCAGCGACACCGCATGGGAAGCCATCGTCGACGGCCTGGTGCCGACAGAGGTCAGCAGTTTCGCTGATGTCCCGGGTCGCTGCTTCGCTGTTGTCGGTGTCATCACCCCGACAGCGATTCCTGAGGGAACCGTGACCGACGGCTTCGACACACCGGACATCGGCCTCATCGCCGGCGGCCGGGCAATGCCGTGGAACGCTTTCAACTGCGAAGACGACCTCCTCCAGGCGAACGGCTACCAGGATCTCACCGACGCAGAGATTCCCGTCGGCACGGCGTACCCATTCTTCGTGCAGTTCTTCGTGCAGGGTGACGAGTCGATCTCGCTCGACTCTGTCTTCGTCGGCGACTCCGGCGATACCGGTGCGCTGTACTACGACGCTGCGCTGCTCGACGCAGTTCCGTCTCGCAACTAGCAGCCGCTGTCTGGCTGGCTCGGGCTTCCTTTGGACCCGAGCCAGTCAAAGAAGCGGGCAGGCTCCCAGGTGTTGATCACTTGATCCCTGGGGGCCCAGCCCCGTTGCGCAGTGAGGACTCCATACTCCATACGCCCGAGTTCCGAGGTGTGATGACTGTCGGTGTTGATCACCAACTTGACCCCCTTCGCCACAGCCTGACGAACCACGTCGGACGCAGCATCCAGACGTTGCAGCGCCCCGTTGACCTCGAGTGCGACATCGTGTTCGACGAGTGCGTCGAGAACGACATCGACGTCGATCTCGATGCCGGGTCGCCGACCGATGTAGCGGCCAGTCAGATGGCCAATCGAGTGGACCGTGGGGTCAGCAATCGCCGCCAGCAGCCGATCGGTCTGTGCCTCGATTGATTGGTCGAAGTGAGAATGGACTGACGCCACGGTGTAATCGAACAACGCACGGAAGTCGTCCGCGTAGTCGAGCCCGCCCTCGGCATCGATGTTGAGTTCGCAACCCCAGAGGATCCGAAGGTCGGGATACGAACTCTGGAGCGACCGGATGACTTCGCGGTGCTCGAGCATCTCCTCGGCGCTCGACCCGTTGATGGCGAGATCCTCGCCATGGTCAGTGATCGCCAGGTACTCGTAACCAGCGGCTGCCCCGACGGCCACCATCTCGGCCACTGTCGAGCGTCCATCGCCAGACCTGTCGGTGTGGTAGTGCAGATCACCTCTGATGTGCGATCGCTGGACCAGTTCTGGCAATGTCGATGGCGTCGAACGGTCGGCCGCCTCGACTTCACCAGTGGCCTCCCGCATGGGGGGTGCCACTTCGACGAGGTCCAACGCTTCGTAGATCTCGGCTTCGGTCGTGCGAGCAACACACCGGCCCGTTTCCCCCGTTTCTGGATCGACGTCGAAGAGCCCGTACTCGTTGAGGGTCATCTTGCGATCGATCGCTCGCTGCCGCAGCTCGATGTTGTGCGCCTTGGAGCCAGTGAAGTAGAGGGTGGCCGCACCGAACTGCTCCGGCTCGACCACCCGAACGTCGATCTGGAGCCCTGCGGCAGTGAGGAACGACGTCTTCGTGTCGCCGCTGACAACGATGTCGACCGCCTCCGGATGGTTGCGTACCACGTCCATCACTGCAGGGCCGTTGTTCGCAGCAACCGTTATGTCGATGTCACCGATTGTTTCGGAGAAGCGACGCAGGGACCCGCAGAACTGCGCCCGTTCGACGCCCTCGATCGCTTCGAGGTCGGCAACCAATCGTTCGGCCAGCGGCAACGCATCGGCAATCGGGGTGCGCCGGTCCTTGCCTGTCAGCCCGAGTCGATCAATCGCCTTCGCTATCTTCGCCTCGCTTGTCGCGCCGAGCCCTGGCAGCGTCTGCAGTTGATTGGACTCGATCGCTGCTTTGAGACCCTCGACGTTCTCGACCCCGAGCTCGGAACGGACAAGCGCGAGCGTCTTGGGCCCGAGACCTGGTATTCGGCTCAATGCGACGATGTCTGGCGGGAATTCAACTCGCAGTGTTTGGAGCTTTTCGACCGATCCGGTCTCGATGAACTCGCGAATCTTGCTGGCCGTCGACTTGCCGACTCCCTTGACCGCCACCAACTCGCTCGGCGAGAGATCAGCGATGGGTCCGACCGCAGACTGCAAGCCCTGTTTCGCTTTCTCGTACCCGCGAACTTTGAACGACTGCGGGCTCCCCTCCTTCAGTGTTGTCAGGGTCACGAGTTCATCGAGCATCGCGAGGATCGAGGCATTCGAGGTGGTCGCCATGGGCCGATCGTACGCAGTGGCTAGTCTGCGGCGGTGCCTGTTGTTGTTGCCGTGTTGTGTGCCGTCGTTGCACTCGTCCTCCTGATGGTGTTGCTGCAGTCCCGAGGTGCGCTGTCATCGACCAAGGACGCCCTCACCAAATCGGAGCGCCAAGCGGCCAAAGCCGCCAGCAATGCTGCGGCCGAGCGAGCCCACAGCGAAGAGCTCGACACCGAGATCAGTGGCCTGGAAGCAGATCTGGAGGCGGCTCGAGAATTGGCGGCTGAGCGTGCGTCCTCGATCGAGATGACCGAGGAGCAACTCGAAGCCGAGCGAAGTCGGGTTGAAGAGCTCCAAGCCGAGCTGGAAGCCGCCGTCTATGCCCGCAACCAATTCGAGGCCGACATGGCGGCACGTGACGGAGCGGTTGCAAGCGCAAACGAAGAAATTGCCAAGCACGAAGCGACCGCCGAGGCTCGCGAACAGGTGAACCTCACCCTGACCCACCAGAACGAAGGACTCCAGGTCCAACTGATCGAGGCCGCTGACGAGGCGGCCAAGCGCAGCGTCCCTTCGGTTCCGAGTGTCCTGATCTCTGACGACGGATCCGATCTCGATGTCCCTGGTTTCAGCCCAGGCATGGCATGGGATCTCGAGCTGGTGCGAAGCGAACGCACATGGCGCTACAGCGTCGCCGCGAATCCGGTCGAGGACCCCAGCCCCTTCGTCACGACTGACAACCCGCTCAAACTGGCCATCGAGATCGAGGCGCTCGCTCTACGAGAAGACGTCGGTGCGTTCATCGGGATCGACTGGCAGGCAGGGAGCGACATCGATCCGGCCGAGGACCCGGCACGGGCCCACCTCACACTGCGCCTCGCACAGGAGCTCCTGGCATCAGCTGCCAGAGAACTGTCGCCATCGACGCTGATCGTGACCTCCGATGCCACCCGCGGCGGCGTGTCGCTCGAGGTCGTCGCGTCAGACCCGAACGACGTCGACTTCAAGATTCCTGCACCTCCGATCGCCAGCGAGTGGATCGGCATCGACGAGCACGGCGGCATGGTCGTGACGGTGAGGGTCATCGACTGACCCTCACAGAGGTTCATCAGGCCAAAGAATGGTCTGTCGAGGCCCCATCAGGACGTTTGATCAATTCTGTCAAACAACAATAGACAACCACCATCACCCAGTATGTTGCAGCAGTTGTGTACCGTTTTCGGATGGTGCGTTGGTTCATGGTCGAAGATGATCCGTCAGACCGCGAGATATTTGCGATCGCACTCGAACAAGTTGACGGTGTCGAAGCGGAGATGTTCGAGTCGGGCATCGACATGCTCGAACGCCTGGAAGCCGGCGACATTCCCGACGTTCTTTTCCTCGATCTCAGCCTTCCCGACATGAGCGGCGCCGAGATCATCGCCCAGATCCGGGAGCTACCCGCCACGGCGACGTTGCCAATCGTGATGTTGTCGGGAACAACCGACCTCGATCGGGTCGACCACGCATATCGCAATGGTGCCAACGTGTATTTCCAGAAGCCAGACTCGATCACGGCAACAGCCAACCTGTTTGCCCATACGCGAGACCATTGGAGCCGTGCGCTCCTTCCAAAGGAAACCTCGATCTCAACGAGTTAGTCCGCGTCGATGCACCACACGAACGTGACGAGGGCCGAGGAACGGCTGAGCGCTCTGGCCATGGCCACTTCACTCGCGTGCATCATCTTCGACGAACTCGGCTGGATCGACGTTGACGATCGCTATCGAAGCCTCACCGGCTTCGAACCGGACGAGAACTTCTACGCGATCCACCCTGACGACCGCGAGCACACACTCGAAGCACTTGACCGGCGTGACGCTGTCATCGCCTGCCGACTTCACCTCGCCGACGGTTCCTGGCGACACGTCGAGTTCCGCTGCGCCGATTCCGGCGGCGAACATGTCACCGTCGTGGTCGACAACGAACGAGCCGCGCTGGCTGCGGCCGGTGTGGCTGACGATGTCACCCACTTGCAGTCCCAGATGCTTCACCGGACGGGCTTGCTCGAGAGCGCAGTCACGAACCTCACCGCCCGCAACGCGGACCTCGACTCGTTCGCCCACGACGCAGCGCACGATCTCAAGTCTCCCTTGCGAACCATGATGGCCTTCAGCGAGTTGGCGTCGGATGCCGTCGGCGCTGATCACGCAGCACGGCCGTTTCTCGCCAGAATCGAGCAAGGCTCCGCCCGCATGTCCCAAATGGTCGACGGCCTCCTTCGGATGGCCTCGGCAGGGCGTGATGCTCTTGCGATCCGCCCGATCGAGATCGAGCCGATTCTGCAGCACGTTCGCCACGACCTCCACTACGAGATCGAAGAGGCCCAAGCCACGTTCGAGGTCGACGACCTCGACACCGTGATGGCCGACCCGACCGCACTCGGTGTGATTCTCACGAATCTCATAGCCAACTCGGTCAAGTACCGATCCGAGCCGACTCCACGCATCACGATCTCGTCGACAAGAACAGACGAGCACGTGACCATCACCGTCTCCGACAACGGCATCGGTTTCGACCAATCGAGAGCCGTTGAGATCTTCGAGCCATTCCGTCGACTGCATTCGCGAGACAAGTTCGAAGGTTCCGGGGTCGGCCTGGCAATTTGTGGCCGACTAGCCAGCCGACTCGACGGAGAGATCTGGGCCACGGCTCACACGTCCGGGGGAACGGTGATGTCGCTTCGACTGCCCGCTCCTGGAATCGCTCTATTTGGTTGAAATTTGAATTACTTTGGCTAAACTGATCCCATGAGTTCGCCAGCGATTCGCCAGACCTTTCCACTCGGCACCCAGTGGCCGACCATCGATCCGTTCCTTTTCGTCGCCCATCACCTCGACGACTATCCGGCGGCCAACGATCGTCTCGGCCCTGACACGCCGCTCGACGGACGCGATCTCGGTCAGGACTTTGCCGGCGTCGACGGCTGGAACATGTACCACGGCCAGGTCGTCCCTGGGTTTCCCCAGCACCCCCATCGCGGCTTCGAGACGGTGACCTACGTCAGGACAGGACGCATCGATCACGCCGACTCGCTCGGCGCCACCGCCCGCTTCGGCGACGGAGATACGCAATGGATGACCGCCGGAGCCGGCGTGCAGCACTGCGAGATGTTTCCGTTGCTCCAGCGGGATCGAGGCAACCCACTCGAGCTCTTCCAGATATGGCTCAACTTGCCGGCCCAAGACAAGATGGTCGACCCCTATTTCACGATGCTGTGGCGTCACGACACGCCGAAGCTCCGCCACCATGGAATCAGCGACCCTTCCCGCTCGATCGATATCACTGTCATCGCAGGCGAGCTCATGGGCGAGACGCCAGCCACGCCCCCACCAAACTCTTGGGCGGCTCGAGTTGATGCCGAGGTGGCAATCTGGCACCTCAGCTTCGAGCCAGGCGCCGACATGGTCCTGCCGCCGACGCGAGGGGCCGACACCGAACGCCTCATCTACGCGTTTGAGGGCTCATCGATCAGCATCGACGGCGAGGAGCTGACCGCCGGGAACGGAGCGCTCCTCGACGGCGGTCGTCCGCTCACGCTGACCGCTGGCCAAGACGGGATCGAGTGTCTGATCCTTCAGGGAGCACCGATCGCCGAGCCGGTTGCTCGCTATGGCCCCTTTGTCATGAACACCGACGCCGAAATTCAGCAGGCGTTCGCCGACTACCGGACGACCCAGTTCGGCGGCTGGCCATGGCCCTCCCCCGAGCCCAATCACGGGCCAACGAAGGGCCGTTTCGCGATCCACGCCGATGGTCGCATCGAAGACGCCGACGCGATCGATACGAGCGACCTCGGGCTCGTGGGCCCTGGCTGAGTTCTCCTTCCAGAACGTCGCGCTTGCACTACTGTCCGGACTCGTGACCCGGCTCGACATTCGACCACTCACCCCACAGCTCGGTGCCGAGCCGATCGCCGAGTTCGTTGGGAATCAGAAACCGTGGTGTTCTGGGACAACCGGTGCCTGCAGCACTTCGCCGTTTGGGACGACCGACCCCAACGCCGGATGGGCGAACGAGTCACCGTTGCCGAGCACCGTCCGCCAGCACGATCATTGACGAGGAACACATGAACAGCACCGCAGCCGCCACAGCCGCCGGGATGAACGTCAAGCGGTTGGGTCGCATCGAACAGCGCATGCAGCGCTACATCGACGACGGCGTCGTGCGAGGCATCAGCACGATGGTGCTCCGCAGAGGACAGGTCGTCCACGCTGGACAGTACGGCGAGCGAGACGCTGAGGCCGGCCTTCCGATGACCGATGACACGATCTTCCGCATCTACTCGATGACCAAGCCGATCGTCTGCACCGCATTGATGATGTTGCACGAGGAAGCCATGTTCCAGCTCGAGGACCCCGTGGCGGCGTATCTCCCCGCCTTCGGGTCGACCCCTGTCATGGCCGACAACGGCGAACTCGTCGGTCAGGCCCGGCCGATGACGGTCGGTGACCTGATGGCGCATACGGCGGGTCTCACCTATGACTTCATGGAAGACACCCCGGTCGGCCAGATGTACCGCGACGCCCGCATCATGAACGATGCAACGCGAACACTCGAACAGGTCATCGACGCTCTGGCCGAAATCCCACTGGCGTCGCAGCCAGGTGCGCGCTGGCACTACAGCGTCGGGATCGACGTCGCTGCCAGATTGGTCGAAGTATTGTCAGGCCAGCCCCTCGGGAGTTTCCTGCAGGAGCGGCTGTTCGGACCGCTCGCCATGCCAGACACTGCCTTCGGCGTCGCTGGCACAGAAACCGGCCGTCTGGCTGCGATGTACGGATTGCCAGATCTCGTCGGCGAAGGCCAAACGACAACCAAGTTGGTCGAGGCTGCACTCAGTGGTTTCAACGAACGCATCGACGTGTCGAGGACGTACCCAACAGACACCCCAGACACGTTCGTTCGCGGCGGCCTCGGCCTGTTCTCGACCACCCAGGACTATGCACGGTTCGGTCAGATGCTGGTCAACAACGGCCAGCTCGATGGTGAACGAGTGATTGGCCGCAAGACGCTCGAGCTGATGCACAGCAACCGCCTACCCCCCGAGCTCTTGCCGTGGGATCTGCTCGGCCGCCCGAACGACGGCATGGGATTCGGCCTCGGCTCGCGAGTGATGATGGACGTCGCAGCGACTGACGGTCCGGGCTCTGTCGGCGAATTCGGCTGGGCTGGAGCGGCGAAGACCTACTACTGGGTCGATCCGTCCGAGGACCTCGTCGGCGTGTTCATGACCCAATACATGACAGGCGTACATCTGCCTGATCGGGCATTCCGATCACTGGTCACCCAAGCAATCGACGACTGACCCCACCGCCGCCGCCCCACCGCCGCCCATCGGTGCCGGGGCCTAACTTGTCACTTGC
>RCMY010003695.1_pt1 | contig 15303 bp, 12 predicted proteins | sample 2041341 | NCBI WGS metagenome assembly RCMY01 (sample SAMN09708234, study PRJNA481090) | Marine sediment metagenome, whole genome shotgun sequencing project.
GTGTTGCCGCGATTCTATTGACATTTGTCAACTACAGGTAGGGAGGCGTAGTTAACAGATTGTTTCATTGACTTAGGTCAAGAGTATTATTCCGTGGTCTCGTTGACACTTGTCCGAGTTGTTCAACGACCTTCCAAGGAGTACGACAATGAATACGAATAGGGGAGTCCCCTGTAAACCACAGTCGCTGATTCTTGCGGTGGCCATCGGTGCGGCGCTGTTGGCGTCATCGAGTCTGCAGGCACAAGAAAAGAAGCTCGATCCAGCCAACAAGGCCTATGCCGGTGCTCCTTCGGGTATCGATCCGGACGCGACGCCAAACATGATGACCTCTGAAGGCCCGGCGATGACCGTCGAGGAATTTGATCACGGCAAGAAAATATTCTTCGAGCGCTGTGCGGGTTGTCATGGTGTGCTGCGCAAAGGTGCCACCGGTGCGCCACTGACGACGGACATCACACGTGAGCGCGGCGATGCGTATCTGCACGCCTTCATCACCTACGGTTCTCCAGCAGGTATGCCCAACTGGGGAACTTCTGGCGATCTGACAGAAGATGAAATCAACATCATGATTCGGTATCTGCAACATGAGCCACCAACGCCGCCGGAATGGGGCATGGCAGACATGATGGAAACCTGGGAGGTGCAAGTGCCTGTCGAGGATCGACCCACGGAGAAGTTGAATGACTACAACATCGAGAACATCTTCTCCGTCACGCTGCGTGATGCGGGTGAGATTGCTCTTATCGATGGTGACACCAAAGAGATCATCAATATCATCAAAACCGGCTACGCCGTCCATATCTCTCGCATGAGTGCGTCAGGGCGATACCTGTTCGTGATCGGCCGCGATGCCAAGATCAACCTCGTTGACTTGTGGATGGAAGTCCCCGAGACGGTAGCCAGTATCAAGATGGGTCTTGAAGCCCGTTCGGTTGAAACATCCAAGTTCAAGGGCTATGAAGATAAATATGCCATTGCAGGTGCTTACTGGCCTCCTCAGTTCGTCATCATGGATGGCGACACGCTTGAGCCTAAAAAGATCGTCTCCACTCGAGGCATGACGGTCGATACACAGGAGTATCATCCCGAGCCACGTGTCGCGGCGATCGTTGCCTCACACGAGTATCCTGAGTTCATTGTCAACGTCAAGGAGACCGGCAAGATCCTGTTGGTCAACTATGAAGATCTGGATAATCTGACGATTACCGAAATACCGGCTGCCAAGTTCCTGCATGACGGTGGCTGGGATGTTTCGCATCGCTATTTCATGACAGCGGCAAACCAGTCAGACAAGATTGCGGTGGTGGACTCCAAGGATCGTGAGCTGGAAGCCTTGATCGATGTCGAGAAAATCCCGCATCCGGGTCGTGGTGCCAACTTTGTTCACCCGGAATTCGGACCTGTCTGGGGAACCAGCGCATTGGGTAATGATGAAATCACCCTGATTGGAACCGATCCGGAGAAGCATCCTGACCAGGCCTGGAAGGTTGTCAGCATACTCAAAGGGCAAGGTGGTGGTTCACTGTTCATCAAGACACACCCCAAATCAACGAACCTGTGGGTCGATTCACCACTGAATCCTGATGAAGGCATCAGTCAGTCGATTGCCGTGTTTGATATCAACAACCTGGACGCCGGCTTCAAGGTCTTGCCGATTGCCGAATGGGCCAATCTGGGCGAGGGTGTCAAGCGCGTGGTTCAGCCTGAGTACAACATGGCAGGTGACGAGGTCTGGTTCTCCGTGTGGAACGGCAAGGACCAACGTTCAGCGCTGGTGGTTGTTGATGACAAGACACTGGAGCTGAAGGCGGTATTGGATGATGAACGATTGATTACACCGACCGGCAAGTTCAATGTCTACAACACCACGGCGGATGTGTATTGACCGAGTAACAGCTTGGGGCCCTTCGGGGCCCCGGCCATATCGTAATCCTGCACTTCATTGATTCTCCCGGCATTGCCACAGCATGCCGGGAGTGACAAAGCCAACGGGAGAATCAGATTGAACATGCAAGGCAAGGTATATCTGGTAGGCGCAGGACCAGGGGACCCGGAGCTGTTGACGCTCAAGGCAGCCAGACTTATCCAGAATGCAGACATGGTTGTCTATGATCGACTTATCTCTCAGCAGATCCTTGATCTGATCGATGACAATACGGCCCGAATCTATGTTGGCAAGAAAACCAGCCAGCACACGCTCGATCAACAGGACATCAACCAGCTATTGATCGATTCATCCAGGCGCTACACGCATACCGTGCGTCTGAAGGGTGGGGACCCTTTCATCTATGGACGAGGCTCGGAGGAAGCTCTGGTGCTCGCCGAAGCGGGAGTGCCTTTCGAAGTGGTTCCAGGCATTACCTCGGCACAGGCCTGTGCATCCTATTCAGGTATTCCATTGACCCACCGAGGTGTTGCCCGAGGTGTCCAGTTTGTGACGGGTCACTGGATGCGCAATACCCCGTTGCAATTCAAGTCTTCCGTGATTGCTGACGAAACCCAGACACTGGTTGTCTACATGGGGCTTGAAAATGTTCAGGCCATCAGCGAGGCTCTGATCAAGGCGGGACGTGACGCTGATACGCCGGCGGCCATCGTGGAGAAAGGCACGACAGAGAATCATCGCACCACCATCACCACCATAAAGGAACTACCTGGCTGTGTCGCGGCAAACCACATCGAGTCACCCGCAATGTTGATTATCGGTGCTGTTGTTCAATTGGCTGAAAAGCTGGATTGGTTCTCCCCTGGTAGCGCTTATCGGTTCTCACCCGAGAAGCTGTGCTCTCACTACAGTCGCTGTGGGGTATTCACGGACGTTGGCGCCAGCAAGACAGTAATGTTCAAATGTGCAGCGTTTGATGCAAATGCTTGACGCCATGTGTGACAACTTTGTCAGGATCAAGCCAGTGGTTGCTCTGGCGGTCTCGATTCTGTGTATGCCACAGGTGGCTCTTGCTGATGAAGTCAGCGACCAGCGCAAGCAGGAACTGGCCTATCTGCTGGAACAGGATTGCGGTTCATGCCATGGGTTGACACTCAAAGGCGGTCTGGGCAGCCCGCTTACCGCCGAGGCATTACAGGGGAAGTCATCAGAGCATCTGTTTGCCATTATTCGTGATGGCGTGCCGGGTACGCCCATGCCCCCCTGGTCGGCCTTGCTTGAAGACGATGAAATTCGCTGGATCGTCCAGCTCCTCGAAAACCAAGGTACACCCCAATGAATCTCCTGGCTGTGAAAAGGTCTTCTCTTGTTGGTGTCTTTCTCGTGGCAATGACGTCGCTGTGCCACGCAGAACAGACAGTTGAACTGACGCCAAGAGGCACCGGTGATATGGGCGTGGTAGTGGAGCGAGCCAGTGGTTCCCTGCAGATAATAGAGCACAGTAGCGACACAAGCCTGGCATCCGTTGAGGGTCTCGGTGATCTGTCACATGCATCGGTGGTTTTTTCCCGTGATGAGCGATACGCCTATGTGTTCGGTCGCGATGGCGGTCTCAGCAAGGTGGACATACTGAACGCCAGCGTCGACAAGCGCCTGATGCAGGCCGGCAACAGTATCGGCGGTGCGATTTCGACTGATGGCAAGCTGGTTGCCGTCTCGAACTACGAGCCGGGCGGCGTACGTATCTTTGATTCCGGCACTCTGGAGTTGCTCATCGATATTCCCGCAACCTACGGCAATGAGCAGACATCCAAGGTAGTCGGACTGGTAGATGCGCCCGGTAACAAGTTTGTGTTCAGTCTGTACGACGCAAATGAAACCTGGATTGCTGATGTCAGCGATGTGACAAAACCGGAAATAACCCGCTTCAAGGACATCGGCGCAGCACCCTATGATGCATTGATAACTCCGGATGGGCGCTACTACATAGCCGGTCTTTTCGGTGAGGATGGCCTGGCACTGCTTGATCTGTGGTATCCGGAAAAAGGCATGCGCAAGATCCTTGAAGGCTATGCTGAACATGACGAAACCCTGCCGGTCTACAAGATGCCACATCTGGAAGGCTGGGCGATAGCCGGCAATCTGGCATTCCTGCCAGCAGTGGGTCAGCATCGTGTACTGGTGGTTGATACCAATGACTGGACGCAGATTGGTAGTATTGATGTCATCGGTCAGCCTGTGTTTGTCATGGCGCGCCCCGGCGGGCGGCATGTCTGGGTGAACTTTGCCGTACCTGACAATCGGTATATTCAGATTATCGACACCGAAACGCGCAGCGTAATCCAGCAACTGGAGCCCGGTCCCGGTGTGTTGCACATGGAATTCTCATCCCGGGGGGAAGAGGTATGGCTTTCCGTACGCGACGAAGATCGACTGGATATCTACAACACTGACACATTCGAACGCACAACCTCTTTGCCAGCACAGAAGCCCAGCGGCATCTTCTTCACGCAGCGCGCTCACATGGGAGGTTTGTAGATGAACAAACCCGCCGTAAGTAACTTGAGTTCCCTGCAGCAGACACTTCTGAACGACTGGCAGACTGGTCTGCCTCTGGTATCACAGCCTTTCGAGACCATCGCGCAGATGGCGGGAAGTACGCAGAAGCAGGTATTGCAGGAACTGAGGCAATTCCAGGAAGAGGGAACCATCAGTCGTGTCGGACCGGTATTTCGCCCCAATTGCATTGGTGCCAGTCTGCTGGCTGCCGTATCAGTGCCGGAGGCGGAACTCGAATCGGTTGCCATGCAGATCAATCAATTTGACGAGGTCAACCACAACTACGAGCGTGAGCACCGTTTCAACATCTGGTTCGTGGTCACCGCATCGGATCTGCAGGCACTGGATGTCGTGGTTGCCCGTATCGAAAGGCTCATCGGCTATCAGATACTGTGCCTGCCGCTGCTGAAGGACTTTCATATCGATCTCAGCTTCAAACTGGAGTTCGATGGCGGGTGCAAGTGCGAGGATGCGAGTGGCGTTACCGAGAAGACGAGTGAGGTGGACAGGCTATTGTCCGAGCAGTATCTGCCAAGTCACTTGCAAGGCACGCTGGATGGCGAACAGTGGCAGACACTGCTGGCATCGTATGAACCCCTTATTGCGCAGATACAAGGCGGCTTGCCGCTGGTGCCACAACCTTACAAGGCAATTGGCCAGCTCATTGGCTGGTCAGAACTTCAGGTTGCGCAGGCCCTGGGACATCTATGCCGGCAGTCGGTCATAAAGCGTCTTGGCGTTGTCGTCCGGCACCACGAGCTCGGGTATCGAGCAAATTCCATGACGGTCTGGGATATTCCTGATGAGCGCGTCAATGAGGTGGGAAAGCTGTTGGGTGATGAGCCTGAAGTGACTCTGTGTTACCAGCGTCCCCGGGTCAAGGGCCGCTGGCCTTTCAATCTGTTCTGCATGGTTCATGGCAAGAATCACGACACTGTCAGGGGTCAAGTGGAGCAGCTGGCTGCAAAGCATTCGCTTTCGCACATTCATCATGAGTTGCTGTTCAGCAAGCGACGATTCAAGCAAAGGGGAGCGCAGTATCGCGTTCCATTACCCGGGTCCATTATCCACAACGAAACTGTGTCAACTGACGCTGCTACATCGGAGGCTGGTCATGGACGCGCTTGACAAAAGCATCATCAATCGCCTGCAGACAGGCTTGCCGTTGTGTGAAAGGCCTTTTCTGGAGCTGGCAGATGAGCTGCACACCAGTGAAGCGAGGCTGCTGGAGCGACTGCAATCCATGCTGGATTCGGGCTTGCTGACACGCTTTGGTCCATTATTCGTTGCAGATCATCTCGGCGGTGTCTTGAGCCTGTGTGCCATTCGTGTTCCAGAAGATCAATTCGAGAGTGTTGTGTCGATCGTCAATGCATTCGATGAGGTAGCTCACAACTATGAGCGTGATCACGAGCTGAACATGTGGTTCGTGATTGCCTGCGATTCCTTGAGCACGAAACAACACGTACTTGGCGAGATTGAAAGGCAGACCGGCTTGCAGGTGCTCGACATGCCCAAGTCGCGTGAGTTTTTCATTGGCCTGCATCTGGAGGTTTGACCATGAATACCACTGTAAAGATGCCAGCGCAGGTTCAGACCGAGATTGACGAAGATCTTTTCGAGAGTCGACTGGTACGTGCCACACAGGGTGGACTGCCGCTTGTTGCGCGACCATTTGCCCCGATTGCCGAAGAATTGGGGTGTAATGAAGAGCGTGTGATTTCCACATTCAAGAATATGTTGGCAGACGGTCGGGTACGCCGCATTGCTGCCGTGCCTAATCATTACCGGCTTGGCTATGTGGCCAACGGCATGTCGGTGTGGGACGTGGATGATGCACTGGTTGCGCAGGTCGGCGAGCAGGTGGGTAATCTGGCTATGGTCAGTCATTGTTATGAGCGTCCTCGACAGCCACCGCATTGGCCCTACAACCTGTTTGCGATGGTACATGGGCGTGACCGAGACGAGGTCAGAGACAAGGTAGAGAGTATTGCCACATTATTGGGTGATCGTGCCAGATCGCACGATGTGCTTTTCAGTACACGAATACTAAAAAAGACGGGTATGCGTCTGGGAGATAAATGATGTTCAGACTGTCAAGGTATATGAATGCACTTGCCAACAAGGTGCAAAAAGTCGAGCCTGAACGAAACTCGAGACGAGCGGCCGCTGCAGCTTTGGCGGGCGGCAAGCCCACGGGTCCTGTGGTCATCTGGAATCTGATCAGGCGCTGTAATCTGACCTGCAAGCATTGTTATTCAGTATCAGCCGACATCGACTTTCCCGGCGAACTGTCCACCGCCGAGGTGAGCACGGTCATGGAAGATTTGCGGCAATTCGGTGTGCCGGTACTGATTCTATCGGGCGGTGAGCCGCTGATGCGCAAGGATATTTTCGAAATATCGCATCTTGCCAAAAGCATGGGTTTCTACGTGGGTCTGTCCAGCAACGGTACGCTGATCAATGAATCCACAGCTGATCGCATAGCCGAGGTTGGTTACGACTATGTGGGTGTGAGTATCGATGGCATTGAAGAGACTCACGATAACTTTCGCCAGAAAAAGGGCTCGTTCAAAGAGGCCATGAACGGTATTCGTCTCTGTCGTGATCTGGGTATCAAGGTAGGTATGCGCTTCACACCCACCCAGTACAATTCTCACGAGCTGCCCTTGCTCCTTGAGTTGATGGAAACCGAGTCGGTTGACAAACTCTATGTGTCTCACCTGAATTACAGCGGCAGAGGTAATCGCAATCGTGAACGTGATGTCGTACATCAGACATCACGCTGGGTCATGGATGAGTTGTTCAAGGCTGCCTGGAACGATGCAATGGGTGAACGTCGTCGTGAATATGTCACCGGAAACAATGATGCGGATGGGGTCTATCTGCTGAAATGGGTGGCTGAGCATTACCCGGAACACCAGGAATACATGCACGGCATTCTGAGAGCCTGGGGTGGTAATTCTTCGGGTGTGAATATTGCCAATATTGATAATCTGGGCAATGTGCACCCGGATACATTCTGGTGGAATTACAACCTTGGCAATGTCAAGGAACGGGCTTTTTCGGATATCTGGGTGGATACCTCGGATAGCCTCATGGCAGGCCTGAAAATGAAGCCTCGACCCCTGCGTGGACGTTGCGGTGTGTGTCCCGAACTGGCTGTGTGTGGTGGCAACACCCGCGTTCGGGCCTGGCAAATGACAGGGGATCCCTGGTGGGCAGATCCTGCGTGTTACCTGAGCGATGATGAGCTGGGCATTGATGCCAGTAGCTATGCCGCTGATGAACCCGTGCCCGGGCAGCTGGAAACACGTGTCGTACGATGGGCCAGCTGACATGACTGTGCGGTTCCTGCTGTTCGTGGTTGACCAACTGGTGCTGGCGGCATCCATTTTCATGTTTCTGCTTGCTGCTGCACCGCTTCATGCGGCGGACAAGGCGCAGTCAAACGAGGCAAGCCCGGATGTGAGCGTGTCAGACACGTATGAGGCGCAATGTGCCAGTTGTCATGGCAAGGATCGTCTCGGTGGCATGGGGCCTGCGTTATTGCCTCAGAACCTGGCTCGCGTGCGTCAGGCTGAGGCGGTGAACATCATTACCAACGGTCGGGTTGCCACTCAAATGCCCGCTTTTGGGGATGTCTTGTCAACTGATCAGGTGGAGACCCTGGTTGAGTACATCTATCAGGAGCCTGAGTCTGATCCTGTCTGGTCCGAATCGGACATACTCGCCAGTCGAGTGGTACACAAGACTGAAGCGCCGGGTACAGAGACCGCTGCGCAGAGACCCATCTACGACGCCGATCCGCTGAATGTGTTTCTGGTGGTGGAGGGTGGAGATCATCATGTCACGGTGCTTGATGGTGATACCTTCAAGCCCATCCATCGTTTCAAGTCACGACACGCGTTGCATGGTGGGCCCAAGTATTCGTCCGATGGCCGGTACGTCTATTTCGCCTCGCGTGACGGCTGGGTGTCAAAGTTCGACATGTATACGCTGGAGACAATCGTCGAGGTACGTGCCGGCATCAATACGCGCAATCTGGCTGTGTCTGCAGATGATCGTTATATTCTGGTGGGCAACTATCTGCCGCATACGCTCGTGCTACTGAATGCTGATGACCTGAGCCTGCACAAGATCATTCCAGTCGTTGATGATCATGGCAACAGTTCACGCGTCAGTGCCGTCTATACGGCAGAGCCGCGCGAGAGTTTCATTGTCGCATTGAAGGATTTCAAGGAAGTCTGGGAGATCAGCTACAGCGACGACCCCGATCCGGTTTATCAGGGCTACGTCCATGATTACAAGATGGGCGAAGGGATGGCCGAGCCGTCGGACTTTCCGATAAGAATCATCAAGCTGGATGATTTTCTGGATGACTTCTTTTTTGATGACTCCTACGAACACCTTATCGGTGCTTCTCGAAAAGGTGAGCAGGGTCAGGTGATCAACCTGGATGTGGGACGACGCATAGCCAATGTGGACCTGCCCGGCATGCCGCATCTTGGCTCGGGCATTACGTGGCCCTGGAAAGACACGACAGTGCTGGCCAGCCCCAATCTGAAAGAAGGTGTGGTCAGCATCATCGATACAAAAACCTGGAAGACCGTCAAACGCATTGAAACGCTGGGTCCCGGTTTCTTCATGCGAAGCCACGAGCGCTCGCCCTACGCCTGGGTAGATGTCTTCACCGGCCCGGACAAGGATGCGGTACATGTCATCGACAAGCAGACCCTCGAGATCGTGAAAACACTCAGGCCTTCACCTGGCAAGACATCCGGACATGTCGAATTCACTCGCGATGGACGCTATGCGTTGTTGAGCATCTGGGAAATGGATGGCGAGGTTGTCGTGTATGACGGCAACACACTTGAAGAGGTGACCCGGATTCCGGCCAGTAAACCGGTTGGCAAGTACAACGTGTTCAACAAGATCACCCGCTCCAGTGGTACCAGCCATTGATTCAGCCTTGTAGCTGCTAAAAGCCGGTCAGAGGAGGCAAGCGCCCGGGTCCTGCCAGACTTGAAATGTGGAGACCCTTCGTACCTGACCGGCCACGATCACCGACGGGACAACCCGGAAAATCGGGCTGACCGACGGGTTCGGCGCCGCCGCAGCGATCGGGCAACGCCCTCACGCTGCGGCGGGTAGAACCATTCTCATCTTGATTGTCGCGGGCGTCCCATCTTGTTTGTCGCGCGACACCTGTTGAATATTCAGTTCTCGCATATCGTTAGCTGGCGTTGAATTTCGAGTCCTCATAGCTGGGAGCATCACATAATGGCAGAATGCTGTCAGGCAACTCAAAAAGCCACGAATCAATACATCCACGCAGGGGAAATCAGGCATGACATTCAAGGATCAAACTGCCATCGTCACCGGAGGCGCGCAAGGTATCGGAGGTGCGGTCGCTGAGCAGCTGGCAAAGGCAGGCGTGCGTGTTGCTCTGTGGGACATGGACACTTCACTGGCGCAGAAAACCGCTGATAAAATAGGTCAGGGAGCCATTGCCGTGTCCGCCGACGTGGCCGAATGGACGAGTGTGGAGCAGGCAATGGCCGTGACCCGAAAGGCATTTGGCCGGGTCGATATCATGGTCAATTCGGCAGGTATTGCCGGCAGTAATGCACCACTGGCCGATTATCCGGTGGCAGAATTCAAGCAGATAGTAGACGTCAATCTGCTGGGAACTTTTCATGTCAACCGTGCCGTCGTGCCGTTAATGCGCGAACATGGCTACGGACGAATTGTAAACGTCGCCTCCGTGGCAGGCAAGGAAGGTAATCCGAATGCATCGGCATATTCGGCCTCAAAGGCTGCGGTCATCGGACTGACCAAATCATTAGGCAAGGAACTGGCCGATCTGGATATCGCTGTGAACTGCGTGACGCCCGCAGCTGCTCGAACCCGCATCTTCGACCAGATGGCTCGTGAACATATCGATTACATGTTGTCCAAGATACCGCGTGGTCGATTTCTGGAGTTGCATGAAGCGGCAGCCATGATTGTCTGGTTATGCTCCAGGGAAAACAGTTTTACGACGGCAGGTGTATTCGATCTGTCGGGTGGCCGGGCAACCTACTGATCCAGGCTGATTCTCAGCTTAAAAACAGTATTTCCTGCGGTACTGGTATTGTATGCCATCAAAGACATTTCATTACGTGGCTTCATGACTCCTATCGCTGACCATCCCTTGCGCTATGCCATGGCCAACGAGCTGCACGCCCGGCCGTTTCCACTTATCTCAGCCCCCAGTCGGGCGGCCTTTCTAGCCATGAAACCGGCAAGAAATGCGGCTGGGCGTGACAGGGAAGCGGATCGCAAGCATCTGATTGCCCTCCTGGATCGCTTTGGTGCTCAACACCCACAACCAGGGGCGACGCACTATTCCGGAGAGATTGGCAGACACTCGCTGAAATGGGAAAGTCATACCGAATTCGTGACTTACTCGATCTTTGGCATGGGCGTTTCAGACCGGCCATTCGACGCGCAAACCTTTGCCGTGTTTCCAGAAGACTGGTTGGCGGCATCGCCAGGTACACGGGTCACCTCTGCCCTAATCAGGATTGAGCTGGCTCCTGATGACGAAGGAATCGTTGACAAGGCCCGTGACTGGTTTGTACCCGAAAGCCTGGCTATCAGCCGAGTGCTGGATGATGCATTGGTGATAGCGGCCGATTTCAGAATCGATCATTCAGGTCATATGCGTTTTGCGGTCTTTGTGAGGCCAGATGTTGGCGACAGACGAGTGGGGCGGGTCGTGCAACGGTTGTGCGAAATTGAAACTTACAAGGCGATGTCGATGCTGGGGCTGCACCGAACGAGAGACCTCAGCCCTCGGATGGGAGAAATCGACAAGACTCTCACTGCGCTGCTATCGGATATGGTGAGACCGGTCAACAAGCCTGAGGTGATACTTCAATCGCTTTTGAATGTGTCAGCTGAACTGGAAAATATCGTTGCACAGTCTTCCTTCAGGTTTGGCGCGACCGAGGCTTACGAAACCATTGTCAATCAGCGGATTGACATCCTGCGTGAACAACGGTTCAAGGAGCTGCAAACCTTTGCTGAATTCATGATGCGGCGGTTTGATCCTGCCATGCGAACGGTGAAATCCACTCAGACTCGACTGGCACGGATGTCGGATCGCGCCCAGAGAGCGAGCGATCTCTTACGAACGCGGGTGGACGTAGAGCGCTCTGAGCAGAACCAGGAGCTTCTGAAATCCATGGATAAACGCGCCGATCTGCAATTGCAATTGCAGCGTACCGTCGAAGGGCTCTCAGTAGTGGCCATCAGCTACTATGCTGTCAATCTTGTGCTGTATGTCATCGGGCCTCTGGAAAAGACCTTCGGTATCTCGAAAACTGTATTGGCGGCCACCGCGACGCCACTTGTTTTGCTGGGGGTATGGTGGATGATCAAGAAGATTCACAAGCACCTGAACTAAGGGCTGGGGACATAATTAAATCACATTTCTGACTGGGCGTCCCCGATCGTCCATGCATCTCACCCCGCTGCGTTGTTCGTCGTTTAAATAGGCTAGCTATTCGCCCTCCTCTCGCCTTGCTGGGTGAGCGCCTGAACAACCAGAGATGTGATTTTATTATGTCCCCAGCCCTAAGCGATTAATGTCCGTGAAACTACGGTTCCTGCTCAGTATTTTTCATATCAATGGCGAAACATGCCCACTTCCCCAATGAGGCGTGCAGACAAGCGTCCAGATAACTCCGGTTCCATGCTCCGGGTAATGCTGAGAAAGTATGGGTTCCTGGGTAGCCTTCATCTTATCTGGCATGACGTGTTGCCAGATCTGCTGCGCGGGACGGACACTGCACGCCCACTGCCGGTACAATGCGATTCGGATGGACTGCCTATTGATGGTCGGAACAGATATGTGCCCTCCACGTACAGTGCGATAGCCAGTTGTCTGGCTTATGTGTCGACCTACATCGATTTCTCGCAGTGCAACTTCATCGACATTGGCTCCGGCAAAGGCAAGGCGTTGATTGCGGCTTCTCGAGAGCCGTTCGTTGCTGTATCAGGTATCGAGATTTATCCGGAGCTGCATGCCGTGGCCTGTCGCAACCTGGAACGACTGCAATGCGATTCTCGCGTGCAATGCAGGCTAGCGGACGCGTCAGCCTATCTACCGGGTGAAAAAGATTGCATTCTGTATTTTTTCAATCCTTTCACCGGCGTGGCCCTGGAGCGCTGCTTGTGTAATATTGCTGCAACGAGCGCCGTCATCACGCGCTATATCATCTATGTGAATCCAACCGAGGACGCAGTGTTCTGCCGCTATTTTGACAAGCTGGATGAGATGAATTTCGAGCCAGGTGCGGTGGAGGTTAACTTTTACCGTACTCGTAGCGGAGGATAGAAAACGCAAGATACGCAAAAATGAACGGAATAAAGTTAGCTGTCTCGTCAATCGAAGTTAGTCGTTCTACCGGTTTACTCGTCATTGGTTGGCAGTTTTTCAGGCTTTTGCTCTGGGCTGTCAATCATGTATCCAGACTCCGTTTCTATTGCACTCCACGTAATTCACGATTCCGCTCGAATACGTCCAGGCCCTGCTGTGCAAGCCACCAGGGCAGGTCCATCAGAATCCATTTTTCGACCAGTTTGTCACCCTCACGCCGGTGGATGGGGGTAATGGATTGACTGTTGTTTCTATAGCGTCCCATGTACGTAGTCGTTGATGGATATGGGACACTCAACATGCAGGAAGTCGAGGCGGTCAAAACCGAGCAAAAACGCCATCAAATCAAAGCCCATTTGAGCGAACGCGGTCAGATGCGCGTCCCGGACCATCGTCGGATGGCCGGCCCCCGGAATGCCGTATCAGAGCATCGAAGATCCGTTTTTGATAGGCAAGATACTGTCTCATCTGGAGGCCAGATGTCGCTCACAGAGGGCAGTAAATCGACGTCCCAGAGCACGTGCGTCTCACGGTGGATGGGCAAGTACCTTGCCCGCGGCAACAGCAAGTGATGCGATATATTGCGGTAGGAAGATCCAACAAGCATACAACGGCCGAACTATCGCTATGCGGAAGTAAAGTCAAAGTGCATGTGAGCGAAGTTATGCGACAACTGGGGGCGACGAGCAGAACGCATGCCTAACGCATGCCTGCTACCTCATGAGCCGGATTGAACACGATAATCAGGTTCTCGCTTGAACTGAAAAGTCAGCGTTAAGTTCCAAGGTTAATGGCACTGACTCAAGCGCAAGCGATTGATCTTTCAAATGAAATGACTGGCTCCATGTACTACGCTTTGGGCGTGTGGTCCAAATTACATTCCTCGGAAGCCAGTCATCATAAATGCTGGTCGACGAATCGATGGTTTTTAACAAAAACGTGTTCGATCGCAGCATTGTGTCTCTGACTCGTACGCATTATTCAATCTCCAGACGAACGAGGAGTTGCTCGATGAGGTCGAGGCGCTATTGCCCGAGCATCGTGAAAGCTCGTTTCCTCCCACCAAGGTGTTGGCCATGTTCATTTCATTGGCACTATCCGAGGATCGTTCCTGCCAGAAAGTGGTAAGCGATCGCCATTCGTCGTGCACAATCAGGTACCGGGCCCTTTAGTAGCAGTACTTTTTGTCGTGCACGATGCCGCATTGTTACGTTAACTGGCAAATACAGCGCGCGATTGATTGGCGAGCATATACCGTGGCTGTGACGAGAACGGCCTGTTCGATTAGCGGATGTGGCTGACTTTGATACCGAACGCAACCAGAATTCCCATCTACAGCCGAGTGCTATGACAATGCTCCGGACACGATCAAGGTACGAGAGCTTCGGGCAGGAGGAAAAACACGGGTCACCACAATAGTGCTTTATGGAAAGTGCATTACGCGAAATGCACTCAAGAATCTATGCAGGGAACGATGGACATGGAGCTGAGTTTTCGCAATCTGAAGACCACCGTGGGCATGGACATGCTCAGCTGCTAACGAACTCCGGAAGTTGGTGTTGCGTCGTATTAGTTCGAGTTAATTGCATAACGACGAGTTGGCAATCGTCCAGGGCGGGTAGAACCGCATGCCATGAAACGAGACCCACGACGTGACCATGGCTCTTTTGCTCCCCGAGTACAAGCGAACGCTTACATTCGCGCCTACGGCCAACTATAGCCTTAAGTAGGTGCAATTCGTCCTGAAATAAGTTTTGATTTAGACTTATGTCTAGCCGATACGAATTATTTTGCCAACGCATCCACATTAGTCAAAATATTGACTTTATTAATATAGTACTTTTGCATAGCCTGTTGTCGGGTCCGATTAACCAGTCGGAAAATTCAGAACAATCGAGAATAGGTTATGAGCACAAGGAAGCTGCACGCAATCACGCTTGCCGGCGCGTTTGCGTTAGTCGTTTCATTCCAATCGCAGGCAACGGAGCCTGTTCGGCTCTCCGAGTCACAGCTCGACGAAGTTACGGCAGGCTTCCTCGCAGTCTCGATGGCAGCAGAAGCGAGCGCCCTGTCTAGGGTGGCAGATGCATTAACCGATACCGTGACACTAACCAACGTCACTGTCGGGCAACCCCAGGCAGATGGCTATATCTATTCAAATGGTGAGGGGCTAGCGATCGCCACAGCTATCGGTGAACAGGTCTATACGAGCACGAGTGGCGGTTTCGACACTGATGAACAAGTCGTCAGCTTCAAGATACTTCATTCCATCACCACTGAAACCGTCAAACAGGCTGCACCAGAACCGGCAACTAAACAGCGGCCGGCACGAAAGGAGCAACAGGCCACAAAACGCCAGACCCGACAGGAGAAGCGACAGGCCGCAAAACGCCAGACCCGGCAGGAGAAGCGACAGGCCGCAAAACGC
>RCMY010003913.1_pt1 | contig 15301 bp, 16 predicted proteins | sample 2041341 | NCBI WGS metagenome assembly RCMY01 (sample SAMN09708234, study PRJNA481090) | Marine sediment metagenome, whole genome shotgun sequencing project.
TGGGAGCGCGCCGACAAGGTGCTTCCCGGCGGTGGCGTCTATCTGACCCGAAGCGCCGACATGTCCGGTCGCGGCGTTCTGCCAGGGTTCATCGCCGCGAACGACGGCTGCAGAGTGACCGACGTCGACGGTCGCGAGTACATCGATTTCCTCGGTGCGAACGGACCGAACATCCTCGGGTACCGACACCCCGAGGTCGAGGCAGCAGCCGACCGCATGCGGTCTCGGATCACCACGGCGAGCCTCTTTCCGCCGTCGCTCGTCGAGGTCGTCGAACGACTACTCGAGACCTGGTCGACAATGGGCTGGGGCCTGGTGGCGAAGAGTGGATCGGAGGTCGTGACCCTCGGCGGCCGAGTGGCCAGGCAACACACCCAGCGACCGTCGCTCGTTGCATTCGAGCACTCGTATCACGGCAACGATCCCGAGCTCGCCAACGGGCCGCCCGCTGGCCCGCTCACAACGTTGACAGACGACGTCATCCGACTGCCATGGAACGACCCGCAACGGCTCACTGAACTCTTCGAGATTCATGGCGACGACATCGCCGGCATCGTTCTCAATCCGCTCGACCAGAGGCCGCTCATCCAGACGACGGAACCGAGCGCTGAGTTTCTCGCTGCAATCGAAGAGGCCCGTGAACGGTGGGGCGCACTGGTGATCCTGGACGATGTCCGTCACGGGTTCCGCCTTCACCAATCAGGTTCGCACCGGCGGCTCGGTATCGAACCAGACCTCATCGCACTTGGGAAGGCGTTGGGCAACGGCCACTCGATTTCGGCCCTGATCGGCCTCGAGCAACTGCGAGGCGCGGCCCGGAAGATCATGTTCACGTCGACATACATGTTCGAGGCACCACCGATGGCCGCAGCGATCGCGACACTCGACGTCTACGAGCGCGACGACGTCTACTCCCACATCAGCGCCATCGGCGACCGACTCGTCGATGGCATTGTTCGCGCTGCCACCCAGTCTGGCCATCGGGTCGAGATGTCTGGACCTTCCACCATGCCGACCCTGCTGTTCGACGATGATCCCAAGTCATGGCGAATCCGAGCGTTCTCGCGAGCAGCTGCAGAGCAGGGTGTGATCTTCCACCCGTTCCTCAACTGGAACCTCTCAGCCGCACACAAAGCCGCGGACATCGACACAGCGATCGAGGCCGCAGCCACCGCATTCGCCGCGACACCGACCCACAGAGGAGAAGAATGACCATCACACTTGCTGACCGACTCGAACTCCACGAGCTGCCAGGCCGCTATGGCGATGCCATCGACGATCGCGATTGGGGGCGACTCAGCCGAATATTCACCGACGATGCAGTGTTCGACCTCACCGATCTGGGCGTCCCGCTGCTCGAAGGACTGCCTGCCATCGAACGCTTCATGGACGAGGATGCCGAGCACCCGAAGACTCACATGATGACCAACATCTATGTGGACGAAGACGACTCGGGAGTGCAGCTCTACTTCCGCATCGTCGCGTTGCGGAGCAAGGGTCTCACCGGCACTGCGTCTTACTACGACGACGTTGTGAAAACACCCGCCGGCTGGCGGGTGCAGCACCGAGTGGTCACGTTGCGCCGCCGCTGACGTCTCCCCGTTCTCCCCTTCGCTTTTGGCCCGATAAGTCGCCGGTCCGGTTCTTTGACAATCCAGAACGGTCAGTTGTCGTCGTCTTGAGCGAGCAGGTCCTTGCCACGACGGACTGCCTCGCTCATCAGGTGGCGATTGCCCTCCTCACGAATGAGTGCGAGGCGAACGCGCTCGAGCTTCCATCCTTCCGGCGTGCGAACCGCTTCATCGGTATAGGTGCCGTACATCGTGTATCGATCTGAGCCCTTGCCGGTCGTCATCCAATGTTCGGCTCGCATGTGGGCGGTGATCGTGGCTTTGTCGCCGTCGATGACATAGCGATGCGACCCAATGAAGTGCTGGGAACCGTCGAGCCCCGCGAACAGTGCCTGGATACCGGCCACGACTCGATCGGCAACTCCTGGCCGGACCGGCCGCCCCGGTTGATAGTCGGTCATGTCGATCGTCACGATGTCGGTGAAGACAGAGCGCCAGAGTTCCCAGTCCTCGTTGTCGAGACCGAACGCATAGCGATGGATGAGATCACGCAAATCGGACTCGTCGATCAACCGCTGGACGAGTGCGTCGCTCGTTGTGTTACCAGTCATGATGTCACCCAATCGTCGGTGCCGAGCGAGTCGAACCCTTCAGCGGCGACCCCGAGCCACTCCTCGAGCACCTCGACGTTGTGCTCGCCTCGGAATGCAGCCACCCCGATGTCGGAAAAGTCGGTGCTCGACATGCGATACGGATTGCGGATCACCTTGCGCTTGCGAGTACCACCCGCACGGTCGTCGATGTCGACCACGGTTTGTCGATGCACGAGTGTCGGAGATTCGAGTACCTCGCCGCACTCGCGCACATCGGCCCACGCCAAGTTTGCGGAGTCAAGGGCCGCGATCACAGCAGCGCGGTCGACGAGGCCGCACATGTACTCGACGATGAGGTGCCGGCGGGATGCGATCTTGACCGCAATATCGCTGTCGGCGGGGGTTGGGTCAACGAGCCCGGCACTGTTCGAGAGTTGGTGCCAGATCCAGCGAAGTCCACCCGTGATCATCTTCGGGCCATCCGCGGTTGGCCACACCTCGCCATTGATCGATTCGCCCCGTCTCTTTTCGTCGAGCACGTTCACGATGATGTCGGCCGAGAAGGTCATGGCATCCATCATCGCCATGTCGATGTACTGGCCAGTGCCCGTGGCATCCCTGGTCCGAAGGGCGGCGAGAATCCCGATAACCCCGTGGAGACCGGAAAGCACATCGGCGGCGCTGAGGTCGAGGTCGAGGGGCATCTCGTCACCAACGGGCGGTGGCAGAATGCCGGACTCAGCGTGGATGATCGAGGCGTATGCAGCCCGCTGCGACTCAGGGCCTTCTTGGCCGAACCCGCTGATCGACAGCATGACCAGCTTCGGGTTTCGAGCCGACAATGAAGCCCAGTCCAGCCCGTAACGAGCCATCACCCCAGGCCTGAAGTTCTCGATGACGACGTCGGCCTGATCTGCCAACTGCGCCACCAATTCAGCGCCGCCATCAGCTGCGAGATCGATCGAGACGTTGCGCTTCCCGCAGTTCTGCTGGGTGAAGTAGGTCGACAAGCCCGCCGCCTTCTTCCCCCACAGCCGGGTGACATCGCCGTCAGGGGGCTCGACCTTCACCACGTCAGCCCCGAGGTCGGACAAGGTGCGCCCAGCGATCGGCCCGGCAAAGACTCTCGTGAGGTCAAGGACTCTGATCCCATCCAACGGCCGAGGTCCTGCCATCAGGCCAACCGTCCTTGTGAGAGCAACCCATCCGGATCCATCAGGTCGATCTGCTCTTGGTAGAGGCTGAGCAGCTTGGGATGGGTGAACATCCAGAACCGGCCGGTCATGATCCCGTCGAGCACGATGCGCCCGACATCGTCAGGGTCCATCCCGTTCGCCAGGAAGTCGTTCATCTTCGATCCGAGTTTCTTGCCAGCATCGCTGGCCGGAGCCACCTCGCCCTTCGACGCCCGACGATTGCGAACGCTGTTGCGTCCGATGTCGGTGTTGATCGGGCCAGGGCACAACACCGACGCTCGGTGCGGTGATTTGGCGATACGAAACTCCCGCTCGAGCGTTGCCATGAGAGCGATGACCCCGCTCTTCGCCACGTTGTACGGGCCAGCGGCCGCACCGGCCACGAGACCAGACACAGATGACGTGGTGTTGATGTGGCCTCCACCCTCGGACTGCTGGATCAACGGCTGAAACACCTTCGTGCCGTAGATCGGGCCCCACAGGTCAACGCCGAGCGTCCACTCCCAATCGTCGACTGTGACGTTGAAGAGCTTGGCGAAGACTGCGGCTCCTGCGTTGTTGCAGAGCACGTCGACCCGACCGTGGGTGTCCATGGCCGCGTCGGCCAAGCCCTGCACTTCGTCAAGTTTCGAGACGTCGGTCTGGACGCCGATTGCATCATGGCCGGCAGCTCGAAGTTCGCCTGCGGCAGCCTCGATTCGGTCGGCGTCGATGTCAGCCATCACAACCGACATCCCGGCATCGGTGAAGGCTCGGGCCATGCCCAAGCCAATGCCTCCGGCCGATCCCGTGATGACCGCGACCTTCCCCTCTGGGTCGAACTGAGCATCGCGAATATTCACGGCTTCCTCCGGTTCAGCACCGTCCCCCGTGACCGGCGCTCTTGCAGAACGTACAAGTCTCTTGGAGACTGATCAACGTGAACCAACCAGCTGGTGAGAAGGCCGACAAGTTCGTCATGGACTTCGATACATCCGAACGCGACGACCGACCGCCACAGGAGTACTACGACACGATCAAAGCGAAGTTCGCCGAGGAGCGCGAACTCCGCCTCGGCTATCGACCGCCAGGAACCGAGATGTATCGGGAACTGGACGGCGCCATGGCCGACCTCGCCCGAGATCCCTACGCCGACGACTGGGTTGAGCGTGCACCCCTCGACGACACCGACAGCGAGGGTGTCGAGGTGCTGTTCATCGGTGGCGGGTTCTCCGCACTGCTCACCTCAGCTCGGCTTCGCGAGAAGGGCGTCGAGAGCATCCGCATCGTCGAGCGCGGCGCTGACGTTGGCGGCACCTGGTATTGGAACCGCTATCCAGGCGTGGCGTGCGATGTGGTGTCATACGACTACCTCCCCCTGCTCGACGAGATGGACTTCGTCCCCTCTCGCCACTACGCGGGTGGCGCCGAGATCTTCGGTCATTGCCAAGCGATCGCCCGGAAGTACGACCTCTACGACCTGGCGGTCTTCCAGACCACGGTGACGTCGACGATCTGGGACGCAGACGCTCAGCGATGGAATGTCACGACCGACCGCGGCGATCGCATGCATGCCAAGTTCGTCGTCTGCGCCAACGGCACACTCGCCAAACCGCGCCTGGCCCGCATCGACGGCATGGAGACCTTCAAGGGTCGCTCGTTCCACACGTCGCGCTGGGACTACGAGTTCACCGGCGAGGACCTCGAGAACCTGGGCGACGTTCGCGTCGGCATCATCGGCACCGGAGCCAGCGCCGTGCAAATCATTCCCAACCTCGGCAAGACAGCCAAGGAGGTGTACGTCTTCCAGCGCACACCATCGTCGATCGACGTTCGCGACGACTGGGAAACAAAGGACGAGTGGGCGGCCAAACTCGAACCGGGTTGGCAGTCCAAGCGCCGCGAAAAGATCATCTCGAAACAACGAGCGCAGGCCGACCGAAAAGGCGCTCTGCGCGGCGGGATCACTCGCGAGGAGAAGATCCGGCGCCAAGAGAACAACAACATCGATCACATGATGCGCATCCATACGCGCATCGATGAGACGGTCGAGGACCCGGCGACCGCCGATGCACTCAAGCCCTGGTACATGCTCATGTGCAAGCGCCCGTGCTTCCACAACGACTATCTCCCGACCTACAACCGACCGAACGTCCACCTGGTCGACACTCACGGAAAGGGCATCACCGAGATCGGAGAACGCGGCCCGATCTTCGACGGCGTCGAATACGAGGTCGACCTCCTCATCTATGCCACAGGCTTCGAGGTTCAGCAGACCGGCATCTACAACCAGATCGTCGGCGAAAACGAGATCGACCTCAACGACAAGTACGCAGACGGCATCCGCACGATGCTCGGCATACATTCAGCCGGGTTCCCGAACATGTTCATCATGGGTGGTTACCAGGCGTCGTTCCAGTTCAACCTGACCGACCTGTTGCAGGTCCAGGGCGACCACATTGCCCGCTGCATCGACCACGCTCGATCTCACGCCTACGACACGATCGATGTCACCCACGAGGCCGAGGAGCTATGGGTGCAAGAGGTCATTGCCCACCGCGGCAAAACCACTCGCAATCAGGAATGCACGCCGGGCTACTACAACTTCGAAGGCCAGGAGAACCGCAGGCAAGACGGCAACTACAACGGCGGATTCCCTGCGTACATCGACCACATCAATGAAGTCGAGGCGAAGATGAGCGATCACTTCGTCTTCACGAAGGGCTGATGACGCTGCCGCTGCCGCAGAGCTCAGGGCTTGCCGTTGCAGAGCTCAGGGCTTGGTGGCCTCGAGACGATCGTGGAACCGTTGCATGCCGCTGATCCAGCGGTCAGGGTCTGCGGCCTTGCGCTGCATGTAGGTCGCGACCTGCTCATGTGGGAGTAACAAGAATTTTTCTTCACGGATCGTGTCGACGACCATCTGGGCAACGTCCTCTGGCTCGAGAAGGCCGTCCTGACCAGCTTGGTTGCTCGAGGAAACCCTGTCCCACGCAGCGAGGTCATCGCCGATGATGTTGGTGCGCACAGCCTGGGGACACAAGACCGAAACCTTCACACCTTTGGAGCCGTAGGTGATCGCCAGCCACTCGGCGAACGCGACCGCAGCCGCCTTCGACACGGCGTACGGGCCAGAGTCGATCTGGGTGAGGAGTCCAGCAGCCGAGGCGGTGCTGAAGAGATAGCCGTCGCCGCGGGCGACCATGCCAGGGACCAGCGCTCTGGCGACGGTCAGATGCGACGTCATGTGCACGTCCATCATCCGCTGCCAGTCCGTGTTGCTCAGTTCGATACCGCCGGTTTGGCCGTAGCCAGCGTTCGAGAAGAAGAGGTCGATCGGACCGTCCTCGTCTTCGATCGACTCGCACAGCTCGCGCACGGCGGTCTCATCAGCGACGTCGAGGCCGACGCCACGAGCCGAAGCTCCGATGGCTTCTGCCACCGCCGTGGCCTTCGCCTCGTCGAGGTCAGCCACGACGACGAGCCGAGCCCCTTCGGCAGCGAACGCCTCGGCGCTTGCTCGGCCTATCCCGCTTCCGCCACCCGTCACGACGCAAATTCGACCCTCGAGTTCCATACCGAGAACCTAGCCTTCGCTGGTCCGCCAGCGTTGAGAGGGCGAAGCCCCGACAAGCGGTGCCAACAAACTCCGGACCCAACTGTTCCGAAACCATTCGAATACAGGCGTTTGGGACTTTGGCCCCGGGTGCATTGCGGCCCAGAGAAACTAGGGTCAACCGTCGCACCTCGAGTGCCCCGGAGACGATGGTCTGTCTTGCGTGAAAGCAGCCCATCCATGCGTACGAGAATCGGAAAGGCCGAAGGTTGACCTCCCGCTGCGAGACCACCAACACCATCACCGTCGAGGTCGAGAAATGAGCAACCCGCAGCCGGCCACCAGCCGCAAGATCGTCAAACGGCGACGCCCGGGCTCGTCGGAGGACGGACCCTCCATACCGAAGGGGGTTCGCGCCGCCATCGTCCTCGGTTTGATCTATTTCTTCTTGGTCGGGGTGTCGTCGCTCGAGGCCGGAATCAAGATCATGGGAGCCGAGACCCAGGAGCAACTCTTCTCCGCCGTGACCAACCCAATCGCGGGCCTGTGTGTCGGCATCCTCGGCACGGTCTTGGTCCAATCATCGTCGGCGAGCACCTCGGTGATCGTCGGATTGGTTGCGGCGGGAGTGGTCGGCGTCGACGATGCCGTCCCGATGATCATGGGCGCCAACATCGGCACCACGGTCACGAACACCCTCGTTTCACTTGGCCACGTCCGACACTCGGCCGAGTTCAAGCGAGCGTTCGCAGCAGCAACCGTCCACGACTTCTTCAACCTTCTGGCCGTCATCGTGATCTTGCCGCTCGAGGTGGCGTTCGGTGTCGTCAGCCGAATCGCCGAGGCACTGAGCGAGCAGCTGGTCGGCTCTGCTGGGACCGAATGGAAGAGCCCGGTGAAGGCATGGGTCAAGGCGCCTGTCAGCTGGGTCGAGAGTCTGTGGGAAAACACCGGTGCCGAGACCAACCTCCTCGGCACTCTCATGGTCGTCACCGGTCTCGTGATCATTCTCAGCGCTCTCACCTTGATCACCAAGAACATGCGCTTGCTGGTGGCAGATCGACTCGAACGATCGCTGAACGCGATGCTTTCCAAGGGCGGCGGAGCGGTCGCCGTGGTTCTTGGCCTCGTCATCACCATCGCCGTCCAGTCATCGAGCATCACCACCTCGATCCTGATCCCACTCGCTGCAGCCGGCGTCCTCAGCCTGCGCAACATCTACCCCGTGACGCTCGGCGCCAACGTGGGCACCACCATCACCGCCCTGCTGGCGGCGCTTGCGGCTTCACGACCCGAAGCACTCACCGTTGCGTTGGCTCACACGACCTTCAACGTCGGCGGCATTCTGCTGCTTTACGTCATCCCGATAGCTCGAGACGTACCATTGAGGCTCGCCGAGGGTATGGCCGAGATCGCTGTCAAGCGACGAACACTCGCTGTGGTCTACGTCGTCGTAGCATTCGTTCTCCTTCCACTCGCCGGCGTCGTCCTGCTCCGCTGAAAGGCCCCACTCATGATCATGTCCTTCTTCAAGCAAAGCCCAGACGGCCTCGACCACATCGAGGCCGAGGCTGTCAAAATGCTGGCCGATGCGCGTCACTCCTTCGACCTCGCCACCATGGCCATTCTGAGCGGTTCGACACCAGCCAGTGTCGCTGACGACATTCGCTCAACCGACCAACGCATCAACCAAGCCGAGCAAGACCTTCGGGCCGAACTTGTCATACACACGACCGTGCAGGGCACCGGTGACATCGCTTCGGTGCTGGGGTTCATCCTTCTCCTCAAGAAGATCGAACGGATCGGCGATCAGGCCAAGAACATTCTCGATCTGGCCGAGGCCGGCGTTCATTTGACCGATACCCAGGACGCTGACCGGCTGCGTTCCGAGCAGGCTGAGGTCTCGGCTCTCTTCGAGGGTGCGAGCCAGCTGCTGACTGATCCCACCGAGGACGCAGCGGAGGCTTTCGTCACCCGAATCTCCGAGCTCATCGATGAGTACCAGGCCCGGATCGACTCCTATATTCACTCACCGCAGCCGGGCTACGAGGTCGTGCCGCTCGCGATCTACTACCGGTACCTCAAGCGGATCGTCGCCAACCTCCGCGGTGTCGCCGGCGTCGCCATCGATCCGCTCCCCCACATCGACTACCTCGATCAGGGCGCGACCGACACCGACGACTGACTCGGGTGTAGTTGCTCGACGCCTGAGCCCCCCAACCCGCGCTCTCATGATGGCGCTCGTGTCTAGGCCCCCGAGATGCGGGTCAGTGTTGGCGCTGGCCGTGCGACCGGGAGGGGTGTGGTCGCGCGGCCAGGCCAAGATCAAGATCCAGCGGTAGCGGGAGTCAGCTCGCTCCACGCTGCGTAGCCCCCGAGGATGTCAGTGACATCTTCGAAGCCGGCCTGGCGAAGCACGCTGGCGCCAACCGAGGACCGGTAGCCCCCGGCACAGAACACAATGGTCGGTGCCGACGGGTTGAGTTCGCCGAGCCGAGCGGGCAGCTGGCCCACCGGCATGGCCGACGCCCCCTTGATGGTGCCCAGAGCGAACTCGCCAGGATTGCGGATGTCGACCAGCTGGAGTCCATCGATCTCGACCTTGCGATCCTCGAACTCGGTAGCTGTCATCCGCGATGCCCGTTGGACGCGGTCGGTGTTGTCCGCCATGACCGCAAGCGGATGCTCGAGGTAGCCGACGACTCGATCGAATCCGATCCGGGCGAGGCGGTTCTTCGCTTCGACCTCGAACCCGCCTTCGACGACGAGCACGATGTCGACGTCATGGGGGACGACGGATCCGGCGAATTCGGCGTACCGACCGTTCAAGCCCACGTTGATCGAGCCCTCGATGTGAGCGTGAGCGAACTCCTCTGGGTCGCGACCATCGATGATCATGGCGCCATCGGCGACGAGCCGATCGAACGCATCGAGATCCAACGTGTCGGGTCGAGCCGTCTCGTCGAGCAGGTCGCGGGACTTGCGATTCAGGACTGCGTCATAGACGAAGTAGCCGGGGGCAGGAGGCTGACCCTCGGTGACGAGTTCGATGAACGTCTCCTTGTCGGGGGCAAGCAAGGCGTAGTTGTTCAGGCGCTGCTCCCCCATGGTCGAAACAGTGTCGGTTGACAGGTTCTTACCGCACGCGGAGCCGGCGCCGTGGGCCGGGTACACCTTGGTTGCGTCTGGAAGCGGAAGGAGCTTGTTGTGCAGGCTGTCGTACAGCTTGTTGGCCAACTCGTCCCTCGTGAATCCGATCGACGCCAGTAGGTCGGGACGACCAACGTCACCGATGAAGAGCGTGTCTCCGGTCAACACGCCGTAGGGGATCTCGTCGTCGGCATGCTCGCGCACAACGATGCTGATCGACTCGGGGGTGTGCCCTGGCGTATGCAGAATCTCGAGTTCGACATCGCCGAGCGAGATGCGCTCGCCGTCGGCGAGCTTACGGGAGGGGAATTCGGTCTCGGCAACAGACGAGAACGCGATCTCTGCGCCGGTCGCTGCCGCCAGTTCCAGGTGCCCAGACAAGAAGTCGGCATGGAAGTGGGTTTCGAGGACGAGCTCGATGGTGAGCCCGTCGGCCGCCGCATCCCTGACGTATTCGTCGATGTCTCGTCGAGGGTCGACAACAACGGCACGTCCAGTGGTCTCATCGCCGATGAGGTACGAGGCTTGGGAGAGGCAGTCGAGGTAGTACTGAGTGAACTTCATGGTGTTCCCCTTCGAGAAGAGTGGCAGAGTCCAGCGGCAAGATGTACGTACATTATACCCTAGGGGGTATAATGTCAACAGTCCATACCCCTTGGGGTATGTTGATTGCCATGCAATTCCCTCCAGAGACCTCCGCCGACGTGATCAAACGACTCCGCCGCCTCGAGGGTCAAGTCCGCGGCATCCAGCGGATGGTCGACGAGGGTGCCGAGTGCCGTGACATCGTGACCCAGCTCGCCGCAGCCAAGGGTGCGCTCGATCGCGTCGGCTTCAAACTCATGTCGGCAGCCCTCACAAACGCAGCCCCAGACACCGACGTGGACGAGCTCGAGAAGCTGTTCCTCAAGCTCAGCTGAGCGAAGGAGAGCGCCCACGCTCCTGCCGGCACCAAGCGCCGCCGACCCCTGCTCCGTCAACCCCTGCGCAATTGTACGGACATTTGCTACGGTGTCTCCATGACCGGAGAGATCATCGCCATTGCCCTTGGGCTGTTCGTCGGCTTGTCGCTCGGCGCTCTCGGTGGCGGCGGGTCCACGTTGGCCGTCCCGATCCTCGTCTTCGTGGCCGGCCTACAAGCTCAAGATGCCACCACGGCTTCGTTGCTCGTCGTTGGCGTGGCATCCGCGTTCGGCGTCGTGAGTCATCTCCGCCATGGCAATGTTCGCCTCGGGACTGGTATCGGCTTCGGCGCTGCAGGCATCGTCGGCTCCCGCATCGGACTATTGGTCAACCGATCGATCGACGAGAACGTTCTCCTGCTCGCCTTTTCACTTCTGATCTTCGGTGTCGCCCTCAGGATGTATCGAAGCGCCAACTCCCAACGGGTTCTGCTGCCGACACTCGACGGTGCCACCCCGGGGGTAGCCGTCGACCCCGCCGCCACCGACGTTCGGGCCACGTTCTCGGCTGAGGACATCGCCAAGCTCGCTGCTGCAGCAACTGTCGTTGGCCTGCTCACCGGCCTGTTCGGCGTCGGGGGCGGATTCGCCGTTGTTCCAGCGCTCACACTGCTCCTCAAATTCCCAGCCAAGCAAGCCATCGGCACATCGTTGGTGGTCATCGTCATCAACGCAGCGATCGCACTCGGCATGCGAGTGGGCGACCTGGGATTCGACTGGGCAGTCGTCGGCCCATTCCTCGCCACCGTCACCATTGGCGTCGTGGTCGGGACTCGGATCGCGAAGGACATCGACGCAGGCCGCCTCACGCGAGCCTTTGCGGTCATGCTCTTCGCTGTCGCCATCTACACCGCCACATCAACGATCGTGGGCGCCTAGCCACACGGCAGCCTTCAACGGGCGCGAAGTGGCAAACCAGCGAGACCGACCGAGTCACGAGCGACATGAACACCTCTGAGGAGACTGCCTACAGTGCGCTCATGAGTCCATCACCGCTCGAGATGTGGGAATCGCGCTACGACACGGCGGAGTACCTCTACGGGACCTCCCCGAACGACTTTCTCGTGGCCACAGCGGCCGACCTTCCCCTGGGTCGGGTGCTCTGTCTGGCTGACGGCGAAGGTCGCAACGGCGTCCATCTCGCGGCCCTTGGTCACAGCGTCACGTCCGTCGATATGACCGAGTCCGGTATGACGAAAGCGGCACGGCTCGCCGAAGTCCGGGGCGTCGCGCTCACCACCGTGGTCGCCGACCTCGCCGACTACGACCTTGGTGAGGACCGCTGGGATCTGATCGTGTCCATCTTCGCCCACATGCCGCCCGACACCCGTGCCCAACTGCACGCCAGTATTGCCACGGCCCTCGCCCCCGGAGGCAGCTTCATCCTCGAGGCCTATACCCCCGACCAGATCGGGCGCGGCACCGGAGGACCCAAGGTGCCCGAACTGACGATGACGTTGGAGGGGCTACGAAAAGAGCTGCCAGCGATGGAGATCGTGTTCGGGCGTGAAACGACCCGCCCGGTCATCGAAGGTCCAGGACACACCGGCGACGGCGCCGTCGTGCAGGTCATCGCAACTCTCGCATAGGACGGAACGGGCCGGTGGCAAGCCCATCAGTCACGGGCAGCGCGTCGAAACTCCGATGCCCGATCAGCGGGGCCGCCCCTTTTGTCTTGATAGAGGGCAGCATCGGCAGTCGCCAGCGTCGCATCGATCGAGATGTCGGGAGCGTGCTGGGCAAGACCGACCGAGCAACGTACGACCACGTCCAAACCAGCCAGACTCGGCACCGTGATCGAATCCAGAGCATCGCGAATGGCAACGTGCCCGACAGCGTCGCTGGCGAGACACACGGCGAACTCATCGCCCCCGAGTCGAGCGACGATCGCATCAGGACCTGCGACATCACGAAGGATCAGCGCCACGCGCTTGAGCACTTCGTCGCCAGCTGCGTGACCGTACGTGTCGTTGACCGACTTGAAGCGGTCAATGTCTGCCGTGGCGAGGACAAGTGTGGAGAGCTGCTCGCGAGGTAGTTCCGCCATCGCGCCAAAGAACCCACGCCGGTTGAGCAGCTCAGTCAGCGGGTCATGGTGTGCCAATCGTTCAAGCTCACCCTGCGTCGCCTCGAGCTCCTCGATCACCGAGGAGGCAATACCGAGCGCCGTCGCCAGCTGTCCGGTGACAACTGGAGCGATGAGAAGCGGGGCGATTACCGAAAGAACCAAACTGGTGGCGCCGAAGCTCTCGAGAATGTTGTCGATCCCTCCTGAAACGACGGCGAAGACCGCAAAACAGAGCAGGAAGGAAACCACGGCTGAGAACAGCGTGATCGATGCGACAACACGCGACGTGCCGCGAGTCCGCTGCCAGGCAGCCAGAGCCACCTGAGTTCTCGAGAGCGAGATAGTCGTCACGAGACCAGTTTCGACGACGGGGCGCCCAGCGGTAGCCGACACCTCCGCCGCAGTGATGCCTCAGGCTCGTTCGACTTTTGTCAGGGAGCCAACGGGAACCCAGATCAGGAAGTGGCGGATGGGCGAAGCTCATTGCGGCCACCCGCTGACCAATCGGTCACGAAGCGGTAGCGGTCGCCTCGAATGATCGTGGTCCGCCACTCGATTGGTTGACCGTCATTGCAGCCGAGCCGTTCCAGGAAGAACGCAGCATCCGACTTTCGGAGACCAAGCTTCTTGCGGTCGGCGGGCGCTGGGAGGATCGGCGTGAGCCGTTCCCACCCCTGATTGGGGACAGGAGCACCGGCCTCTGCGAGTTCTCGATACAGCGCCGTCCGTGTCCAATCGACATCCAACAGCGGCTTGGCGATGCGCTCCGGCAACCACGCTCGGTCGACAGCAAGCGGTGATCCGCCAGCGAGACGCAAGCGCTCGATCAGGACCAGCTCCGCTTCCTCATCGAGTCCAAGTTGAGAGGCGGCCACGGAATCGGTCACGACTTCACATCGCTGCACTTCGCTGGTTTGCTCGACACCGGTCGACTCGACCGATTGGAACAGGCTGTACAGCGTCCCGAGAGACTGCTCGAACTCTGAGCGGTTGACGACCGTGCCCCGGCCCCGTTCTCGCTTCAGAAGACCCGTCTTGTTGAGATGACGAACGGCTTCGCGGACCGTGTGCCGGCTGACGCCGTACACCTCAGTCAGAGCGAGATCCGTCGGGAACGATTCACTGAACTCCCCCGCCTCCAACCGCGTCTTCAAGTCCGCCTCGAGCTGCGCCCACAGCGGCATTGGGCTCGATCTGTCAAGAGGCTTCACTGGCATACCCGTCGATCTATCGCTGGCCCCTCTGGACCATTCGTACATCCGATCATATCGCCCACTTTGTTCGGGACGCGTGCGATTGATCCGTTTGTACGTACAATACGTTCATGATCATCGACGAGCTCTCGAAATCAGACCTCAAACCGCCGAGTGCGGATCAAATGTGGTGGCGTTCCCCGATGACGTGGATCCTCGGCTTGATTCTCTTGGCGGGTGTCGCAGGCGTGATTGCTGCAGCCTCGACACGAGATACTGATGAAGGGCCAGAACAACCCGAGACGGCGTTCGCTGAGGGCGTCGGGGCAGCTCTGCCACCGCTGACCTCACCGGACCCTGCCGTCGGAACCGCAGCCCCGACGCTCAACGCACAGACGCTCGCAGGAGACAGGGTGCAACTCGGTGGCGACGGCACGGCTCGGATCTATGGCTTCTTCGCCCATTGGTGCCCACACTGCCAAGAGGAACTGCCGTCAGCTGTCGAGTGGCTCGAGTCCAACCCCCTTCCAGACGGCGTTGAAATCGTGGCCATTTCGAGCTCGGTCGACCGTGGCGCACCCAACTATCCGCCATCGGGTTGGTTCGACAAGGAGGGGTGGACAGAGACCGTTCTACTCGACAGCACTGATCAGGCCATGGCCCAAGCGTTCGGCCTCACCGCCTTCCCGTTCTGGGTGGCCGTCGACGCCGATGGCAACGTCATCGAACGAGTCGCTGGCTCGCTCACAGAAGACACGTTCACCAACCTCATTGGGCGACTCGCTCCAGCGGACTGAGCCCGTGTCAGCTTCCGGCCTCCACCATCACCGACGATGCGGTGGGAACGCTGCCAACTGGGCGGCGCGGTCGGTGCGCATCTCGACAACTCGCAGCTGGCCGGTGAATGGGAATGCTCCGGAGAACAATTCGGGTGCGATGTCGGTACCCCAACTCACGCCAATCTGCAGGCCCTCCTGCACCATCGAGTACCCCATGGGAGCGCTCCGCATCGCCTCATGGCTGGCAACCTCCT
>RCMY010003228.1_pt1 | contig 15299 bp, 15 predicted proteins | sample 2041341 | NCBI WGS metagenome assembly RCMY01 (sample SAMN09708234, study PRJNA481090) | Marine sediment metagenome, whole genome shotgun sequencing project.
GTCTTGATCTCAACAAAACGCATTGTTGGTCGTGTTACAGCCTCACAAATGGCTTCTGCATCAGCCGCATCAGATTTTCCACGTTTGACGTAGGGCTTCACATAAACAGGCGGGATCAGCTTCACCTCGTGGCCGAGCTTGACCAGCTCGCGCGCCCTGTGGTGCTCGTGCCGCATGCTTCAATTCCGACAAGACAAGGATCAAGGCATTCAAAGAATTTTAGCAATTGTGCGCGCCGCAGCGCGCGATTGAAGACGACCTCGCCGTCACCAGTGACACCATGAACTTGGAAAATGTTCTTGGCTAAATCTAGACCTACAGTTGTAACTTGCATTGGGTGGCTCCTTTGCTGAGCAGTTTCTGACAACTGCAGTATGGCGCATTACGACGCCGATGGGCGCAGGAGCCATCCATCCCATCTGCAGTCTGTGAATTCGACCTCTGATCCTTGCTGCACTCTGCACGAATGGCTGGTTTTCCCGCTGCGCGGCAGCACCGAATTTTACGCTGGCTGACGCAGAATGTTCCACGCTGCGAGCGCACGCAGCAGGAAAGCCGAATTCACGGTATGGGCTCACTGCCCTCTTTCGCTGCATCTAGCGCGAAGGTCCGGTTTCACTTTGATTGGTTGAAGATGTTACGTCAGCGGGGCTTAGACCCCACATTTCGCATTGTTCGTTGATATGCGATTCTGGCCCTTCATAGATTTGAAGGGAGTTTCTCTATGGAAGCTAGGAACGAGTGTCTCGCAAGGATACCACGCAGTTCAGATGGCAAGCGGTGGACCTGTCACGTTTTTGTGCCGTTCCAGTAAGTATAACAACCGTTCAGTATCTGTCCGCTATCCCTGCAAGTGCCGCTCCACGTCCATACTTTGATGCAGGACAACAACAATTGCGGCGTCATTTGTACGCCTGAAATAAACCATATGCATTCCCACGATCGCTTTGTGGTAATCATCGCGGACTGTGACAGGGCGGCTCACATGCGCTCCCTGGGAAAGACCGGCGCAAGCATCCCTAATGTCACCCACATAGCTTGCAGCTTGTCGGGCTCCCCATCGCGCGACGGTGTAATCCCAGATGTCGTTGACATCAGATTGCGCCGCTGGGGAAAGGATATATCCCGTCAATGCGCCTGAGCTTCCGCTGTTTTTCTTGCAATAAATCCGTCAAAGTCGAATGGTTTGGGCTCGCCAGATTTTTCGCCAGCGATCAGCGCATCTTGCAACGCTTTTACCTTCGCCTCATGCTCTTCAAGAAGGCGTAGGCCTGCGCGGACCACGTCGCTTGCTGATCCATAACGACCTTCCCCGACCTGCGCGTCGATGAAACTGGCAAAATGGTCTCCTAATGAGACGGATGTGTTGCGGGGCATGATGCATCTCCTTTGGAAGTAATATACCAATATTTGGTATCTATGCTAGTGTTTACAACATTGCCAGCTGCTGGGGCTCTACCCAATAGCCGCGACGGCGTTTGGCCGCTTCCAATGTGATCAAAGCCGCGACGGCTTGGCCTTCATCCGAGAACCAGTCCATCCGGACCTGCCCTCCCTGCCCTATGTGACCCCATTCCCGGTAAAGCGTCCATTCACCAAACAGGTTTGGCATGACGGACATCCGGTAGAACCGGGCGACATTGTTAGCAGGTTGGCGTTTTTCGAGATAGGTCTGCATGGCTCAGAGATGGTACTTGCGCGCGATTTCGAGGGCTTCGGCTTGTTCGGTGCCAATGTATTCTTTGGTGCTTTCAATGCTTGCATAGGCCGAGCAAGAGCTGGGCCGCGCGCAGGTTGCCAGTTTGTTGGTAGATGTGGGTCGGGAAGGTCCGGCGCAGTGAATGCAGGCCATAAAGGCTTGGATCGAGGCGGGCCTTTTCCAGCCAGGATTTGAACAACCGCCAGAGCTGGCTTTCGCTGAGATGGGTGTGCGACCACCTTGCCCCCTGCCCCGTGAACAACCATGCATGCATCTGCTTTTCAGAGGCGGCGAGATAGGCACGCAGGCTGTCACGTGTCCTCGAGGGCAGACGCGCTTGGACTGGGCGCGCATTGCGGTTTTCCGTTTTCTTCTGGCGGATCTCGATGATCTCGCTGACCCCTGCCGGGGTTGCCACGTCTGAGACCCGCAGCCGCACAAGATCCGAGCCCCGAAAGCTCGTATCAAGTGCAGTGTTGAACAGCGCCAGATCACGCAGCGCGCGATCCTGGCTCAGGATCATCCGGATCAGCGCAACTTGGTCGGGCGTCAGCGGTGGCTTCTTGCCCACGACACGGCCTTTGTTCCAAGTTATCTCGGGTGCAGTCGGCATCACCAAATCCTTGCAAGCTTATTGTATAAATATACCCATAAACCGTGCATGATGAAAGGTGCATGTTGCGCGATGTGGCGCTTTACTCAAGTTTTGTTGGATTTTGGCCTGCGGCTACACGAGTGCGATGCCCAGGATCCTGCATAAAAAAGTTAACGCAGGGCTGCAAGACATACAGATGGCGGCAACAAAGAAAAGGCCGTTGCCGCCTTCGATCTGTTCGTTGTAATCTACGGCATCAAGTACGAGCGGGCGATTGCTAAGAGGAATGGCAATTTAGTAATAACGTTGCTAAAATAGTAATACTCAATTTACACTTATTACGTATCGGAGGCTATCATGAACACCGGGATCATAGAAAAATTTCCGACACCTAGGTCGATAGCAAATTCCACGTTCATGCTCGCGCGTCGAATTTGCATACCGAACTTTTATGAACCTTGCAGCCAAGATGTGGCTAACTCAGGAAAGTCCCGATATCTTGACCGGCATGGAATAAATATCGGTCCTTGATGCAATAAAAAGCGTTTTTCTTTCTGGGCCACCAAACACTAGATTGGCTACAGCGCCCGGCGTCTCAATAAAGCCTAGCGCTTCACCGGCAGGTGAGAAAATGTAAATGCCGCCCGGGCCACTTGTCCAAAGATTGCCCTCAATATCCACCTTCATGCCATCGGTGATGCCTGCGCCATTCGTCGCGCTAAGATCAGCGAATATCTGTTCGCCCGAAACCGTGCCATCTGGATTCACGTCATACGTACGAATGATTTTCCCACCCGAGTTATTGACATACAAGGTCTTCTCGTCGGGCGAAAAGACCAGACCGTTCGCATCGGGAGAAACCTCGATCACCCGGCTCACCACACCGTCCCGGATCATGTAGATACCGGCTGTTCCCATCTCGTTTGACGGATCCTCGGCTCTTTCGGGCATGCCGCCGAAACCATCTGCGAAATATATCCGGCCATCGCGGGTAACGACGACATCGTTTGTCCCACCAAAGCGCTTGCCATCATAGCGATCGGCAACAACAGTACGGGTGCCATCCAGTTCGATCCGATCGATGGAACGACCGCCCCAAGTGGCAATCACCAACCGCCCTTCTTGATCGAGGGTCAGACCGTTCGAGCCGGACAGATTAAATTCCTCGTAGGCAGGGTCATTTGGATCCTTGCCATTGTTGAACCGCATTCCCGTCCGCCAGAGATCTGGTTTTTGGTATCCGCTTTTTTCCAGGTAGACCGAATATGTTCCGTCCATGTCGGCGCGGTAGATGACATTTGCCGGGATATCACTGAACAGAAGGTATCCTGTGTTGCCTTGCGGAACCCAAGTCAGACCCTCAGTAAAGCCGAAACCGGTGGCGAAAACTGTCAGTTCGGCGTTTGCATTATAAAGCGTGTCGCTGTCGCTCTCTGCCGCCAGCCCAGTCTTGGCACTGGCAGCAAGGAACGGGGCTGCAAGGGCAGCGCCAAGGATCTGTCGCCGGTTTAGCAGGTTCATCGGCATCGAATCTAATTTCATTTCAATCTCCTAAATATAAAAGGGCATCGCCCGAGTGAATGGTCATTAATTATCGGTATCCACACCAAAAATCCATTTTTGCTTCAGGATATGAGTGGAAGAAACGGTTGTAACAGACTTGGCGGAAACTTGAGATTGAGCACGTGAGAGAGCAGCAGTAATAACGCACTTACTGAAACGGCCACCACGCCAGCCTGCCAGTTCAAACGGCGCAGCTCGTAAAAGATCATCGTCAAAACGAACAAGCCCGATGCCAGGACAAATCCCAGCAGATAGATCGTAATCAGGAAGCCGATAAGCCAGCCAGTATAGATATGGAGGGTGCGACGCCCATTGCCCGTGCGTACCTCATCATAATGTATCGCGTCCTCAGGCGATCCGCGCAGGAACCGATAGCCGATTACCGTCAGAAGAGACGCCGTTGCGAGTGACGCACCAAGCGGAAAAATCTGTGCCAGATAGGTTCTCTGCAGGGAGTCCACGAAAGCCCAGACGCAAAGTGCCGCGAATACCAGTAGAAAACCTATTTCATGAATACGGACGCTGCGCGTTGCGGGGCCCTGTCCTGTATTCGGCTTGGGGGCCTTGCGGGCACGCATGAAGGTGATTGTCGCAGAGAGTATGATCAAGATGATCAAACCGATGACGATCGGACGCTCAAGAAAAGAGAAGCCATAGATTTGCACCGCCTGATAAACGGAGTCCTCAAGTCCCTTGGACAGAAAGAATCCGATAAGCAGGGCCGGACGCGACCATCCGAAGCGCTTCATATAAACGCCAAGGATGCCTACACCAAACAGCGCTATCAGATCAAGCCAGTCGCGGGTTGCCTGAAAGGCTGCAAAGAAAACGATCACGATAACCACTGGACCGATATAACCGTATGGAATAGTGGTTAATTTAGAGATTGGCCGCACCAGCAACAGACACACAACCGTGCCCACGATATTGGCAATCGCAAGCGACCAGATGATGGTAAATGTCAGATCAAGGTTTTCCTGCACCATGCTGACACCGGGCTCAATGCCCACCAGAACCAGACCACCCAGAAGAACCGCCATCGTGGCTGAACCGGGCACTCCGAACAGGAGGGTCGGCACAAGCGAACCACCCTCTTTGGCGTTATTGGCAGACTCCGGCGCAAGCACACCGCGAATATCGCCTTTTCCAAATTGCGATTTGTCTTTGGAGGTCTGAACAACATGACCGTAGGCGATCCAGTCAATGACCACGCCGCCCAAGCCTGGCAACATCCCGATCAATGCACCGATACCTGAACACCGCAGCACCAGCCATTTGTGTTTGAAAACATCGCGCAATCCGGCAGAAATACCATGGCCCAGTTTCTGTTGCGACGAAGATGAAATAGCCTGCTTCTGGCTAAGGATTTCGACAATTTCCGGGATAGCAAACAGACCAATTGCGATGATCAGCAAAGGAAACCCATCGTAAAGATAGGTTTGCCCCAACGCCATGCGAAGCTCCCCCGTGCTGGTTGCGAACCCGATGGCCCCCATGATCAATCCCACACCGCAGGCCGCAAGGCCCTTGAGGGGATGACTTCCGGTCAGGATTCCAACCATCGTCAGGGCAAACAGGACAAGCATGAGTTGTTCACCGAACCCCATCATCAAGATGAGCGGACGCGCAAACAGGATTGCAACGCTGAGGATCAACGCGCCAAAGACGCCGCCGACTAACGAAGCGCCAAAGGCTGCGGCCAAGGCGCGGGCTGCTTCACCGCGCCGCGCCATGGGAAAGCCATCCATGACCGTGGCCTGTGACCCCGAAGTGCCAGGGATACCCATTAGGACCGATGGAAACGTATCCGACGTGGTGGTGATCGCCAATAGCCCAACCATCATAGCCAAAGCCTGAGAGGGTTCCATTCCGTATACAAAAGGCAAAAGCAAGGATAACCCCGCAAGCCCACCCAGACCGGGCAGGATACCCACGATAAGACCGACGAAAACGCCCAGTAGAAGATAGCTGAAATGGCCGATGCTAAACATAGTTGTCAGCGCATCTAAGGCGGTAATCCACACATCCATAGCGGGTTCCTTAAAAAATATTTTCGGGAATTAAAGACGGCAGGCGGCTTTCGCCGCCTTCCGTCAGACAGGTGTTAAAGGTCTAGGTCGTACTTGCCTTTAAGCCAGTCCGAGAGATAGCCCTTGAGCTCGGAGTTCAATCCCAATGCCTGTGCCAGGTTATCCTGTGCTTGGTCACCAATGATTTGGGTGTGCTGTCCGAAGAATTTTGCATTTTCTTCGGCGTAATCAGGGTTACTAAGAATGTCCTGAATCGCTTTCACATAAGCGTCATAAACAGCATCAGGGGTATTTGCAGGCAGGAACAGCGACTTTGATGCACCTGTGAACTGAAGGTGCATTTCATACAGTTCGCGCTGCGGACCGGACAGTTTGGCTCCATTGATCTGCTCATAGAGTTCCAGATAGGTCGGCAGATCAGGGAACATCGCATCTCGCACAATATTACCGTCCGCATCCAGATCGCCATACGAGAAGATTGGTGTGACGATACCGCTCTCAACCATTGAGGCGTAGTCCTTGAGGTATGCCGCAGATGACGCAAACGCCAAGTTGATTTCACCACGCTCCATTGCAATCCGAGCCGGACCACCGCTCACACCCCAGACCGGAGTTACGTCCAGCCCAAGACCATCAAAGCCAAGCAGACGGAAAATCGACAATCCACGCACGCTGTGGTCAGCGTATCGCAGCTCGGCATCCTGTAGAGCTTGGATATCTTGAGGTCCGGTGACACCTGTGTCGGTGTGAACCAAAGCAACTTCGCGCTGGGGCGTCAGGATCAACGGCCGCCATGCTTTCAGATCGAATTGCGCTGCCTCATCATCAAACAGCCAGTTCAGTTGGGTTGAAACGGTCATGGCGATCAGGCTCGTACCGTCTGTCTCGGCGCGGGCTTCAAACTGGTTTGCACCTGGCATACCACCGGCTCCTGGAATGTTGCTGACAACCACAATAGGATTGCCGGGCAAATGCTCGCTAAGCTTGCCTGCAAAGAACCGCCCGTAGACATCTGTTGCGCCGCCGGCCTTGAATGGAACAATCAGTTCAATCCGGTCCCCATCAAAGTTAACCGCATCATCCTGCGCGTGCACGGATCCCGCTATCGCGGTGCCCATCAATACTGTCGTGGCCGCAGCCAATAGGTTCAGTTTCATTTATCTTCTCCCTTTTTTCAGTAGTGTCGTATTTCGTGTGTTGAACTCTTGTATTACGGGCTGCTGCGCGATGGCGCCCCCACAGCAAATCCGTGATTCTTTAGCCCTAATAGGTCGCGCGCCTGTGCGGGTGTTGCCGGCGGGCGGCCAACGGTTACGCCCAAGGCTGCAACACGCTCGACCAGATCGGCATTCGACCTGACAGGTTTGCTATCCACGCCCGTTAGATCATCCTCGAATCCAACACGACAATGTCCTCCGAGACCCAGCGCCATCGTTTGCACCAGCGCATTGTTCTTCCCGCCCTTGGCTGCCCACCAATGGGTTCCGTCAGGCAAGCCAGACGACAGATCTATAATGTGTTGCGCCGCGACTTGCGGGCTCACCTCATCCTTCAGAAACAAGCCGACGCAGGGGTGGTGCAGAGTTTGGATGGATTTGCAGACCTGTATCAGACGCGCCACCATCTCTTGATCCGACGCATCGAACTCGGGGCGAACGCCGCTCGCAATCATCGACTTCGCCATCTCTTCGATCCGGCCTTGCACGTCGGACCCTTGCTGCGGACCGACGTCTCGCAGCGCAAGGGACGCCATTTCGGGCGCGAGGCTGACCGGTTCGAGCGCTTGTGCGACGCTCATGCCGCGTGTGCCGGTACTGAGTTGAACGATGATGTCGCACCGCGCTTTGATCCGGTCGTGAATTTCTCGATATATTTCGATGTCTTGAGTTGGGTGTCCCTCGCTGTCGCGCGCGTGAAGATGCGCAATCGACGCACCGGCCTTTGCGCATTCCACCACCGCGTCGGCGATTTCCTGTGGCGATATCGGGACGGCAGGGTGATCGTTACGATTACGCCATGCACCCAATGGGGCCACGCAGATAATATTGGGAAGTGTCATGGCGCCTCACCGCTGGTTGTTAGAGGTTTCTGTTCGGACCACCATTGACGTAGAACACCTTTCGAACCGCCGGCCGCAATGATCTCGCGAAGATTGCGGTCAAGGGGGGCGTAGGTCCGGCTTTTGCCGCTGGTCAGGTTTTTTACGTGACCGGACACGAAATCGACCTCGATCCCATCACCGTTCTCAAACAAGTCCGATATGCCCTCGCAGCCCGTCATGAAAGCCAGTCCGCTGCTGACACCTGCACGCAGCGAATTGTAGGGCATGCTCTCGCAGATCATTCCTACACCCATCGCCTGCAATGCTATGAACCCTTGTGCATGGGGTTTTCCGCTGGCGAAATCAGCTCCACCAACAACGATATCACCTGCGCTCGCCCGATCGGCAAAGCCTTGGTAAACGTCTTCGAACAGATGCGGGATCAGCTTTTGAGGATCGGTGACCCGCCCGATCGCGAGCCGAAACGGAATAAAGCCATCGTCAAGCGGTACGCCGTCGCTGAATTTGTGGGCGCGGCCACGAAATATCCAATTCATGTTTTCACCCTTCCACAACGATTGACCGAGGGTCGCTGATCTTGCCTGCGACGGCTGAGGCCGCCACCGTGGCTGGGCTTGCTAGGAAAATATCAGCATCCTTTGCACCCATGCGCCCAAAATTGTTGACAGCTGCCGTGCAGATCGAAGTTTCGCCGGAGCCCAACGGCCCCATCGTTCCACCCGCACAGGGCCCGCAACCTGCAGGCAGCAAAATGGCACCCGCTTTGCGGAATACATCACCCAGACCTTCACGCTCCATCCGTGCCACGACAGCATTGCTGCCAGGCGTGATCAGAAACCGCGTGCCAGATGCGATGGTCCTGCCTTTAAGAATTTTTGCCGCAATCAGAAGGTCGTCAAAGGTGCCGGAACCGCACGAGCCCAGATAGGCGTGATCCACAGCACGCCCGATGTCGGTGAGTTGTAGCGCAACAGTCGTCTCTCCACCTGGAAGGACTGCTTGCGGCTCTAACGTTGAGAGATTTACAGTGATTTTCTGTTCATAGTTGGCATCCGTGTCGGCAGTCACAGCTTCGCCTGCCTCTAGGTTGCGCTCACTGTACCAACGTGTGGTCTGCTCGTCTGGCGAAAAATAGCACGCACAAATTCCAATTTCAGTGAGCGTGTTACACAATGCGATGCGTTCAGACACGGGTAGATGCGCCAATGCGGGGCCATGAAATTCGATGGCACGGTAGTCATAGAGTCCATAGTGACCGGCCACAAAATCGGCTGCGAGGCGAAACCCCAGATCACGGGCCATGACGCCAGCAGCCGAACGACCTGTCAACTCAATGCGGATGGTCTGAGGTACTTGGATCCAGATGGTACCCTGCGCCAGAACGGTAATGATTTCCGATCCTGCCCGAAGCGCCAATGCACCCACTGCACCGAAGTTTGTGCAATGCATATCATAGCACAAAAGGAACATGCCGGGCCGAACCAACCCCTCTTCCATGGGAAAGACATGGCCCTGACCACCTTGGCCCACATCAAAGAATTTGGTAATATTCCACTTCTCTGCGACCAATCTGTTTTGGCGCGCCCGCTCAGCAGCCAGTGGCGTAGCGTGTATGACATCGTGATCGGTAACGAACATCACCCGCTCTGGATCGAACACCCTGTCGATGCCCAGCTGGCTCAGATCACGATATGCTGCAGCGATATACCCATCATGCACAATAACAAGATCGGGATCGGGGTGGACGATCTCACCCGGGACGACCACGTCGACGCCGGAGGCGCGCGCCAAGTGCTTTTCAATGGCTGTCTGACCCATGACCTTCCTCCCTTTTATAAAAATTGTGCCAACATGCGGGACACTATTTCTAAATGTTGTACCAACATGCGGAACGATATGTCAACAATGCAGATCGGACTTGCATGCTGCGTAACCTTGTTTAATTCTATCACGGTGTCGAAATGCGGGTTTCGGCTCCTGCAGTTCGCTAACTCAGAGGTAGGAAGTAAAACAAAATTATGTAAAACATCATGCAAACAATATGAGTTTTGCCCCGATCTCCTCCGCGCCTTAAACCACTCCAAAAGGTTCAGAGCGCTTGGCATATCCGTTATCTTGATGGACATATATCGGGCTACAGACATGAAGGTACCACCAATGAGCAACACACCAAAACGGATCAAGGGCTCGCGCAGCCAAGGCGGTGCAGCAGGCAAGATGCTTGATGTTTTGAAGGCGTTTGCTGATGGTCAAGAGGCGTGGGGCGTCAGGGAACTGGCCGCAGCGCTTGATGTATCGACCAGCTCGGTCCACAGATCTCTCAAAACACTTCAGGATTTCGGCATTCTGGACCGCGATGAAGCGTCCAGAGGCTACCGGCTAGGCAACGAATGGCACCGATGGTCTGCGCTGTCGCGCCATCAGTTCCGTCTACCCAGACTGGTCCGTCCGGTGGCGCAAGCGCTCGCATCCGAACTTGACAGCATCGTCTGGCTCGCGGTCTACGATCCATCCGGCCCGCACGTATGGGCCGCCCTTGACGTATCTTCAGGCACGGCGGAATCCACAGTTCAGATTGGTCTGGAAGAACCTCTGACAGCTGGTGCAGCAGGATTAGCTGTACTGGCGAACATCGCTCCCCCGCTCTCGGCGGAAACTGGCGAGCCTGACGCCGCTGAACGATTTGTAACGGAATTCGCGCAATTGGCAGAACATGGCTATCTCTCTTACCCAGACGACGGCGACGAACTTTCGGTCAGTCTGGCGGCCCCGATCCTGAACGTCCAACGACAACCGCTTGGCAGTCTGGTTGTTACGATGCCTGCGCGACACTTCAGCCCCGAGCGCGCCGCAAAGGCAGGTGCGGCCCTCGCATTAGCCGCCCGACGCATTTCCATGACATTTGCAACGCGCTTTCTGACAGGCAGTGACGCGGCAAGTTCACAACCTGGCATGCAGACGTTGGCGAATATTCTGCGGGCCAAAAACAACCGGCTCGAGCTAACGCCATGGCGCAGCGGCGGCAGCGGCAAACTGCGCGAAATCAATGACGGTTGTGCGGCCTATGCCACAGCAGTGGGAAGTGCATTGAACGATGCACAGTCGGGAAACGATCCCTATCCCGAGCGACTTGATCGGCTGCGTACCGTGATGGCGTTGGCACCACTCCAACTCCACATCCTTGTCGCGGCAGACTTACCGCCGATATCATTTCGTGATCTTGCACGCCTGCGCGTTTCTGCCGGAGAAAGGGATTACGCAACGGCTGTGCTTTACCTTCGGTTAATGGAAGAAGCCGGAATCGCCGAAAGTGATTTTGAACGCTTGGGCGGCGGATGTTTTTTTCTGGACTACAAGGAAAGCAACCGGCTGTTTCAGCAGGGGCGCTTGGATGCGCTGGTCTCATTTAACGCAGCGCCCAATCCGCGCTATCGAAATCTGGCACGCAAGCGGCCTTTTCGACTTCTTGGATTGGAGGACGATCTCATTGCAGCTGTTTTAGAGAAAAGCAGCGGCGTCCAGAGAGATACAATCGCGGCAGGATTCTACACCGGACAGCCTGACCCCATTCCGACCATTTCATCGCAGCTTGTCATAGTGACCACGCAGGATCGTGAGGACGACGAAGTTCATGATTTTGTTCAGACTGCATGTGACCACGCAGACGAGTTGGCGCAAATGAAACCAGGCTTCACCATCCAGAGCCCAAAGGCAATCTTGCCAGATTGTCTCGTCGAAATGCATCCTGGAGCGGCCCGTTTCTTTGCCGCCAATGCGACGCAAGGTTCGAAAAACTGAAACAGGCCGCAATGACAAAAATTGTAATCACTCCTACCAGCTTTCAGACGGCCTGCGTTTAGCGGACCATTCAAAAGCAACCGAACAGTAATATTTTTCTAAACTATCAAAGGCCCATCCTATGACCTCTCCCTGCATCATTTGCGTCGCGATTACCGGAAGCGTTCCCTCGAAAAGTGACAATCCGGCGGTGCCAATCACCGTGTCCGAACAAATCGAAAGTACGCATGAAGCGTTTGAAGAAGGCGCGTCTATTGCGCACTGTCACGTACGCGACGACGCTGGCATGCCATGCTCGGATGTGGATCGCTTTGCACTTCTGAAAGAGGGTTTGGAAAAACACTGCCCTGGCATGATTGTGCAATTATCAACAGGGGGCCGGTCAGGTGCAGGCAAGGCGCGCGGTGAAATGTTGGCGCTTTCGCCGGACATGGCGTCACTTTCGGTCGGGTCTAACAACTTTCCCACCCGCGTTTACGAGAATCCGCCTGAACTGGTAGATTGGCTCGCATCGGAAATGATCTTGTATGACGTAAAACCGGAAATCGAGGCCTTCGACCTCAGCCATATCGTGCAAGCCGCGCGCATGGTCAACGATGGCCGCTTGCAAGCGCCGCTCTACGTGCAGTTTGTGATGGGCGTCAAAAACGCGATGCCAGCCGATGAGCTTATCTTTGATTTCTACATCGAAACCCTTCGCCGCATGGCTCCGGATGCGCAGTGGTGCGCGGCCGGGATCGGTGCTGATCAGAGCATCGTCAATGAATGGTGCATTGCTAAGGGCGGGCACACCCGCACCGGACTTGAAGACAATGTCCGACTGGACCGCAACACTCTGGCCCCGTCAAATGCAGCACTGGTACGGCGTGCCGTGCAGATATGTGATAAATTCGAACGGCCTGTTGCGACGTGGAAACAGGCGCGGGAAATACTCAGACTACGGGATGTGACTTATTAGGGATTTTCTGAAATACCTTTAATCTACTGCATCGGCTTTTTTGCATAAATCTTGTGAAGAATGTTCTTCCCCTTACCCCAAACGGACTTAGCCTATGGGCTCAGTGATAGGTATGCCAAGAACTGTGTAGTGGTTGAGGACAGCGATGCGGATTTGGATTTCCGCAACCTGCCTTTCGAAGTGTCGTGCCATCAGGGATTGGCCAAGCAGTTTCACACAATCCATCTTCGTTTTGACGCGGCTTCGGCGGTGATATCCGCTCCAGCGTCGCCACAGGGCGCGCCCCAGATACCGCTGCGCATTGACCGCATCGTTGCGTGCAATTGCTCCGTCGCTCGTCGGTTTCCATGGCTTTGCATTCTTGCGTGGCGGGATCACCATATGGGCATCTCGCGCCGCAATCTTCTTGTGGCATTTACGGATGCCATACGTCCCGTCTGCGGTGACACTGCCGATGTCTTAATCGGGGGGATTACCGTTCTAAAAACGCTCGTTTTTGGTGAATCTACCCTATTTTCTGCCGCCACAAACCCCGTCCGAGAACCACTGAGTTGTTGAAGGTTTTAGGACAGGTGAAATCCGATTATTCGGCAACTTTGATAGTTTTTAATTTAAAGTTTGCATAACATCTAGGTAGTGCCCTGAGAGCGGCGGCACTTTGCGCGTACACCAAAAGCGTTGGTTACTAGCCCGCGTTACTTTGGGAAACAGCGGCCAAGCTTTTGAGCGCGTGTTCGAAGTCGTTTAGCGACTGCCAAGTTCTTTTTTTTGGATTCTCTTTAGGTGGAGCTGTGATGAGCCTAAAATAAATTAGGTGATGCGCTTCATTGTTTGGCTGGTCTGAATCGTCCTGTATTGGGTCACCCATTGACCATGCGCAGCAAAAGTCCGGTCTGACGGGCCGCAACGCGACATAGAGGTCGAACGATGAACGTCGGCAATGGACCAACATTTCGAGGCCCATTTTAGGGCTTTCCTCAGGGCCACGATCCCAGGACAACGATGCCATGACCTCCATCCTTGGGACATATAATTTGCGATGAGCCCGCTCTAAAAGTAATCGAAGTGATCCACTTTGATCAGCTTGCTTTAGATCGTCAGTCGATGACTTTAGGGGGGCGAAGGGCCAAAACCAAACCGATGGCAAATAGCGCAGCGATTGCAGAAAATGTATAGCTTAAGGAAAAATCGCCTCGTTTCTCAGCCAGAATACCAGCAAAGACAGGGCCTAGTGCTTGCCCTGCGGAAAACATCAGCGTCAAGGCAGCCAACGCGCTTGCTGCGCCGTTTGATCCAAAATAATCCCCTGCCGAGGCGGACATAATAACCGGAATGCTCCACACCGCGAAGCCGAACAAAATGACCGATATGTAGAGGCCTATACCTGATTGCCCAAATCCCACGAGGCCAAAAGACACCGCAAGAATACCAAATGCGATGGCCATGCCCGCACGGCGTCCGATCTTGTCCGACAGTGCGCCAAACAGCAGCCCCGAGAAAATGCTGAGAAACCCGAACCATGACCACAGGCTGCCAGCTTGCGCTTTGCTCATGCCATAGCTATCCACCATGCTGGTGACGATGAACGTCATATAGAGCATGTAAATCGCGCCATAGATGCCGTAAACCAACCCCATATGCGCTAACAATCTGAACTTGGCCCGACGGACCAGAGGCTCCGCGCTGCTGCCCGCCAGTGTGGCCGGGCGCCCGTATGGGGCCTGACCCACATCATTTGGATGATTCCGAATGTATAAAATTGCAAACAGAGCAACGCACGCAGTAATGGCACCAAAGATCAACCACCCCACCTGCCACGCCGAAATGCCATATAACGGTCCCAACCGTGGAACGGCAAAGCCGCTTAAAATGATGCCAAAACCCGGACCCGCCATCACCATGCCCGACGAAAGACCGCGATGGGATGGCGCAAACCACTTTGCGGTCACGCTCATCGACGACACAACCACTGCGCCACTTCCCAGTCCCGTAAGAAAGTAAAACGCCGTGAGCCAAAAGAAACTGTGCGTTGCCGACATAGCAAACATCGACAAGGACATGAGAAGCAAACCGAACGTCACGGTGGTCCGCGTTCCAAACCGGCGCAGGACAGACGGAACAAGCGGGACAGACATCAGATATCCGGCCAAATTTCCGAACCCCAATATGCCGCTTTGGGTGTAATTCAGGCCCAGTGATGTGGAAATCGATGGCAGCATCATACCAAAGGCAAACCGGCCGAGTCCAAGGGCGCAAAATACTGCGATACCGCCGACAAAGGCCACGACCCATGCGTAGTGTAGTTGACGAGGGTTACCCGCACTTAAGTTGTTCATCGTAGAATCTTTCAGCAGGAGGGTTTTATCGCAGAATACAGGAACCATCAGGTAAATAGTGTGTCAAGTGATTATGCTTGGATGCAATCTCTTGCGCGGTTCGATCTCGACGAAGCGCCTCAAGCGCCACCGTAGCTTTGAACTTGTCTGAAAAACTGCGTCTATTCGTCATTTTTGTAGCCTGTCGCCGTTGTTGGATACATCTGTGGATGCCCCGTTTTACGCAAGGAATTTTTGAACGCTTCGGAAGGTATGATC
>RCMY010002927.1_pt1 | contig 15296 bp, 9 predicted proteins | sample 2041341 | NCBI WGS metagenome assembly RCMY01 (sample SAMN09708234, study PRJNA481090) | Marine sediment metagenome, whole genome shotgun sequencing project.
GCGATTTCAAACTCCGGCGACTTACCAAGCGACCGAATCGAAATCTCATTCAGAAGGGGAACTCTTCCGGATGTGAAGCCGTTCACAGTCTCAACACCTGAGGCGTGCCAACATGGTCACGTCATCGCCGACTGGAGAGGGGGCCGGGTGTCTGAGTTCTTCGAAATCGTTTTCGGTTTGCCCACGGTCATATTCACCGCGGCGCTGGCCATCAGCCTCGGCTTCTTCCTGGTCACGTTCCTGTTCGGACTGGGCGAGGGCGGCGGAGGAGGCGACTTCGATCTCGATGCTGGCGGCGGAGGAGGCGACATCGATGTCGACCTCGATGCTGGCGGGTCAGACGGCGCTGACGGCGACAGCACGGGTGCCCTGGCCGGCCTGCTCCAAGCCGCCAACCTCCACGTCCTTCCGCTCGCACTGACTTTTTCGATCGTCTCGCTTGTCGGCTGGTTCATCTCCGCCATGGGCACCTTGCTGCTCACCTCGGACAACTCACCCAACGTCATCGTGGCGCTCGCAATTGCGCTCGCAGGCTTCGCCGGTGGTCTCTTCATCGCCGGTCGAGTCGGCAATCTCTTGCGCCCGATCTTCGTACCGGCCAAACACATCAAGCGGCGCGATCTCATCGGCCGCATCTGCACCGTGCGGACCGGCCGAGTCGACAGGTCTTTCGGTCAGGCCGAAGTCGTCGACGGCGAACGCAGCACCCATCTCATTCAGGTCCGGTGCGAGATCAACAACGCTCTTGGCTCCGGCGCTCGGGCCCTCATCGTCGATGTCGATGACGACGGCCTCTTCATCGTCTCGCCTGACGTGAAGGACCTCGTCTAACCATCCGCCCCACCATTCGTATGGGACTCGATCCGAACCAACGCATCGAGTCCGTCGTCAGAGCTTTACAACAGCAATAGCAAGCCAGCACCACAACACCAAGCAACAAGAAAGCAGCACCGCCAGCATGGGCACAATCATCGCAATCCTCGCCGCCGTCATCGTCGTGGCCCTCGTCTTCCTCGTCCTTGCGGGGCTGGTGTACTCCTCGCTCTACAAGAAGGTGCCCCAGGGCAAGGCGCTCGTTGTTTCCACAGCGAAGAACGTCGAGGTCACCTTCACTGGTCGCCTGGTCATCCCCGTCATTCACAAGGCAGAGATGATGGACATCTCGGTGAAGACCATCGAGATCGACCGTCGAGCCACAGAAGGCTTGATCTGCGAGGACAACATCCGAGCCGACATCAAGGTCTACTTCTTCGTCCGAGTCAACAAGGCCGAAGAAGACGTGATCAAGGTGGCTCAAGCCATTGGCTGTGAGCGTGCAAGCCAGGTGGAAACGCTGGAAGAGCTCTTCACCGCCAAGTTCTCCGAGGCCCTGAAGACCGTCGGTAAGCAGATGGAGTTCATCTCGCTCTACACCGAGCGGGCCAACTTCCGCGACCGCATCATCCAAGTGATCGGCACCGACCTCAACGGTTACAGCCTCGAAGACGTCGCCATCGACTTCCTCGAGCAGACCCCGCTGAATCAGCTCGATGCCAACAACATTCTCGACGCCCAGGGCATCCGCAAGATCACCGAGCTGACCGCGATCGAGAAGGTCGCCACCAACAATGCAGCCAACGATGAGTCGAAGCAGATCACAGCCAAGAACGTCGAGACCAAGGAAGCCATCCTCGAACTCGAGCGTCAGCAGGCCGATGCCGAGGCCCGTCAGCGTCGTGAAATCCAGGGTGTGCAAGCCCGTGAGCAGGCGACGATCGACACCATCACTGCCGAAGAGCGACTGCGGGCCGAGATGGCCGCCATCGAAGTCGATCAGAAGCTCGGGGTCGAGCGCGAGAACTTGCAGCGCGAGGTCGAAGTCGCAGCCAAGAATCGCGAGCGAGTGCTCGGAGTCGAAGAAGAGCGGGTCAAGAAGGCAGCCCAGCTGGAAGACATGAGCCGTCAGGTCGAGACCCTCGCAGCCGAGAAGGCGCTCGAAGAAGAGATGGGCACGATCGCCGAGATTCGTCGTAGCCGGATCGCGGTCGACAAGACCGTTGCCGAGCAAGAAGAAGCCATCGATACCTTGCGGATGGTCGAAGAGGCCCAGCGTCAGAAGCAGTCGGCGATCATCATGGCCGAGGGCCACGCCGAAGCTGCTCTCGTCAAAGACATCAAGGCCGCCGAGGCGCAAGCCGCAGCAGCCGAACACTTGGCGAGCGAAGAGGTTCGCATGGCCAAGGGTCGGATGGAGGCCAGCAACCTCGACGCTGCCGCCAAGATCAAGTTGGCCGAAGGTGTCCAGGCCGAGTCGGCCGCTGCCGGCCTCGCCGAGGTGGAGGTGCTCGAAGCTCGAGCCGCCGCAAACGAGAAGCTCGGGTTGGCCGATGTCGCCGTCGACCGGGCCAAAGCCGACGCCGTTCGAGAGCTCGGCCAGGCCGAGGCCTCCAAGGTTCGCGACGCAGGTATGGCCGAAGCCGAAGTCACCGAAGCCAAGCTCAAGGGTGAGGCCAGCGGTCTCACCGAAAAGGCCGCAGCAATGCGCGAACTCGAAGGTGTCGGTCAGGAGCACGAGGAGTTCGTGCGCAAGCTCGAAGCCGACACGAAGGTCCGCCTTGCCCAAGTCGACGCAACAATCGACGTGGCCACAGCCCAGGCCGAAGCCATGAAGGTCGGCCTCGAGAGCGCCAACATCGACATCGTTGGCGGCTCGGACATGTTCGTCGACCGCCTTGTCGGCGCCATCAGCTCTGGCAAAGCCGTTGACGGCTTCATCGAGAGTTCGGACCTCGCGTCTGCGTCCCTCGAGAAGTACCAGAACGGCGATGAGGACTTGGTGGCCAAGATCGCCGAGGCCATTTCGGGTCTCGGTGCCGACGGCATACGCGATCTCTCGGTCGCTGAACTGCTGCGCCAGCTCGGCGCCGGTCCTCGGCCCTAGGGGGCCTCGTCACTAACGGAGTTGTTCGCTGACGCTCACAACTCCCAACGGGAATCAAATGACTGATACCGATACCGCAACAACAGAAACCGGCTCCAGCGGAGCCCAGGATGGCATTGCGCAGGGTACGTATGACCTGCTTCGTGGTCGCCTGGAATCGGCGGCCAAGGAATTGGTGTCGAGAGCCAACGGGCTCAACGCAAGGCGGCTCGAGGCGTTTGGTTCAGCCAAGCTCGACTTGCTCACCACCGAGAGGGTCAGGACCGAGCTGAACACCGTTCCTCGTGACATCGCCAATGTCGGCTCGCAGTTGCTCATGGCCTACAACGCCGAGGTTGGCGTTCGGTCAGAGGTGCGACCAGAAGACGTGTTCAGCGTCCACCATCTCGAGGCGGGCTCCGAAGGCAAAGCCAGCCTCTGGTTCAGCCCGAACCCCGAGGGCCTCGACGGCTCAGCACTTGACGACGATCAGTTCCGTCGCGACTTCGAAGAGCTACACACCTACTTCAGCCAGACCAAGCTCGAACAGCTCTACGCCGTCGGCCAGAAGTTGTTGGCGGTCTTCCGCACCGGCCAAGGCGAAGGCGATCTTCGAGTGTTCCGGTGGGAGATCGGGCTCGACGACCAGCTCACGTATCTCGATGCTCGCGGCGATCGCGATCACCGGTTCCCGCCGTCGCAGGACGTGTCGTGGACCCTGTCGACACGAGCCGATCACGTCAACGCCACCCACGTGAAGCTGGGCGACCGAGTGCTGATCGACCCGCTCAGCGGCTCGCTTGTGATCCAGTTGGCCGATGGAGGCGGGGACGGCAGCGGCACGAAACTGTTGAGCGATCGTCTCGATCACGCCGACCAGAGCCTGCAGGACTGCACGATCAGGTGGGCCACGGCTGGCGACCTGATGCTGATCGACGTCCTCCCATACGGCGAGGTCCAGCATCGCTACTACATCGTGAATCTGCTGGTCGACAAGGCCGTCCGGATGGACGCGCTCGGCTCGGCCTTCCGTCAGCTGCCTGACGGCCAGGGGCTCATCTTTCCAGAGGGCGTCTACCTCAAAACCGGCGAGATGCGAACCTTCGACGTCGACTCCGCCGACGCCGAACTCCTCGAGGTGGTTCGCTCCCCCAACGGCGAGGACGTGCTCTACGTCTTCCACGAGCGAAACTCTGGCCGTTCGATTCTCCTGCCGTACAACGTGGTTCGCCAGGAAGTCGCAGCGCCGATCTGGTGCCACGGCCACACGATCTTCGATGACGGCACCCTGGTGGTGTTTCGCGAAGAGCCTGCGCCCACGCGCATCCACCCGATGCAGATCTGGACCACACCGTTTGGCACTGACGAGTGGTACGCACAGCAGCCTCGCACCGCTTCTGATCTCGATCGGATCGGCAACGCCAGCCTCGTCAGCGGCATCGCCGACGCGCTCTCGCTGTCGCGCCTGATCGCCGATGTCGAGCCGTCAACTGCCATCTACACCGATCTCCTCGTGTCAGCCGGCCGTTTCATCGACAGCCACCACTGGAGTGGCGATGAGACAGTCGGCAACCTGGCCGAAAGCGCCCACGACATTCGGGTCGTCGCCGAACAAGTCATCGACGAGTTCGAGCGCATGCAGGCAGTTCAATCAGCCGCCGCTACCGCCCTTGCCGAGGCCGAAGCGGCCACCCTCGACATCACCGAGGATCTGCGCCTCTCTCCGCCCAAAACCACCGAGGGCTTCATCGACGGCCTCGCCTCGATCCGTCGCCAGATCGGACACCTCCACACCGAGCGAGAACGTCGCGGTATCGACGTCAACCGCATTGACGAACTGATCGCCTCGACCACCGAGGTTCACGACACGCTGGCCCAACAAGCGGCTGCTCATCTCGCAGCAGACGGTGCGTTCGAGCCCTATCACAAACAGCTCACGGCACTCTCAGACGCAACGCCAAACGCAGTCTCATCACTCGAGGCAACCGAGACGCTCGCCGCGGTCGACGCCCTGGCCGAGTCGATGGATCTTGTCGCCAACACGGTGAGCGATCTCGTGGTCGACGATCCGCGAGTCCGCACATCAGTGCTCGAACAAGTCGCTGGCGTCCTGGCCGAAATGAACCGAGTGCGGGCTGGCATCGAAGCCAAGCGCGAAGCCCTCATCCAGAGCGAGACCGGCGCAGCGTTCGCCACCGAGCTCGGCCTTTTCGGCCAGTCGATCGCTACCGCAGTCAGCCGCGCCAACACACCAGAGGCATGCGACGACGCTCTGGCTCGGCTCCTGCTGCAGCTCGAACAGCTCGAAACCGCCGGCCCACGCACTGACGCCCAGATCGACGAACTCTCGACCAGACGGGATCAAGTCACCGAGGCACTCACATCTCGGCGCCAGCAGTTGGTCGACGACCGCCAACAGCGGGCCGATCGTCTGGTGTCCGCCGCGACCCGCACGCTTGATCGCGTGGCCGAGCGGGCCCAGACCATGCCGTCGGCCGACGACGTCAACGCATTCTTCGCTGCCGACCCGATGGTCAGTCGAGTCCGCAAGCTGGTGGACGACCTCCGCGAACTCGGCGAACCAGTTCGAGCCGACGAGCTGCAATCGCAGCTCGGTGCATCACGCGACCGAGCCGTGCGGGCGCTCCGCGATCGGCAGGATCTGTTCGACGGGGACGCCGTCAAGTTGGGCCGCTTTCGCTTCAGCGTCGACGAACGCACCCGCGAGCTCACGCTCGTGCCTGGCGGGGATCACCTGCAAGCGGTGCTGACCGGCACCGACCTGCGTCTGCCAATCGAAGATGAGCGCCTCGACACCCACAAGGAACTCTGGGAGCAGCCCCTCTCGTCGGAGACCCCCGAGCTCTACCGCTCGGCGTACCTCGCAGGTGACCTCCTCCTGACCGCGTTGGCCGAGCAGGTCGACGGCGAGATGACGCTGAGGATTCCCGAGCCGAAGATCGGCACCGTCGACGGCGCCATCACTCCGGGCGACACGACCGCACTGCTCGATCAGGTCCGATCGGCGGTCGACCAGCGGCTCGGCGAGGGCTACGACCGTGGCGTTCACGACGTCGACGCCACAAAGATCCTGGGTGTCATCGGTACTCGGGCCATCCAAGCCGGTCCGCTGGCCACACCGAGCGACGTGCGGGCCAACGCGCAGACGGCGTGGGCCGGACTGTCCGAGATGTCCCGCGAGATGTGGATCGACCGCGGTCGGGCGATCGCCACCGCTGGCGCAGGCCGGGCCACCCTCGCCCGCTTGACCACCGCACTGGCCACAGCCCTCGATCCCGGTGCCACCAACCACGGTGCCATCGGCTCCTCCAACGCAGGTGCCAGCCTCTCGAGTGACAGCATCACTCATGACACCGACGAGCGCATGGCGAGCTATCTGTTGGCCGAGCTCGTTCGGCCAGAAGGCTTCAGCTTCGCGCAGTCGTCCAAAGCCGCTGCCCAGATCGCGACGATGCGGCGAGACAAGGCTTTTGCGTCGGTCCTCGCCGCAGCATCTGACGATGTGGCTGGAATCCTCCCAGTCATCGCCGATGCAGTGCAGCGGGCCATGCCGGGCGAGCGTCACCTGGTGCCCGAGGTGGCAGTTGCCCTGGCCATTCCCGATCTGGAACGACGCACCGTAGATGTCGAGCTCGCCTTCACAATTGCTGGCCTGAACGGGCGGCACCCGAGCATCACCGACGGCAGGCTCACCGGCCGGATCGATGACCTGCTCGACCAGGTCGCACACCACCGGGCCACCGTCTTGCCGATGCATCAGGCATTCGCTGCAGCCAGACGGGAAACCCTCGATGGTCTTCGTCGGACCCTACGGGTCGACGATCTCGAGCCTCGGGTGCCCGACGGTTTCGTCCGCAACCAGCTGATCGACAAGATCTACCTGCCGCTCATCGGTGACAATCTCGCCCGTCAGATCGGCACCGTCGACGACCAGGGCGGCCAACGCTCCGGCCTGCTGATGCTGCTGTCGCCTCCCGGCTACGGCAAGACCACCCTCGTCGAATATGTCGCTTCTCGACTCGGGATGGCACTCGTGAAGGTGTCTGGCCCCGGTCTCGGCCACGAAGTCACATCGCTCGATCCTGGGCAGGCTCCAAGCGCCACCGCCGCTCGAGAAATCGAACGGATCAACCTTGCGTTCGCCGTTGGCACCAACGTCATCCTCTACCTCGACGACATCCAGCACACCCATCCGGAACTGCTCCAGCGCTTCATCTCGCTCTGTGACGCCCAGCGCCGCGTCGAGGGCGTCTGGAACGGCGAGAGTCGATCGTTCGACCTGCGTGGCAAGCGGTTCGCCGTGGTCATGGCCGGTAACCCCTACACCGAGTCAGGCGACCGCTTCCGAATTCCCGACATGCTCGCCAACCGAGCCGACACGTACAACCTGGGCGACGTGCTTTCGGGCAACGAAGGCGTGTTTGCCCGGAGCTACCTCGAGAACGCGCTCACCGCGAACCCAACCCTCGCTCCCCTTGCCGGCCGCAGCGCTGCAGACCTCGAGCTCTTCCTCAGAGCATCCGAAGGCTCCCCGCTCGAGGAGTCATCGCTCGAGCACGGCTACTCGAGCGCCGAGTCAACCGAGATTGTCACCGTGCTCGGCCATCTCAAGCGTGTGCAAGAGGTCGTGCTCAAGGTCAACCGGCAATACATCGCATCGGCCGCAACCGACGACCAGTACCGCACCGAGCCACCCTTCTTGTTGCAGGGTTCGTATCGAAACATGGCTCGCATGGCATCAAAACTCTTGCCGGCGATGACCCATGCCGAGGTCGACCGCATCGTCGACGAGCACTACGTGGCTGAGTCGCAGGCACTGACCGGTCAGGCCGAGGCGAACTTGCTGAAGCTCGGCGAGATGCGAGACACGTTGTCCGGCGACCAGCGCCAGCGCTGGGACGACATCCTGCGGGTGTTCCAACGCCAGCAGCGACTGGGTGGCGACGACCGAGACCCAGCCACCCGCGTGGTTGCAGCAATCGAGCAGGTCGCCGAGACGCTTTCGAAGCAGCAAAACGGGCAAAGCAGTCGACCAACCGAGCCGCCGGTGATCAATGTCACCGTTCCCGCGCCGGTTGTGCTGTCCGCACCCGCAGACCCGGCTGACGTTCCCCTGGAGCCGTCGGTCGACCTCACTCCAGACGAGGACCCGGTTCCCCCGTTCGACCCCCGCTGACTTCTTCGGGGTCAGGTCCCATCAACATCAGGTTGCTCAGGCACGATCGGATCCTCAGCTGATGTTGATGGGACCTGACCCCATTTCGAGTTGTCTCAGGCCAGATCGATGGCGACCGGAACTGGACGGTTGAGCGTGTGGCCAACCGGCGAGGTGCCGACAACCTTCGCGTGCAGTTCGGCTTGCTGCTCTTCGGTGGCATCGCTGTCGAGGTTGACCTTCACCCGGATGGCTTCGTAGCCGGCGTTGCCGTCGGGGTTGAGCCCGAGGAATGTGTGAAGGTCGAGGTCGCCCTCGAGCTCGATCGAGAGATCATTTATCTGGATGCCTGCGACTGTCGCATTTGCCGCGTAGCCAACGGCAAGGCAGTTGCCCAGCGCGCCAAGCAGCTGCTCGACCGGGTTCGGCCCGGTGTCGCTACCGCCGAGCGCTGCTGGCTCGTCCGAGTGGATGGGGGCAAAGTCACGAATCGATGCTGTTGACCGAAAACCCTCGTGCCACTGAACCTTCGCGTTCCACGTGGTCGATGCCACCTCAGGCGCTTCCTGGATCTTGCCGGCCAGGCCAGCAACGGCGGCGATGTCGACGGCGTTGATTGGGGCCTGCGTGGTTTCGGTTGCGGTCATGCTGAGTCCCTTTGTAGTCAAATACGATAAACCCGATCGGATTAGTCAACATTCAACCGCATGCGCTCCTCCGTCACAACCCACGGGGTCAGGTCCCATCAACACCAGGTGACGGCGACGCGATCTCAGCTGCTCCGTGGTCGCACCTGGTGTTGATGGGACCTGACCCCTAGCTATTGCGAGAGACGGTGACTTCGGCGCCGCGTTCTTCGGGCTCGTCGTCAATGAGTTCAGCGGGGAAGCCGGGAGCCGTCACCGACAAGCCAGTGGCGTCTTCGAGCCGGCGGATCACGTTCGGCGACCACTCACGCTCGCCATAGCGCTCGGCAGCGTCCTCAAAGATGCTGATCATCAGGGGGTTCATCTCGAGCGGCACGCCGAAATTGTCGGCGATCGACTGGAACAGCCCGATGTCTTTCAGTACCAGGTCCATCGTGAAACTGATGTCACGACCACCGTTCAGGATGACCTGGCCCTCGGTCTCGTGGACAAAGGAGTTGCCGCTCGAAATCCGAAACGCCTCATACGTGGTAGCGAGGTCGACGCCAGCTGCAGCCATGGTGCTCAGAGCCTCGGTCACGGCGATCAGATTCGCCGTGGCGAGGTAGTTCGTCGCCACCTTCAGTATGGAAGCCGAGCCGAGTTCGCCGGTGTGCAGCACGCGTCGACCCAAGATGGTGAGCAAGGGCAGCACGCGCTCGAATGTGGCCCGGTCGGTTCCGGCAAAGATCGCGATGTTCCCTGTTGCCGCCCGGTGGCACCCACCGGAAACCGGACAGTCGACAGCAACGCCACCGGCAGCGGCCACCAAAGCCCCGAGTCGAGCGATCTCCGCCGAATCCGTGGTCGACATTTCGAGCCAGACCGTGCCTGGGCGCAGCGCCGACAGCACGCCATCGTCGGCCTCCATGACCGCAGCGGAAGCAGCGGGCGACGGCAGACATGTGACGATCACGTCGCAGCGCTCGGCCAGTTCGCTCGGCGAAGCTGCAGCCGATGCACCATCGGCGACAAAGGATGCGACAAGGTCGGCGTCGAGATCGCGGACCACGAGGCTGACCCCATTGCGAAGGAGCGAGCCAGCGAGCTTTCCTCCCACATTCCCGAGACCGACGAAACCGACCGTTGCCGTCGACAGGTCGATGGCAGAGGGGGGAGATGTCTTCATGGAACGAGGATGCCCGGCCCCGCCGCGGTCACGGCTTCATCCCACGCGGTTCGAGCAAAGACCTCGCGAACGTCGTCAGCGAACGAGTCGAGCGGGTCCATGGGACCGCTCGGATCGAACGAGCGCTGATCCCATTGGGAACAGAAGTCGATGCAGAGGTCGTACCAGGGATGGTCGACGAACGCATCACGACCGTTGCGGTCTCGGCCCAGGTGATGCGCGTAGTAGTAGCTCTGGAAGGTGCCGTGCTGCTCGACGACCCAGGTCACTTCCTCGCGGACGTACGGCCGGAGCACGCTCGCCGCGTATTCAGCGTGGTTGTACGGTGCGAGCTGGTCACCAATGTCGTGCAGCAGGGCAGCAACGACCCAATCGATGTCTGCCCCGGCCTGCCTGGCCCGCGTGGCGGTCTGGAGCGAGTGCTCCAACCGTGTGACCTGGTAGCCATCGAGAGATTCCTCCAGCCCACGCAACTCCTCAATCAAGTTGTCGGCAAGACCAGCTACCTCGGCCCGTTCCAGACGGTCGAGCAACACGTAGTCCTCGGCGGTTCCGTGTTCCATCTCGGTGAAGGACACGACATTGTTCGAGTCGTCCGTTGTGGTCATCAGCTCTCGATTCGTTCAGTGGCGGGCCACTCAGTGCCGCAGCATGCGGTACCGCATTCACCCGACAGGATGGCCCGATCGGTTGGCCAGGATCCATTCCGTCACCGGGCCATCGTGATCGATGTAGCACCCTTGCAAATGCCGGTGACCAAAGGTGGGATCGAACGACCTTCGCCCGTGGAGCACACGATGGTTGTCGACCACCAGCGTGTCGCCGGCGTCCATTCGGTACTCGATCTGACGGCTTGGGTCGTTCAACGCCTCAGACAACCAGCGTCGGCCCCGGTAATAGACGTCGAGCACATGCCGTTCGGTCAATGGGGCGAAGTCGAGGCGGGGTGAGTAGCGGAACTGACGCAACGAGCCATCACGGTTGCGTTCGATCATGGGCGCTCGATGCACCTTCACATCACAACCGATGTCGTACCTGAACTCCACCGGCAGCGAGCACAAGACCTCGTGAGCCTCGGGATCGGCGATGGCGAGATCGTCGACGGCAGCAAGGCCGTCGACCATGGTGGACGCACCCCCAGGGGCGCCATTGGCAATGGTGTGCAGGAACTGCAGCCCTGGCGTCGGCGCTCGGTACGGCTGATCAGTGTGGGCCGACAATGCCACCGGGGTGTAGGCGAGGTCGACAGGCACCGGTTCGGTGCGAACGTCGAACAACACACCGAAGTTCGTTGGCGAGATCCGGCCGAAATGCGACGTTATTTCGTGCAGTGCTCCCGGCACCGCTGGCGTGCCTTTCAAGACAAAGAACCCCAGCTCGAAGAACGACCTGAGCGCATGGCGACGCGCAGACGAAGCCGCTCGCCAGTCATCGCCGGTCATCGCCACGTAGTCAACGAGCGGGACTTGGACATCAGCCGCCCGCCACGGCACGGCCGATGGCACCGCATCGCCATCGCCCGTCACGCTCACAAGTGAGGCCAGTGGCAGTCTCATTCGGTAGCCGTCGCTGAAGGTGACGCCGAGATCTCGGCAGTCGACGACGTCGGCCTCCACAACAGCCAAGTCCGCTGCGAGGTGGGCTGGTTCGAAGGTCCGCTGGCCGTTCGCGGGATCGACGGCGTCTTCAGTCATCGATCGATTTCGTAGCCACAGCGGATGCAGGTCGAAGTCGCCGTGAGCGCACCGAAGAAGCACGCCACCGCCGACGACCTCCGCAGTGACAACAGCTGTTTCAATCACGGTCACGCGACGATCATCGGTGCGAGAACCCGTTTTGTACAGCCGTCGAGTCGGCAGGGTGCCATACTCTCAGGGCATGCTCAGACACGTTCGCTCTCGTCATCTGATCGCCGACCGTTGAGGCCGCTCGTCCGCACGGTCGATCGACTGCAGCGCCTTGCCACGTTCGAAGCAGCAGCTCGGCTCGGGAGTTTCTCCGCCGCCGGTCGCGAACTCGGACTCGCCCAACCCGCAGTCACGAGGCAAGTACAGGCGTTGGAGCATGCGCTCGGCGTGGGGTTGTTCGATCGACATGCAAACCGAATCGCCCTCACCGAGGCTGGCCACGTGCTGGCCGACAGCCTCGACGTGACCTTCGGGGCCATCGAACACACACTTGGCGAAATCGCTCGGATCGACGACACGTTTGTGCTCGCCATGCCCCCTGGCTTTGCCCAGTTGCTCGTTGTGCCACGGTTGGACGAACTGCAGCTCGCGCTCGGCGACCGCGACTTGCGGCTCTGGCTCTATGACCGACAGGCGGAACTGTCCTCGAGCTCGTTCGATGCCGCGGTGCGAGTCGGAACCGGAGCGTGGCCTGGCCTCGACAGCCACTACTTGATTCCCGAAGTGGTGATGCCAGTCGCCGCACCATCGGTGGCCGAGGAGTGGGCTCTCCATGCCGACAGCAGTGCTGCCGACGTCTTGGTCGCCCCCCTTCTCCACATGGATGGCACCGATCGCCCATGGCTGTCATGGTCTGAGTGGTTGGCTGCATTCGACCTCGCACTCACTCCAGGTCGGCGGCGAGTGGTATTCAACAACTACCCAGCCATCCTCCAGCACGTCATCGCTGGCAAAGGGGTTGCGCTGGCGTGGGCAGGGCTGACCGACGGACTGGTCGCCGACGAGGTCCTCACGGTGGTCGGGCCGGCGGTTTCCTCACAACGGGCGTACTACCTCACATGGAAAAGCGGTCGACGAACCGCCGGTGTCGAGTCCGTCATCAACTGGCTCCACGAGACCGTCAACCCAGCCAGCTGAATGGCGGACTGGGTTGCCGACATCTCCGCCACGCCGCCGGACTCGACCGCATCGGTTCCTATCGTGCGGGGATGGCCCAACTCATCGATCTCAGCCATGTCATCACCGATGGCATGACCACCTATCCCGGTCTGCCTGAGCCCGTCATCGCCGATCACTTGACCCGCGAGGCCGCTGAACAGATCTACGGACCAGGCATCACGTTCCAGATCGGTCTGATCACGCTGTGCACGAACACAGGCACCTACCTCGACGTTCCGTTCCACCGCTTTGCCGATGGCCATGACCTCACTGGTCTGGCGCTCGAGCGTGTCGCCGCTGTCCCTGCGGTGTGCCTCGACCGCCGAGGCGACCTCATCGACGGGAATCGGGCGATCGAGATCACCGATGACGATCTCATCGGGCTCTCTGGCCATGCCGTGCTGATTCAGACCGGCCACGCCGATCATTGGGGCACCGAGACATATGTGGCCGACCACCCGTTCATCACCGAGACCTCAGCCCGAGCACTGGTGCGGGCGAACGTGGCCTGCGTCGGGATCGACACGCTGAACATCGACAACACCGACGGTGGGGAGCGCCCAGTTCACACCGTGCTGCTTGGCTCGGAGATCCCGATCATCGAACACCTCACGAATCTCGATCAGGTCCCGGCCGGTGGGTTCACGTTCACCGCCGTGCCCCCCAAGATCGAAGGGGCAGGGACCTTCACAGTCCGTGCGTTCGCCACCGTCGGCTAGACAAGGCGTGGCGGCCCCCGTCTCCCGACGCGAGAGTGCAGACGCGGGCCTTGCCGTCACGAAGTGCTGTTCCGTACTGTTCGCTCGTGACCGCAGCAAACAACCTTCCCACCATTGGCTTTGTCGGTCTCGGCAACATGGGTGGGCCGATGGCCCGTCGCCTGGCGGCCGCCGGGCATGATGTCGTCTGCTTCGACCTCAATCCCGACTCGGTCGCTGAGACCGTCGCAGCCGGGGCTCGTGCAGGAGTCTCCGCCACCGAATGCGCCGCTGAGGCCGAGCTGTTCTTGACGTCACTCCCCCGTCCAGATCACGTCGAAGCAGTCATGGGCGGCGACGGCGGCGCACTCGCAGCACTGCGGCCTGGATCAATTTGGGTTGACCTCACGACCAACCGCAAGGAGCTCGTGCAGGCCTATGCGGCTGCTGCTCCTGACGGCGTGCACGTCGTCGACTCGCCGGTCACTGGTGCCGTGGATGGTGCCAGGAACGGCAAGCTGACACTGTTTGCTGGCGGCGACGATGCTTCGCTCGACCGGGTAGTGCCTGTCCTCGAGAACCTGGGACTGGTGATCCGTAGCGGCGAGCTCGGCAATGGCAACGTGGTCAAGCTCGTGACCAACCAACTGTGGTTCGTGGCAGCGGCGGCCATCGGCGAAGGCTTCGCTACTGGGATGGCCAACGGCGTCGACCTCGACACGCTCTGGTACGCCATGAAGGAGAGCGTGGGTGACAGTTTTGTCGCCCGCCACGACGCGCCGTCGATCTTCGCCGGCCACTACGACCCGTCGTTCAGCCTCGACCTCTGCCTGAAGGACCTCGGTCTCATCCAGGAGCTCAACGCACCAATCGAGGCCAGCTTTCCCATGACCGATGCTGCCCACGCCACGTTCCAGCGGGCGGCCGATCGATACGGCAAGGACGTTGGCGAGCTGCACGTGGCCAAACAGATCGAAGACGACGCCAAGCTGTCCTTCCGGCTCGACGGTGACTGGACCCCTCCCTGGGAGCAATGATGACTGACCTCACCTGCCTCATCGACCTCGATCGTTACCCCCTTCACGAGCCCGGAACATCGCGTTACGTGTCAGCGGTTGGTGCGGCGCGAACGCTGCTGCGTGCCGAGGGTTGCGCGGTACTGAAGGACTTCGTGAAGCCGGAGGCCAGGTCTCGTCTCAACGACGAGATCGTGGCTCGCAAGCACGCCACACACTTCTCGACCGAGGTCATCAACCCGTACTTCCACACCACCCGCGACCCTTCCTTCCCCGACCGCCATCCGGTCAACACGTTCATCGAGCGTTCGAGCGGCTTCATCCCTGGCGACGCCTGGGAGTCCGGGTGCGAGACCCGAACCATGTTCGAAGCACCGGAGCTGTCTCGATTCCTGGCCGACTGTCTCGACGTCGCAGAACTCCACCCATACACCGATCCGCTGGCTGGGCTGACCGCCAACATCCTGGACCCCGGTCAGCAATTCACGTGGCACTTCGACACCAACGAGTTCGCCGTCACGGTGCTGGTTGACGAAGCCGACGAGGGCGGGCTGTTCGAGTACGTGCCGATGATCCGTACACCGGAGCATGAGGGTTTCGATGCGATTCAGGCCGTGCTCGAGGGGGGCCGAGCTGGCGTGCGAAACCTCGACTTGCAGCCGGGAGACTTGCAGATCTTCCGCGGGAGGCACTCGCTCCACCGAGTCACTCGCGTTCCCGAATCATCCTCATCTCGGCACGCAGCGATCTTCGCCTACACCGAAGAGCCAGGCGTGATCGGCCGGGTGGAGAGGACTCGGCAACTGTTCGGCCGAGTGCTCCCCGCCCACGTCGAGGCCGAGAAAC
>RCMY010002928.1_pt1 | contig 15296 bp, 13 predicted proteins | sample 2041341 | NCBI WGS metagenome assembly RCMY01 (sample SAMN09708234, study PRJNA481090) | Marine sediment metagenome, whole genome shotgun sequencing project.
CGAATCGTACTTCTGGCGAATAACGATTCTAGGCAACGGCCGTCTCCCTTTGTCCCGGCCCTCTGACACCAACATCCCGCACGCGATCCTCGCGTCCGTTCTCAAGGCGATCTTTTCCCAGAACACGCGCTATGAATACGAGGTCATCTGCATCGACTCCGGTTCCACTGACTCGACGCTTGATGTCGTCCGCTCCTATTCCTCGTGTAAGTTGGTCCAGATAGCGCCGGAGGACTTTGGGCATGGGCGTACCCGCAACCTCGGGGCGTCGCTCAGCAGCGGCGAATTCGTCATCTTCGTCACCCAGGACGCGCTTCTAGCCAGCGACCGCTGGCTGGAAAGCTTCGTCGACGCGATGAGGCTCGACGATGCTGTCGTCGGCGGCTTTGGAAGGCATTTGCCGTATCCAGACTGCAACATCATCGACAGCCGGAACATCACGAACCTGTTCGACAGCATGGGCGACAAGAACGCCGTCATCTATGCCGAGGACCCGGAGCGTTATAAGGTCGACCCAGCCTACCGTCAGCAGCTCTCGTTCTTCTCGGACAACAACGCCTGCGTCCGCAGGAAGGTCTTCCTCGAGCACCCCTATCCCGACATCGACTTCGCCGAGGATCAGGCATGGATGAAGGCCATGCTCGGGCTGGGGTTCAAGAAGGTCTACTGTCCCGGCGCCCAGGTGTATCACTCCCACAACTATCGGCGCAAAGAGTACTTCATGCGCTGCTATGACGAATACCAGGCGCTCTACCAGCTGTTCGACGGCTTCCTCGTCATCGAGCGGTGGCGCGCGGTCCCCAAGCGGGCTCGGGACGGTATCAGGGCGGACAAGGCCTACGTCAAGTCGCTCGAAGGATCCCCCTGGCAGAAGTTCTGCTGGAATCGCTTTGTCACCTGGCGTAACTGGGAGTTCTGCATCGCGGGCTACCTCGGAGGCAAGTCGAACACCTTCAGCGCCGAGAAGCGCGCGCGGTTCGACAGGAAGTTCTCCCAGAGGCTCCGTCAGCAGAAGGCGTAGGTTCATGGAATAGGGGACAGGTTCATATTCCATGCTCACTGAATGACATGGAATATGAACCTGTCCCCTATTCCATGAACCTGTCCCCTATTCCATGCCCCGGGGCAGCGCAGGCGGTGCGACCATAAGCACTGGGGGGCGGTATGCATGAGCGATGACGTGAAGCAGAAGGTGTACGACAAGGCGAGAAGCCTGGGTGCGAATCTGGTCAACTGCTGCTCCGTGTGTGCATGGGAGGAAGTCCCGATACAGGAGCCGGAGTTCTGGCCGAAGAACATCTGGCCCTGGGCGGAGAGCGTCATCGTGCTGGGGATTCCCCTCTTCGCGCCGATGATCGACACGACACCCTCGATGGTGTATCAGGAGCTGTACGACACCAGCAATCGGGTGCTGGACGAGATGGCGTATCGGCTCACGAGCTACCTCGTGACTGAGCTCGGCTCCAGGGCCGTCTTCTTCCCGCGGGATTGCTATTACGGGATCGACGACCTTGTCGCCGACCCCAGGGCAGCGTTCTCCCACGTGCTTGCCGGCCATTACTCTGGGATGGGGACGATTGGCGACAGCCACAACCTCATCACCGCAGAGTTCGGGCCACGGCTTCGCATGGTCTCGATCATCACGGACCTTCCGATCGAGCCCGATCCGATGCTGGAGAAGAATCTCTGCATCCACTGCAAGAAATGCCTGCGGGCCTGTCCGACCCACTGCTTTGCGGAGGACGGCGGGCCCGTGTACGCCATGGACAAGGTGACCTGCACCAAGTACCACGTGCAGCTCAAGAACGAGCATCATTGGCCGTGCGGGATATGCATGGACGTGTGCCCCGTCGGTCAGGACCTGAAACCCTATCGCAAGCAGCCGAGAATCACGGACGATGGAATCACCCACTGCCAGCGCTTTGGGTCGCATCCCGCACAAGAGTAGACGCTCATTTAGGAGCAGCGATGCAGAGAGTCGGAAGGTATTTCGAGCCCGAGCTACCCCCTGACTACCGCGAGGTCAAGGTGATCGACGTCAAGGACAAGCGGACAGTTGTCATGCTCAACGTCGTTGCCGTCGTGCTTGCCATCCTGGTTCTCGCGATCTTATATGTCCTCCTCGCGCCGACCTACGGATGGGGCGAGAAGGACGTGTTCGCTCGCGACCTCGACGCCTTTGCGGAGATGCGCATGCTGACGCTCGCCGTGGCACTCCTCGGCTACATGGTCGCCCACGAGCTCCTGCACGGACTCGTGTACAAGGTCCTGACCGGACACAAGCTCACGTTTGGCTTCACGCTCACGGTTGCCTTCTGCGGGGTTCCCGAGATCTACACCTACCGCACGTGCACGCTCGCCTCGCTCCTCGCGCCGTTTCTCGTCTTCGACCTCGTCTTTGGAGTGCCGCTTGCATTCGTGGGCTCCGTGGATGCAATTCTCTTCTCGCTGCTGCTTGCGGCGCACGTGAGCGGGTGCAGCGGAGACCTCTATGACGTCGGCCTCCTGCTCTTGAGGTACACGAACCCGCGGACGCTCGTCAACGACGATGGTCCTTCTCAGCGCATCTATGTGCCAGAGGGGCAGGCGTAGCGACAAGTGCGCCCGCCCGTGGCTTGAGCTTACGAGTTGCCGCTCGGGATGTACGGCGCGATCGCGGCGGCGAGACCCACGAGGGGCATGGTCTGCAGCCAGACGGTCCCTGGTCCCGTGAGCACCGTGTTGAACAGGCCTTCTCCGCCGAAGACGATGTTCTTGGCGCCCTTGACGCGCTGAATCTCGAGGTTGACGCCGCCGGTGAAGCCGAGCACGTTGCCCGTGTCGACGATGAGCTGCTGGCGGGGTGCGAGCTGGTACTCGACGAAGCCACCGTCCACCTCGATGAAGGCCGTGCCCGCTCCCGCGAGGCGCTGCATGATGAAGCCCTCGCCGCCAAAGAGGCCGCCGCCAATCTTCTGGTTGAAGAACACAGAGAGCTCCACGCCCATCTCACTGGCGAGAAAGGCCTTCTTCTGGACGATGATGTCCGCGCCTGGCGCGATCCGCAGCTCCTTGATGGTCCCGGGGAACGAGGAGCCGAAGGCGACCATGCCGTTTGCCCTGGCCGTATAGACGTTCTGGAACATGCTCTCACCCGAGATGGCCTTGCCGAACATCTTGCCGATGCCGCCGCCCGTGGTCGACATCTCCATGCAGGGATCCATCCAGACCATCGAGCCGGACTCGGTCTTCATCTGCTCGCCTTGCGCAAGATGGCAGACGACAACGGGGAAGGCGCCACCGACGATTTCGTACTGCATGGTATGCTCCTGTCTATCGAGTGGGCGAGGATGGGCTCCTCAGATTGCTGACATTGTACCTGTCCGACTCCGTCGTCCTCGCTTGGGCGCGGGCATGACTAACGGTAGGCGCGGCATCGGCGACGACCGCGACGTTCGCCCGTCCGTGACCAGCAATCGCCTATGATGAACGGCGTCTGTTCGTTGATGCGTCAAAGGGGAAGCCAGGGCCATGCCAGGATTCGGAACCGTCCTCAACGTCTGCGGCATCGTCGCCGGGGGCGTGCTCGGCAGCCTCTTCGGCGACCGGCTCGGAAAGAACTACCGCGAGACGCTCATGCTCGCCAACGCCATCTCGGTCCTGTTTGTCGGAATCGCCGGCGCGATGTCGTACATGCTCAAGGTCTCGGGAGGCGAGCTCTCGGCGCAGGGCACCCTCATGCTCGTCGTGAGCATGGCCGCCGGCGGGCTTCTCGGCGAGCTCGCGGACCTCGACGGGCGCAGCGAGAAGCTCGGCATCTGGCTCAGGCACAAGACCGGCAACGACGCGGACTCCGAGTTCGTCGAGGGCTTCGTCTCGGCGTCGCTCGTCGTGTGCGTCGGCGCGATGGCGGTGGTCGGCTCGATCGAGGACGGCCTCACGGGCGACTACTCGATCCTGGCCGCCAAGGCCGTGATGGACATGGTGGTCATCTTCGTCATGACGGCCTCCCTCGGGCGCGGCTGCATCTTCTCGGCGATTCCCGTGGGCGTGATCCAGGGCACGATCACCCTGCTCGCGGTACTCGCCAAGCCGCTCTTCACCGATGCCGCCATGGCCAACCTCTCGCTCACGGGCTCGGTCCTCATCTTCTGTGTGGGCGCGAATCTCATCTGGGGCAAGAAGTTCCGCGTGGCCAACATGCTGCCGGCGCTTGTCTTCGCCGTGGCCTGGGCGTTCCTGTTCTAGCGCAGCGCCTGGCGAGAAGGACTCGGGGAGTTTGGCTGGGGAGCGGGACTGCCGATGACGGCTTGCGGCGAGTTTGGTTCCTCTCGACGAGGCCCTGACCTGCGGGGGCCAAAGTCGCACCTTACTTTCGATTTTGGCTCCCCGCGTTTCCGCAGGTGGGCGTGTTGATAAGACCGTCAACCATGAGCCAAAATCCCCTGTGCCGCATGTCCGATTTTGATAACGCACATTTTGCCGCGCGGCTTGCGCGCCAACTGGGCTTTTGTCGCCGGTGCCAGGCAAAATGTGCGATAATCAGCATCCGGAGCTCCCCGGCCCAAGCGCTCTCGGTCTGGCGAGAAGGATGAGGCGCTTGTCGGTCCTACGCGAGGCTTTCCAGGAACCTCTTCGGTGCGGGCGAGAAGACCTGCCCGCGCTTCCAGGCGAAGTCGATGGTCACCACCGCAGGCGGGTAGAGCAGTCGGAACTCGAGGCCCGTCCCCCTTCCAGTGGTGGCGATCCTGTCCAGGCAGAGCGCGTAGCCCACATGCTCGCGCACGAGCATCTCGGCGTTGAAGAGCAGGTTGTACGTCGCGACGATGTCTGCGTCAGCGGCGTACTCGCCGAGCCAGGCCGCGCAGGCCCCGGCGGCATGAGCCTGCTCCGAGGCGATGAGCGGTAGCCCAGCCAGGTCGGCGGGCGAGACGGTCTCCTTCTGCGCCAGCGGGTCTCCCTCGGGCATGAGCACGCCCCAGGCGTCGGTGGGGGCGAGACGGACGTGGTCGTAGTGGTCTATCTCGGGATATGACATCAGCACGGCGAAGTCGACCGTCCCGTGCTCGAGGCGCTCCACGACGTCGGCGGCGTCCCCGCTGTGGATGTGGAAGTGCACCCGCGGGTAGAGCTCCCTAAACGCCCTGATCCTGTCGGCGATGACGCGCATCGCCTCGCTCTCTCCGGCGCCGATCCAGACGTCCCCCTCGACGATGTCCTCGTTCCGCGCGAGGTCGGCCACCGTCTGGTCGGCGAGTCCGACGAGCTCCTCGGCGCGACGCCTGAGGTAGAGGCCGCGCTCGGTGGGCGTGACGCTCCTGCTGTGCCGCTCGAGCAGTTCGCAGCCGAGCTCGCGCTCCAGGTCGGCGATCTGGCGAGAGAGGGTGGGCTGTGTCACGTGGAGGACGTCCGCCGCCTTCGACATGGTCCCCTCCTGGCAGACGGCGAGGAAGTAGCGCAGGACGCGAAGCTCCATGGTGGCTCCAATCGATGCCCAAAATGCATACCAAAGTATGCGATATAGGTAATTGTATTGCTTCCTCGTCAGTCGGACAATCTTCTCGGTGGCGAACTAGCGAAAGGAATGCGGGCCATGTCCCAAAAGATCACCATGCGGTTTGGAAACGCCGAAGTCGCGGGCACGCTCAACGACACCGCGACGGCGCGGGCCTTTGCCGACAAGCTCCCCGCCACGATTCGCGTGAGCGGGACGGGCATCGACTTCTGCGGTCGGATGCCGTTCGAGCTGCCCTACGAGCGGCGTCAGGTGCACCGCGGGTGGGCGAACGGCGACGTCAACTACAACCCCGGCGGTGGCTGGTTCGCGGTGCTCTTTGCCGACGAGGAGAACTCGATGCGCTACGGCGACCAGGTGAGCATCGGTCGCGTGGACAGCGACCTCGGCGTGCTGCGAGAGCTCTCCGGCTCGTACGACCTCGTGATAGAGAGGGGATAGGACATGCAGATTCTCGTTCTGAACGGCAGTGCGCGGCCGGACGGAGGGACGGCGGCGATGGTCGCGGCCTTCGCCCGCGGGGCGCGGAACGCCGGCCACGAGGTCGACGTGCTCGACATCGCCCGCATGGACATCCACGGCTGCACGGGCTGCGAGTTCTGCCACACGCGCGGCAACGGCAGCTGCGTCCAGCGCGACGACATGGACAAGGTCTATCCCCTCTGGGACGCGGCCGACATGATCGTCATCGCGAGCCCGATCTACTACGGGTCGCTCTCCGGCCAGATGCACTGCCTCATCCACCGCACCTACGCCGGCGGCATCCCCCGGCGCTGCACGAAGACGGCACTCTTCCTGTGCTCGGGGGTCCGCGGCGTCTACGGCAACGCCGAGGGCGTCTACCATGGCTTCATTCAGGGCTACTTCGGCGCCGAGGACTGCGGCGTCTTCGAGGCGACCACGGGAGAGGCAACGTCCGAGCGCATGGCCAAGCGGCTTCAGGAGTTCGGAGAGAGGATCTAACCATGGCACAGGACGGGAACTACATCTTCCAGCTCGCGACCGACGTGGTCCGCACGCACGTCTCGTTCAAGAACCACTACGGCATCATGCTCGCCGCCGATCTTTACACGCCCAAGGGACTCGCACTCGACGGGTCTGCGGAGAAGGCCCCGGCCGTCGTGGTCGGCCCTCCCTACAGCGGCGTCAAGGAGCAGGGACCTGGCATCTACGCCAACGCGCTCGCCCACGCCGGATTCGTGGCGCTCGCCTTCGACCCCTCCTTCAACGGCTACTCCGGCGGTGAGCCCCGTCACGTCTCGAGCCCTGACGTCTTCACCGAGGACTTCCATGCCGGCATCGACTACCTCGGCACCCGCGGTTTCGTCGACCGCGAGAGGATTGGTCTCGTCGGCATCTGCGGCTCCGGCGCCTTTGCGCTCTCCGCCGCACAGGTGGACCCTCGCGTCAGGGCGGTCGTGACGGCGAGCATGGTCGACATCTCAAGCAACTACCAGATGCTCACCGACGGGCAGCGCAGGGCGCGCCTCGCGGACGTGGCCGAGCAGCGCTACATCGACTTCCTCAATCCCGCACCCACGCTCAACCAGCGCACCGGCCTCGAGCTCGATTTCGAGAACGACCCAATCCCCTCGGAGTTCGGCTCGTTCTATGCGCGGAGCAGGGGCTACCACCACAACTCGATCGCCCAGTTCGCCGTTGCCGACGACATGGCGTTCCTCGACTTTCAGGAGCTCAACCATCTCGACTGGATCGAGTGCCCCATCCTTCTTGTCGCTGGCGAGAATGCCATGTCGCGCGGGCTCACGGAGGGGGTCTTCGCGGCAGCCTCGGAGCCCAAGGAGATGCTCATCGTGCCGGATGCCAACCACGTCGACCTCTACGACGACGTCGACAAGATCCCGTTCGACAGGATCGTGGCGTTTCTCGCGAGAAGCCTGGCGTAGCTCGGAGTGGTCGAGCAACGAGAGAAGGGTGAAACCATGGACACGATCACGCTCAACAACGGCGTCGAAATGCCGCTCCTCGGATTCGGGGTCTTCCAGATAACCGACCAGGAGGTCTGCAGGAAGAGCGTGCTCACGGCGCTCGAACTCGGATACCGCCTCGTTGACACCGCGGCGTGCTACGGAAACGAGCGGGCGGTGGGCTCGGCGATCGCGGAGAGCGGCATCGACCGTGCCGACGTCTTCGTCACGTCGAAGGTGTGGATCCAGGACGCGGGCTACGAGCGGACCATGGCGTCGTTCGAGAGGACGCTGGAGAACCTCGGCACGGACTACCTCGACCTCTACCTCGTTCACATGCCCTACGGCGACTATCACGGAAGCTGGCGAGCCATGGAGGAACTCGAGCGCGAGGGTCGCGTCAGGGCGATAGGTGTCTGCAACTTCCTCGCCGACCGGCTTGTTGACCTCATCCTCTCGCACGAGACGACTCCCGCCGTCAACCAGATGGAGACCCACCCCCTCTGCCAGCAGAAGGCGCTGCGAGAGCTGCAGGCGGGCTACGGCGTGGCCCCCATGGCCTGGGCGCCCTTCGCGGAGGGGCGACGCGGCATCTTCTCCAACGAGACGCTGTCGGAGATCGGGTCCGCGCATCGAAAGACGGCCGCCCAGGTGATCCTGCGCTGGCTTCGCCAGGAGGGCGTCGTCGCCATACCCAAGTCGATCCACGAGGAGAGAATTGCGCAGAACCTTGACGTCGACGACTTCGAGCTCTCTGACGCGGAGATGGCGACGATCGAGACGATGGACACGGGGAGGGACCTCATCCTCGACATCGCGACGGCCGACGAGGCGGTTCGGCTGCACGGCATCACGTTCGAGCAATAGACGAGGGGGCATCATGAAAAGCAGTGCGCTCAGGGCGAGCTATGGCGATACCGCGCACGGCATGCCTGTGATCGGTAACGGCCACCCCACGCTGATCTACGATGGCGAGCTGAGCATCAATCCGGCATGGGGGGCGTTGCGGACATGAGACAAGGACACGAGGGAGCGCGGCCAGAGGCTTCGGCGGGCAGGCTTCTGACGAGAAGGGCGGCCGTCGCGACGCTCGCCCTGCTCGCCCTCGGCGGGTGCGCGGCAAAGGTGAATGCCACGGAGACTTCGGACGACGCCGCCCTGGACGACGCGACTTCGGACGATGACTTCCAGGCCGTGTGCGGCTACTCCGAGCAGGAGATCTGGTGCTCGCGGGACGGCCTGGCCATCTACGGCGTCGCGCTCGTGCCCGACGAGGACGCGTCGACGTTCCCCACCGTCATCATCTCCCACGGGTTCTCGGGCACGTACGAGGACAGCCTCGTCTACGGGCGGCGCCTCGCGCGAAACGGCATCGCCGCCTACTGCTTCGACTTCTGCGGCGGCTCCACCGACTCCAAGAGCGACGGGGACACGCGGGACATGTCGGTTGTCACCGAGGAGAAGGACCTGCTCGCCGTCGTCTCGCAGATTCGCGACGAGTCCTTCGTCGACGCGAGCCGGCTGTTCCTCATGGGCGAGAGCCAGGGCGGCTTTGTCTCCGGGCTGGTAGCCGCCCAGATACCGGACGAGGTCCGGGGACTCGTCCTCCTCTATCCCGCAATCGACATCGTCAACCAGGCGCATGCGCTGTTCGCGACGAAGGAGGGCATCACCGAGACGGAGCTCTGGGGGATGGACCTCGGAACGTGCTACTACGCGGACGTCTGGGACATCGACCCGTACGCGGAGCTCGTGAAGTACACGGGCGACGTGATCATCTTCCACGGGACGGAGGACTCCGTGGTCAACATCTCCTTCTCCCGAAAGCTCGTCACGTGCTACGCCTCGGCGACGCTCGTCGAGATCGACGACGCCGACCACGGCTTCTGGGGTGACGACGCGCGAAGCGTGGCCGACCAGACCGTGGAGTTCGTCCAGGCACATTAGAAGAGAGGCCATGACATGGAAACGAAAACGGCAGGCATGACCAGGAAGGACTTTCTCGCCATGCTCTGCGGTACGGGTGCCGTCGTGCTCGGAGGCTGCGCGCAGAGTGGCGAGACGAGCGGGGCGGCCTCGGCGTCGTCGTCGGCTGCGACGACCGCGACGCAGGCAAAGGGCACGGTGCTCGTCGCGTACTTCTCGGCGACCGGCAACACGAGGCGCGTCGCCCAGGCAGCCGCGACCGCGCTGGGCGCCGACCTCTTTGAGATCGCGCCCGTGAGCCCCTACAGCGACGACGACCTCAACTACGATGACGACTCCAGCCGCGCGAGCCAGGAGTACGCCGACGAGAGCAAGCGCAGCGTCGAGCTCACCCAGGTGACGCCGGACGGCTTTGCCAGCTACGATACCGTGCTTCTCGGCTATCCCATCTGGTGGGGCATCGCGGCATGGCCGACGAACGGCTTCGTCGCGGGCAACGACTTTGCGGGCAAGACCGTGGTGCCGTTCTGCACCTCGATCTCGTCGCCGGTCGGGGAGAGCGCCACGGGGCTCGAGTCGCTCGCGAGCGGGGACGCGGGCGCGTGGGCCGAGGGCCAGCGCTTTGACAGCGGGGTGTCGGACGACGAGGTCCGCAGTTGGGTCTCGGGGCTCGCGATCGGGTAGGTGCGGGGTTCGGAAGAGCTTTCGACTTTCAGTTTTCACACGAAGGGCCCTTTTTCGGGAGTTTGCCGAAATTCGGGCCCTTCGTGTGAAATTCGCGTCTGGCGAGAAGGACGTCGGGCTGCTGCGTGCCGGAGTATGATGGCGCCTACCCTGCCACGTTCGTTGGCGAGAAGGTATGAGGGAAGGGGCCGAGATGCGCGTCACGGCGCTTGCGGAGAACACGTCGGGCCGAGAGGGACTCGTCGCCGAGCACGGACTGAGCCTCCTCGTGGAGACGGACGCGCGGACGGTCCTCTTCGACACGGGCCAGTCGCCCGCCTTCGCGGACAACGCGCGACGGCTTGGCATCGACCTCGACGCGGTCGACACCGTGGTCATCTCGCACGGCCACTACGACCATGGCGGCGGCCTCGCGACCTTCCTCGAGCTCAACGACCATGCGCCGGTCTACCTCAGCCGACATGCCTTCGAGGAGCACCGAAACACCAGGGAGAAGGACATCGGCCTTGACCCGGCGCTCAGGGAGTCGGGCCGGCTCGTCTACACGGACGACCACCTCGACCTGGGAGACGGGCTCGAGCTCTTCTCGTGCAACGACCGGGTGCCTGCGCACCAGGTCAACGCCTTCGGGCTCACGATGCGCTCGGACGGCGAGCTCGTGCCCGACGACTTCCGGCATGAGCAGTACCTGCTAGTGACGGAGCGGGGGAGAAGGGTCCTCTTCAGCGGCTGCTCGCACAAGGGCGTCCTGAACATCGAGGAGTGGTTCGAGCCCGACGTCCTCATCGGCGGGTTCCACTTCATGAGGCTCGACGTGGAAGGTGCGGGGCGAGACGTGCTCGACGATGCTGCCGAGAAGCTCCTGAGCCACGAGACGGACTACGTGACCTGCCACTGCACGGGGGCGGACCAGTACCGCTACCTGCGGGGGATTATGGGCGAGCGGCTGGGGTATCTGGCCTGCGGGGAGACGGTTGTGGTGTGTCGCACTTTCCGTGCCTCTAATGAAGGGACCAGAGGATAACCTCTGGTCAGCGGTGGCGCCGTCATCGCACGGTGCGGCTGGGACGGACCTCAACGAAGGGACCAGAAGATAGCCTCTGGTCAGGCCAGTCTGTCGAAGAGTGCGTCTCCCATGCGGGTACCTCAAAGAAGGGACCAGAGGATAACCTCTGGTCAGTGGTATGTCCCGATCATCTCCGGGCGCGTCGTCTGTGACCTCAACGAAGGGACCAGAGGATAACCTCTGGTCAGTGGAGCTCGCGGCGGGGAACCACACCGTCTCGATGACACCTCAACGAAGGGACCAGAGGATAACCTCTGGTCAGTAGTTGGCGCTACCCTCGCCAAACTTGTCTATCGGCTGACCTCAACGAAGGGACCAGAGGATAACCTCTGGTCAGGTGTCCCCCGGCAAGTGGAAGGTGAGGGTGTCGTGCGGACCTCAACGAAGGGACCAGAGGATAACCTCTGGTCAGACGTGCTCCGTCACGCCGCGTCCGCACGTCGGGCAGACACCTCAACGAAGGGACCAGAGGATAACCTCTGGTCAGACGTGCATCTGCGAGCTTAACCGCGGCGATGACGGCACCTCAACGAAGGGACCAGAGGATAACCTCTGGTCAGCTTCTTCCGCTCGACGCTCAGGGCGTCGATGAGCCGACCTCAACGAAGGGACCAGAGGATAACCTGTGGTCAGGCTCGTCGCGGCGGGACTCGCGGCCATCGTCGCCTACACCTCAACGAAGGGACCAGAGGATAACCTCTGGTCAGCTGGCCCGCCCAGCCGCCCGCGCTGTAGTACTCGCGACCTCAACGAAGGGACCAGAGGATAACCTCTGGTCAGTCATCGCTCATGCATCAGGGGAGCACGCCACGACTAGACCTCAACGAAGGGACCAGAGGATAACCTCTGGTCAGAGGGAGCGTCTCGTGACGAAGTCGACCATGACGGGACCTCAACGAAGGGACCAGAGGATAACCTCTGGTCAGGACGATCATCTCCGGGCGCGTCGTCTGTAACCTCGACCTCAACGAAGGGACCAGAGGATAACCTCTGGTCAGACATGGGCTACCCCCTCTAGGCGGTGCGCTTCCACACACCTCAACGAAGGGACCAGAGGATAACCTCTGGTCAGCGAAAGCGGTCGGCTCAACCTCGGAAATCTCGGAAACCTCAACGAAGGGACCAGAGGATAACCTCTGGTCAGGTATGACTTGGCGCTGAAAGCCTGACCCTCGAGGTAACCTCAACGAAGGGACCAGAGGATAACCTCTGGTCAGACATGGGCTACCCCCTAGGCGGTGCGCTTCCACACACCTCAACGAAGGGACCAGAGGATAACCTCTGGTCAGGACGAGGAACTCAGGCGCGCGGTGGGTGACAACGGCACACCTCAACGAAGGGACCAGAGGATAACCTCTGGTCAGGACCGCACCCTGCACCTCGAGCTCGGGAACATGACACCTCAACGAAGGGACCAGAGGATAACCTCTGGTCAGGTCTCTCCCTCGTCGACCTCGCCCCACTCGGCCTCACCTCAACGAAGGGACCAGAGGATAACCTCTGGTCAGGGCGACGCCGCCCGACACGCCGTTGGACGTCTGGTTACCTCAACGAAGGGACCAGAGGATAACCTCTGGTCAGCGTCGACCATCTCAAGCTTGATGACGTGCAGGACTTACCTCAACGAAGGGACCAGAGGATAACCTCTGGTCAGAAGCACGACGGGGACGGCATCAGGTACGTGCAGCCACCTCAACGAAGGGACCAGAGGATAACCTCTGGTCAGCGGCTACCCAGGGCTTGCTCGTGCCGATGGTCTCACCTCAACGAAGGGACCAGAGGATAACCTCTGGTCAGGTGAGGTAGGAGAGCCCAGATTCTTTCGCCACCTCAAACCTCAACGAAGGGACCAGAGGATAACCTCTGGTCAGTCGTGCTCGCGCGGCACCTGCCACGTGTTGCTGCAACCTCAACGAAGGGACCAGAGGATAACCTCTGGTCAGGCCGAGAGCAGCGCGGACGCGTCCTCCACGCCGTCACCTCAACGAAGGGACCAGAGGATAACCTCTGGTCAGTCTCGATGGTGAGGTCGTCGTAGGACCCCGCGGCGATACCTCAACGAAGGGACCAGAGGATAACCTCTGGTCAGGCCAGCCTTCGCCGCCGAGGTCGTGCCTGGGAAGACACCTCAACGAAGGGACCAGAGGATAACCTCTGGTCAGATTATCAGCAACTAAGCAAGGCACCTACACAATCGCACCTCAACGAAGGGACCAGAGGATAACCTCTGGTCAGGTAGGTGCCGTAGGGTCTCACGGTCGTGTCGTTCAGACCTCAACGAAGGGACCAGAGGATAACCTCTGGTCAGACGTCAGCCCGAGTGACGATATGTCGACGCTCGCCGTACCTCAACGAAGGGACCAGAGGATAACCTCTGGTCAGGCCCGTGCCGGTCTCGTCGCCCGTGCCCTTGTCGCGGACCTCAACGAAGGGACCAGAGGATAACCTCTGGTCAGTGGTATCTGTAGCAGTAGCCAGTGATGGTGTCGTAACCTCAACGAAGGGACCAGAGGATAACCTCTGGTCAGGCTCGACCGTGCCGAGCGTCGCACGGCCATGGTAGGTACCTCAACGAAGGGACCAGAGGATAACCTCTGGTCAGGCGTCCTCGGTGACCCACGCCGTGGCGCACCCCATACCTCAACGAAGGGACCAGAGGATAACCTCTGGTCAGTGCCGTCCGCCGTGAGGAACTTGATGCGCCGCTTCTCACCTCAACGAAGGGACCAGAGGATAACCTCTGGTCAGCGCGGAACGTCGACGGGTCGGTCGGGTTGTCGCTGATACCTCAACGAAGGGACCAGAGGATAACCTCTGGTCAGCAGGGATGCGGTGCAGGTGCGTCGCCCCGTTGTCCCGACCTCAACGAAGGGACCAGAGGATAACCTCTGGTCAGTTGTGACTCTCGGAGACGTCCTACCATTCTCCCATGAACCTCAACGAAGGGACCAGAGGATAACCTCTGGTCAGAGGGTCGCAGACCGAGCGCGCTCTACGACCACGACTGACCTCAACGAAGGGACCAGAGGATAACCTCTGGTCAGTTGGACAAGAACATCATACATATGCAATGCTTTTTGCAACCTCAACGAAGGGACCAGAGGATAACCTCTGGTCAGCTCCTCGTTCTCGGCGAGCGTCTGATCGAGCATCTGGTACCTCAACGAAGGGACCAGAGGATAACCTCTGGTCAGCTCGCCGAACGGATGGCAGGCGGGCCTGTACATCATACCTCAACGAAGGGACCAGAGGATAACCTCTGGTCAGACGCGAGCGCCGCCCAGGACGCGCGAGACTACGGCGACCCACCTCAACGAAGGGACCAGAGGATAACCTCTGGTCAGGAGGGACATGGACGCCTCGACAGGCCTCGTCTCGGGACCTCAACGAAGGGACCAGAGGATAACCTCTGGTCAGTGCCACGCCGTCGACGTACGCGGTCGTCTCGCCCTCACCTCAACGAAGGGACCAGAGGATAACCTCTGGTCAGTTGTCTCAGTGTCGACGCAGCGAACCTTTGACTTATACCTCAACGAAGGGACCAGAGGATAACCTCTGGTCAGTGACGCCTACGAATGCGGCATGCGCGACGGTGACAAACCTCAACGAAGGGACCAGAGGATAACCTCTGGTCAGCGCGCCTGGTTGACCCTCACGCGCTCGTTGGTGTCCTACCTCAACGAAGGGACCAGAGGATAACCTCTGGTCAGTAGAAGCGGATGTCGCACGCCTGGATGGCCGCGCTCACACCTCAACGAAGGGACCAGAGGATAACCTCTGGTCAGATAGGCGTTGTCGGTCGAGTCGAGCAGCCAGCAGACACCTCAACGAAGGGACCAGAGGATAACCTCTGGTCAGCACAGGCACGTGGTCGACCACCATTCCGTCTGTGAGCGACCTCAACGAAGGGACCAGAGGATAACCTCTGGTCAGTCTTCGAGGACAAGCGCGCGTACAAGCAGGTCATACCTCAACGAAGGGACCAGAGGATAACCTCTGGTCAGGTCGATGCGTCAAGCGACACCTACTGCGTGGGCGGACCTCAACGAAGGGACCAGAGGATAACCTCTGGTCAGTCCCGACGCTGTAGGAGGTCGAAGTGGTGCTGTCTGAGTAGTAACCCTTAGTGGTACTGCCGGTCAGGCGAACCTGGTACCGCATGTAACCCGTAGCTGGTACCGACATAATCCTTCCCGAG
>RCMY010003018.1_pt1 | contig 15295 bp, 15 predicted proteins | sample 2041341 | NCBI WGS metagenome assembly RCMY01 (sample SAMN09708234, study PRJNA481090) | Marine sediment metagenome, whole genome shotgun sequencing project.
ATGGGAAAAAAAACGCTCTTTGGCCCTTGCTTTTTCTTCGTCCCTGCGTCCTCCGCCAATGGCGCAATCTATCTTATGTTTCTCGATATAATCCAATAAGGTCGTAATCTGTAGAGCATTCCGGGTAGCGCTTTTGCCCTTTTCCTCAGCAACCCTTCCCTCATCTATGGATTCTTGTACGGAACCTACAATTAAACGTGCATCCAAAGCATCCACTAAATGGTCCCTGAACTGAATAGTTTCCGGAAAATTATGGCCCGTATCGACATGCATCAGAGCAAAAGGGATTTTACACGGATAAAAGGCCTTTTTTGCCAAATGTGCCAAATGCGTTATGAGAATGGAGTCTTTTCCCCCGGAGAATAGAATAACCGGATTCTGGAATTGCGCCCACACTTCGCGCAAAACATAAATAGCCTCCGATTCCAATTCGTCCAGATAATTTAGATAGTACTTACTCATCCAATAGGAGTTTTAAATTGATATGTTCAAATATAAGCGCCACCGATTCTTCTACCGTAAGCGCTTCTGTCAGTTCGATATCGGGGTTTGCAGGTTCTTCATACGGAGCGGAAACACCCGTCATATTTTTGATTTCGCCTCTTCTGGCCTTACGGTATAGCCCCTTTACGTCCCTATCTTCGCAAACTTCCAAACTTGTGTTCACAAAAACTTCAACATAGTTCTCTGCCCCGACCGTATCTTTTATGAACTGTCTATCTTTTTCGTAGGGAGCTACAAAGGCGGCCAAAACAAGAATTCCGGCATCGATAAATAACTTGGAGATTTCACCGATCCTTCTATTGTTTTCCGATCTATCCTCGGGGCTAAAAGTTAACGATTTGTTTATTCCTTTTCTAATATTGTCCCCATCTAGAACATACGTTTTTATCTTAGCTGCGAAAAGTTTCTGTTCCATGGCATTTGCAATAGTGGATTTACCTGAACCCGATAATCCGGTAAAGAATATTAGAAAAGAATTGTGGCCATTGGCTTTTCTTCTATCCGCTCTTTTAATTTTATAGGAATGTTCAAAACTGTTTTTACTCATCTGTTATCTTTCTTCTATCCGATACTCCAAAATTGACTTTATACCACAAGCGTTCATGTATATAATACAAAATCATTTTTGTAAACATTTCAAGGCCCCCGATTTTAAGCCCTATCATTGCATCACCTGAAATAACCCATGACAAAATAATGGTATCCAAAGTGCCTATAAAACGCCATGAAACGGTTTTAAATAGGTGTCTTCTATGACTTTCAATGATTCGAACATGGAGCCATGCCCTTTCGTGAAGATAATATAATATCATCTTGGTGAAAACCTCGGAAAAACCGATTTTTAGTCCCGTAAAAGGGTTTCCCGTTATAAACCAAGACAATAGAACGGTATCTATAGTTCCGATGGCCCTCCATGTAAATGTTTTGGCAATGTGCCTTTTATAGGAAACCTCGCTCATTAGCTGCTGACCAAAAAATAGGGATTCAATAAATTATCCTTGTTATAGATCAGTTCTTGGTTCGTGCCTACGGAAATAACCTTAAGACCGACCGCATTGCAAATCGCATGGCCCGCCGCAGTGTCCCATTCCATGGTAGGCGCAAATCTTGGATAGACATTGGCCTTTCCCTCCGCTACCAAGCAAAATTTCAAGGAACTTCCTTTTGAAACAATTTCCACTTCCGGGTATTCTTTTTTCAGCTTTTCTATAAAATTAACGGTGTTCCCGTTCATATGGGAACGACTGCCAACGACGCGTATTGAATTTTTACTTTCTTCTGCAGGGAAAATACGGTCAGCTTCCCTGCAAAACTTGGAAGGGACCTTATGGTTTTCATCCAAAACCGTTTTGAAAGCTTTTCCATCACTTACCACCGTATAGTACAGTTCCCTGGTCACCGGTACATAGATAACCCCAAAAATCGGGATTCCTTTTTGACAAAGCGCAATATTTACGGTAAACTCACCGTTCTTTTTGATGAATTCCCTTGTTCCGTCCAGTGGATCTACGATCCAACAGGTAATCCACTTTTTTCTGATGGAATAATCCAATTGTTTGTTCTCCTCACTAATAATGGGATAATTCGTTTTTTCCAAAAATTGAATGATCTTTGAGTTTGCAGCCTTGTCGGCTAATGTAAGCGGGGAATTATCCCCTTTACGTTCCACTTGGATTTCACCAAGGTGATAAATTTTCAAAATTTCTTTGCCGCCCTCGATGGCCGCCTCAATAGCTGTTCGATATATTTTTTCCATAAGCATTACTATCCAACCATTCCGTAATGAAAACCTAAAAATAGGACTTTTGAGTTAGATAATTTTTTCATGAAACATTTTCGACTTACCAAACGCATGGCCATACGCATAATCTCGGACCAGTGTCCGGTTGTAATCACCTGAACATCGCCATATGCGCGGTGGTCATGTTCTTTGGACAAAATAGTATATCGCATTTCTTTCTTACCAATTACAACGAATTCGTTCTTTCTTTGAGGAAGTACGAAAGGTATTTTGACTGGTGTCCGTTGTAAGAAGTTATTTGATCTTAATTTTGGTATTTTCAAAAATTCAAAGACTTCGGCGACAATATGGTGACATAATTTCGATATCATGCGCTTTTTTATCGGTCAAAGACTGGCCATTGATTTTATGTTGTTATTTTATTAGGCTAAATTGTGAATCCAACGGATACCATTTTTAAGTATAAATCACGCCAAACCAAACGATTATGAAACATAAGAAAATTCTTATTACCGGCGTAGCCGGATTTTTAGGCTCGAACTTGCTTAGTAAATTATTACAAGAAGGTCACCACGTCGTGGGTATAGACAACCTATCTATGGGTAGATTGGAAAATATTCACGACTCTCTAAATCATACTAATTTCGTTTTCATCCACAGCGACATTCTAGACCAAGCCACAATGGATGATCTAGACCATGATTTTGATGTAATCGTACATTTGGCAGCGTATAAGATCCCTAGATACGGCAATGCGGTAGATACCTTAAAAATCAACACAAAGGGCAGTGAAAATATGCTTGAATTTGCCCGTAAGACTAAATGTAAATTTGTACTTGCCTCTACCTCGGACGTTTATGGAATGAGTCCTGATTTACCTTTCGTAGAAGATGGCAATTGCGTGATGGGTGATTCAAAAGTTCCACGTTGGGCATATGCAGTTTCCAAGCTCTTCGATGAGCACTTGGCGTTAGCTTATATGGAAGATTTTGATTTTCCTGTGGTTATATTAAGGTTCTTTGGTTCATATGGTCCTAATCAGCATCTTTCTTGGTGGGGAGGGCCACAATCTGTCTTTATTGATTGTATCCTCAATAACAAGGAAATTCCGATTCATGGTGATGGCTTGCAGACCAGAACCTTTACCTATGTAGACGATACCGTTGCAGGTATATATGCAGCCGCTATGAAACCTGAGGCAAATGGCGAAATATTCAATATCGGTGCTAACAAAGAAATTACCATTCTTGAACTGGCCAATATCTTGAAGGGATTATCCAGTGAACCTGTAAATTCTGAGATAAAATTGATTCCTTACAACGAAATCTCCGTTGGCAGAAAGTATCAAGATGTTATGAAACGTGTACCCGACACCTCAAAGGCTCAAAGAATGTTGGGTGTAAAGGCAAAAATATCTTTGGAAGAAGGTTTGCGCAAAACATTCGAATGGCAGAAGAAAGTCTCTTTTGAAAAAGTCCATAACACATGAATATAGGTATAGTGGGGGGCGGTTTTATGGGTCTCGTACTGGCTCATAAAATTTCGCAAAGCAATGTCAGGGTAAAAGTTTTTGAGCAAGAAAACCAACCGGGTGGTCTCTCTACTTACCAAGACTATGGCGATTTTACTTGGGACCGTTTTTACCATGTGATTTTGCCGACCGACAATCATCTGATTGGTTTGTTGCAAGAACTTGGCCTAGAAGACAAACTTAATTGGAGAAGGTCTTTAACGGGCTATTATGTTCAGAAAAAGTTCTATTCGATCAGTAGTTCAAAGGAATTTTTATTGTTTCCCGCTCTAGGAATAATCGATAAAATGATGTTGGGGTATACCCTATTTCATGGATCGAGAATCAAAGATTGGAAAAAGCTCGAAAAAATATCCGCTAAAGATTGGTTGATTCGAGTTGGAGGAAAAAAGACCTACGAAAAATTTTGGTCTCCATTACTACTTGCCAAATTGGGTGAAAACCACCATAGGGTGTCCGCTGTTTTCATTTGGACCTATATTAAAAGACTGTTCGACGCGCGTAGTTCGGCCGCCCAAAAAGAACATATGGGCTATGTTGCGGGAGGCTATAAAACGATTTTCGACCAGTTAGGGAAACTGCTTAAGGAAAATGGTTCAGATTTAGTATTGAACTGCTCCGTTAAGCATATTTCTCCAAACCCTTCTGGAGGTGTAACCATAGAATACGATGATAAAACAGAACATTTTGACAAGGTAATATTTACCGCTCCATTAAATATACTCGAAAAGGTGGCCTCACCTGACCTATTTGAAATTTCCAAAAGTCAAGAAGCGGTGGAATATCTCGGGGTTATCTGTCTTGTATTGCTAACACAAAAACCCCTGACCCCATATTACGTTTTGAATATAGCTGACAATAAAGTGCCCTTCACTGGGGTTATAGGCATGAGTTCTTTAGTCGATTTAGACCAGACGGCAGGTACCTACATTACCTACTTCCCTAAGTATGTGACTGCTGACCACCCGTTTTGGTCAAAATCGGACGATGAGCTGAGAACTATCTTTTTGGAGGGGGTGCAAAATCTTTATTCAGATTTCAATCTAGATGACATGAAATCCGCTAGGATACATAAAGCCTTTAAAGTACAGCCTTTACAGGTTTTGAACTATTCTGAAATAGTGCCCAAAACAAAAACAAAACATCCCGATTTCCTTGTACTGAACACTTCCCAGTTCTTGAACGATACGCTCAATAACAATTCAGTAGTGAGCCATGTTAAAAATTTTATGGTCGATTTCAAAAAAGAACTACCTTGACAATTGAGGGTTAATACCAAATAGTAACATGAGCAAACCATTTTTAAGCCTTTCTCTCGACATGGACAATCAGTGGTCGTACATGAAAATACATGGCGAAGAAGGATGGGAAGAATACCCGTCTTATCTAGACATTTTCGTTCCTCACGTATTACAGGTATTGGAAGAGCTAAAACTGAAAATCACATTTTTCATTGTAGGCCAGGATGCGGCATTCGAGCGAAACCACAAATACCTAAAGAACATTGCCGATGCCGGGCATGATATTGCGAACCATTCGTTTAAGCATGAAACTTGGCTCCATCTTTATACCAAAGATGAAATACGTCAAGAAATCGAGAAAGCACATGATATTATCAAAGAAGTTACCGGTAAAGAACCAATAGGCTTTCGGGGGCCTGGCTTTAGTTGGAGTGCTACCCTTTTGGAAGTGCTGGCAGAAAGGGGATATGCCTACGACGCCTCGACCCTGCCTACCGTCATCGGACCCCTCGCCAGATGGTACTATTTCCATACTTCCAACCTGTCGAAAAAAGAAAAGGAAGATCGGAAAGAGATTTTCGGTAAGTTCTCGGACGGATTCAGAAAACTGAAACCTTATTTCTGGAAGTTAAAACACGATAGAAAGTTACTGGAGCTACCAGTGACGACCATGCCATTCTTTAGAATACCCTTTCACCTGAGCTATCTTTTGTACATAAGTAATATTTCGACCCATCTCATGATGCTATACCTGAATTTTGCAATTTTGCTATGTAAACTGACGAAAACCCAACCCAGTTTTTTACTCCACCCATTAGACCTAATAGGGGGTGACCAGATTTCAAGTTTGGCTTTTTTTCCAGGCATGAATATTAGTAGTGAAAGAAAAATATATATTTTCAAAATGGTAATGAACAAATTGGCTGAACATTTTACACTTATAGATATGAAAGGGCATGTAGAACAGATTATGAATCAGCAGTCCCTAAAATTGGTACCTATACAAGGAAACCCGATATAGGCTTTCTATTCAGACCATTTAACCAGACCAGTTATTGATTGAAAGACCCATGAAAAATCCTATTCCTAAAATAATTCCATCAAACTTCACCAACCTTTTCGGGCTTGCCAAGAAACTTATTCTCTCAAAAAACCCAGCGGGCAGGGCGGCCATGCTCTATTCTTTTATTGGCGTATTAATGATTCCTATGGATTGGTTTTTTCGATTCTTCGAAAAGAAATTATATCGAAAGAGTTCGAAGCCCAAGAAACCTCTAATAATCGTTTGCGGTCCGCCTAGAAGTGGAACCACGCTGGTCGCACAAGTTTTGATTAACTATTTACCGGTTTACTACTTCAATAACTTGACCAGTATTTTCCCAGAGTCTCCCATTACTGCAAACAAAATTTTCGGAAGATTCTTAAAGAAGGGCAATAAGGATGTATACTTCAAAAGTCTTTATGGAAGAACAACAGAATTATGGGCGCCCAATGATGCGCTTTATCTTTGGGATCGATGGACAGGAGTACCGCGAAATATTGTTCCTCATGTCGTTACCCCTGAAAATCAAATTAAAATGCAACATTTTTTTGCGGCAGTCGAGAACCATTCAGGCCTGCCCTTGGTGAATAAGAACAATAGTCTGAACACTTATGCCCACCTAGCGGCCGATGTACTTGACACGTCTTATTTTATTTGTCTTGATAGGGACCCTGTCTATTTAGCCCAATCAGAACTAATAGCCAGTCAATTTATTCATGGGAATGAAAAAATTCCTTATGGAGTACGATTTAAAACAGATGACAAATCCGAGAGTGAGCAAGTATTTGATCCTGTGGAGCAAGTATGTAATCAAGTACTTCATCACAAGGAAATGATGTTGAAACAAGAGAGCCTGATAGGGAAAGAACGTTTTATCATAGTATCTTACGGCGAATTTTGCGAGAACCCTGCAAAGTGGGTGCTTGATATTTCGAATCGCATACTAGGGCATCCTTTGGACATCGACGAGCTGAACAAGAGTCTTCTTCCCTTTCGAAAATCGAACAACAAAAAAATCGATCAAGAAGTATTTAGTAGAATCGAAAAATTCTTTAATAACTCAAAAAGTCTAAATCTTGCCAATAGTGAGAAATGATTAAATGAAAAATCCTAGGGTAAAATTAATCCTTAGGAATAATAAGCCTACCGCTGACAGATATCATTCTCCATGTGTATTATAAGATACCCAATTAAAATTGTGAGGATAAGCGAATCAAACTTAAGTGGGAATATTAGTTTGACTATGGAAGCGAAAGTCAGATTCAAGTGAATCTCCTAAAAATAGAGGGTTAAATTAAATATTTAATGAAAGAGGGCTTGCGCATATAATAGTGTAAGAATTTGAGAATAGTTAGAATTTTCATATTGTCATTCCCAATATTGATTTGAGTTGTCCACCCAATTTTTTTTAGAAAATTTCTTTCAACAAAATAGAATAAAGATGATTTGATAAGTATTGCAAAAAATATTCTATTAATAGAGCTATTTTAAAGAATAATTAACAAAATAAGTGCTCATGAAAATAAAATTATTTTTTAAAAATTTAGTGCCATTTTTACCTTTGTTGGCAGTATATATAGCCATAGGTGTTGTTTTTGCCTCTGATGAGATAATTCATGACGAAAAACGTTACCTAACTTACGCCACAAATTTGACACATGGATTTTTCACAGATACTGACAACCCAGAATTAAGAAATGGACCAGGATATCCGTTGATTATATCGCCTCTTGTTTTATTACAAATGCCAAATAACATTTTCAAATTATTGAATGCAATTTTTTTACTGACTGCTGTAGTGTTTTTCTATAAGTCCATAGCTATCTATTTGCATCCGAGAGAAGCAATTGCGTTAAGTTATCTATTGGGGCTGTATCCTGCCTTTTTGAAATGGATGATTTATATCCATTCTGAATCATTTACTATATTTTTGATTTGTGGGTTCATTTATTACTTTATGCGAGTCAATAGCTCATTTTCAAAAAGACACATAAATGTAATTCTTGCTGGAGCATTTTTGGGAATATTGGCCCTCACCAAAGTGATATTTGGATATGTAATTCTATGCGGAGCATTTTTCTATTTAATGTCTTACTTTTTCAATAAATCTAGAAAAGCTAAATCTAGTTTGATAATTCTTGCCATTGGGTTTATGTTCTGCATACCCTATTTATACTACACTTATTCCATAACTGGAAAGAAATTCTACTGGGGAACGCAAAGCGGTGAAATTTTATACTGGCGATCCACTCCTTTTGAAAATGAATATGGTGATTGGATAAGTGCTGATGTGGTTTTAGGCAGTAAAGATCAAAGCTATTTCGATACCGCAAAAATTTCTGAAAATCATAAAATCTTTTTCCAAAGTTTAGAACCTTATTCTAACATCCAAAAAGATAGTATTTTAAAAGCAAAGGCAATTGATAATATTGAACAGCATCCTGTCAAATATATCTACAATACAGGGGCTAGTGTTTTTAGACTTTTTTTCAACTTTCCCTTTTCATACACCCCACAAAAACCATCAACCTTTTTTTATATGCTTCCGAATGTTTTCCTGATTGTCTTTTTAGTTCTATCCAGTTATTTAGCAATCCGAAAAGCAGCAGCCATACCCTTTGAAATACGTTTTATAGCTTTCATATCGCTAGTCTATATGGGTGGAATTGTTCTTCTTAATGGAAGGGTGAGGCATTTATTACCGATTGTGCCGCTTCTCGTCTACTTCATTATATATGTATTCAGACGGCTCATAGTAATCGAAATAAATCAGAAGCAAAATAATGGCAAACAGGATAGTTTTGATACGATACCACCCAAAAATGTTTAAATCTTTATATCGAATATATCTTCTCAACCGCCAGATAATTCTCTTTATCCTCGTCGGGTTTTTATGCTATTTAATTGGTATAAGCCAGTTGATTATGTTGGTAGAGTGGTTAAATTTGGAAGTCAACTTTGCGAATATAATATCTTCGTTGATAACCATCTACATTTGCTATTTACTGAATATAAAATTCGTATTTAAAGGGGGAAGACATTCTAAAGGTAAAGAAATCTTGTCTTTTTATGTCTTTTCCTTTATAGGCTTTTTTCTAAATGTAGGGCTCTTGTTTCTTATGACTAAATACTTGGCCATTTGGTATGTAATTTCTAAAACAGTTGTCACCATAGTAGTAGCTGTGTTTAATTTTATGGCAAGAAAAAAATTCGTTTTCCTTGAATAATATCTAACAGAAGTTGAAATATTCTTGAAATGTAGCTGGAGCATTCCTAAAATTGACTTTTTTCGATTAGGTTTTCAAAAATCAATATAATTTTAAAAACACAAATCGCGCACAACAAGGTTTTCAGTTTGTGATTTGAAGTTTAAAAGAACCTGTTTGACCGGTTAAGTGTTGAGCAGTGAATAATTTTATTTACTTTTAAGGAGCTTCACCATCTAAGGGTATTTTTGTTCATTTTAATGAAAACGGATTTCTTTAGAATCCCATAAAATATTCAAAATATACTTTGAAGATTGAGGTACTTTCAAGAGAACTTCATTTTTAAGATGTCAAAAACGTCGAATTACTGAATACTCCAAAAGAACTTAAATTGTATAACAAACCAAACCACCAAAATGACGCCGGAAAATTACAAGGATTCTAATGCAAAACCCCTTGTTAGCATTATCTTACCTGCTTTCAACGAAGAATCGATTATCGAGAAAAATATTGGTCGTCTCTATATTTATTTGGATACACTTAAAGATCAATATAATTGGGAAATTCTCGTTATCAATGATGGGAGCTCTGATCAAACGGGTACCATCGCAGACGCTTTGTCAAACTCTTACAAAAACCTGAAGGTTTATCACCATAAAATCAACCGCAATCTAGGTACTGCCTTGCGTACGGGTTTTCAAAACAGCAAAGGTGAGTATGTAATAGTTCTTGATATTGACCTGAGTTACTCACCTGAGCATATAGAAAAGCTTTTATCAAAAAGAGAGGAAAGCGATGCAGATTTGGTCATCGCATCCCCGTATATGAAGGGCGGCAAAAATACCGATGTACCCTTTATACGATTATTGTTGAGCAAGGCTGTAAACTATATGATGCGAAAGACCTCAAAACTCAAGGTTTGTACCTTCACAAGTATGGTAAGGGTCTACAAGGGTGAATTTATTCGAACACTCAACACCAAGTCTAGTACTTTTGATATCAATTCAGAGATTCTTTTCAAAGCGTATATACTTAGGGCCAAAGTCATGGAAATACCGGCACATCTAGATTGGTCAGAACAAAAAAAGTTAGGTAAAACAAGAACCTCAAGTCTGCGCATTATAATGGGCATATTTAACGGTTTGGCCAATAGTTTTATATTCAGACCCTATGTATTTTTCTGGATTCTTGGCATATCAATTTTTTTAATCTCAGTGTATATTATTATTTGGATATTCATCAACACCTATTTAGCCTTACCAATTACCGAAGAGTTATCACAAGGATTTGAGGAGCGATTGTCATTGGCCGTTTCAGAAGTATTTCGGCAAAGTCCATATTCTTTTATTGTGGGTGGAACCACCTTGATCATATCAATCCAATTAATGGGATTGGGATTTATTTCCCTCCAAAAGAAACGCTACTTCGATGAACTCTTCCATTTGAACTCGGCCATTCTTAAAGCGACCAAGAAACTTGTAGAATAGGGTATGAAAAGAAAATCATTTATTAAAAGTTTGCTACCTTTTTTGCCATTGTTGGCGATCTATATTGTTGTGTTTCCTGTATTTTCTACCCCTGGAAAAATGGGAGATGAAATAAGGCATATAAAATATGCCGATAATCTAACCCATGAATTTTATACAAACAGTGATAATCCTGATATAGGCAATGGCCCGGGTTATCCTTTGGTGCTTTCTTTGCTTGTCTTAATTGAATCACCATATAGCATCATAAAATTATTGAATATTGCTTTCATTATAGGCGCGGTCGTGTATTTTTATGGAACGCTTGTAATCTACATTAGTCAAATACCGGCCATTGTTTCCTGCTATCTATTTGGATTATATCCTCCACTGTTGAAATGGATGATTTATATGTATTCCGAGTCATTGTCTGTATTTTTGATTTGTGGATTACTTTATCATTTTATCAAACTAAATAGACAAACTTCCAACAGATACTTACATTTAACACTTTCGGCATTTTTTCTGGGATTCCTGGCATCGACCAAAGTTATATTTGGGTATGTAATACTAACAACTGCAATTTTTTATTTACTTTACTATCTATTTAAACGATCAAGAAATACGCGTAACGGCCTATCGGTATTGACCGGGGGTTTTATCGTTTGTATTCCCTTTTTGTTCTACACTTATACATTGACGGGAAAAATGTTCTATTGGAGAACCCAAGGCGGTGAGATACTGTATTGGCATTCCTCACCTTATCCATATGAATATGGAGATTGGATAAGTAGCAATGTGACATTAGACGGTGAAAAACAAGACTACTTTGATACTTCCTCAATTCTTAAAAACCAATCAACACAAAGCTCGACAGGAACTATTAGATTATATTACGGCAATACACGAATTTAAGTAATAATCCCATTTTGTTCAATTAAAAAAACCACAATGTTCGAAGACAAAATTCTTTTAATAACAGGAGGAACCGGATCTTTTGGCAATGCGGTATTGGCTCGTTTTTTGAAAACGGATATCAAGGAAATTCGCATTTTTAGTCGTGATGAAAAAAAGCAGGACGATATGCGAACCCAATTAAAAAACGAGAAAATAAAATTTTATATTGGTGACGTTCGGGACTACCATAGTATCGCCAAGGCGATGCAAGGTGTAGACTATGTATTTCACGCCGCTGCACTAAAACAAGTGCCTTCCTGCGAATTTTTCCCTATAGAAGCTGCCAAGACCAATGTGTTTGGAACCCAAAATACCATAGATGCAGCAATTGCCAATAAGGTTAAGCGCATTATTTGCCTTAGCACGGACAAAGCCGCCTACCCAATCAATGCCATGGGAATTACTAAGGCCCTTATGGAAAAAGTGGCGGTGGCCGCCTCAAGAAATATTCCAAATGACAGCACCGTAGTTTGTCTAACCAGGTATGGTAATGTAATGGCCTCCAGGGGATCGGTTATTCCATTGTTTGTCCGGCAAATACAAGAAAAGGTGCCACTAACGGTAACGGATCCAAAGATGACCCGTTTTTTGATGTCCCTGCAAGACGCCGTAGATTTGGTTTTATTCGCCTTTAAACACGGAAAGCAAGGCGACCTATTCGTAAACAAGGCGCCTGCCAGTACTATTGGAGACCTTGCACAAGCGCTAAAGAATATATTTAATGCCAACAACGAAATAAAGGTTATCGGTACCAGACATGGAGAAAAATTGTTTGAAACCCTTTGTACCAGGGAAGAAATGAAAAAAGCGGAGGATATGGGCGAGTTTTATAGAATTCCGGCGGACAACAGAGACTTAAATTATAGTCGTTACTTTTCCAAAGGTGAAACCGATATCAGTACTATCGAAGATTACCATTCCAACAACACCGTGAGGTTAACGGATACAAAATTGGAACAGACACTTTTAAACCTGAATTTTATAAAAGAAAATTTGCAGAAATGATTCCTGTTGTTATTAAAGGTTCAACACCAATAAGTATGAAACTGAAAATAGGCATAACAGGGCAAGCTGGGTTTGTGGGCAATCACCTCTATACCACCCTATCTTTGGACGATACCGTGGAACTTATTGCTTTTGATAATTTTCTCTTTGAGGATGCCAAGGCTCTGGAAAATTTCGTTGCCCGGTGCAACGTAATTGTACATTTGGCAGCCATGAATCGCAATGTGGATGCCCAGGTTATTTATAGCACCAATGTGGAATTGGTAAGAAAGCTCATTTCCTCTTGTGAAAAAATGGGCGTGACCCCTCACATTATATTTTCTTCTTCCTCCCAGGAAAACCTTGACAATCCCTATGGAAAATCAAAAAAAGCGGGGAAGGAACTATTGGGACGATGGGCAGAACAGAACGAAGGCAAGTTTACTTCCCTTACCATTCCCAATGTTTTTGGCCCCTTTGGAAAACCAAACTATAATTCGGTAGTAGCTACCTTTTGCCATAAAATAGCCCATAATGAAACCCCCACTATCATTAACGATAGTGAGGTAAGCCTTATCTACATCAATGATTTGGTCCAAATTATTATACGGTCAATTAAAGGGTCTGAAAAAGGGAAAGAAATAAAGAAAAATACCTCGGAAATAAAAATTGCCCCTACCAAAACCATTAAGGTCTCGGAAATATTAGGGTTGTTACAACAGTACAAAAAGGATTATATGGAAAACGGGATTTTCCCCAACTTGGAAGATACTTTTGGGAAGGCCTTGTTCAACACCTTTCGCTGTTATGTACCACCGGAGCACTATCCTGTAAAATATACCGAATATACCGATAATCGGGGCAGGTTTGTGGAAATTGCTAGAAGCCGGACCGGCGGACAGTTCTCTTATTCTACAACGGTCCCCGGAATCACAAGGGGAAATCATTTTCATACCAGAAAAGCCGAACGTTTTGCCGTAATAAGTGGGAAGGCCTTGATTCGGCTAAGAAAGATCGGGACCGACGAAGTAATGGATTATTATTTGGACGGTAAAAAACCCGCATATGTGGACATGCCCATTTGGCATACACATAACATAAAGAATATAGGTAACACTGAGCTGATCACTTTATTTTGGATCAATGAGCCCTATGATACTGACGATGCCGATACCTATTTTGTAGAAGTTTAAGCATTATATATAAACAATTGGAACGAATATGAATTTTCCTCATTCCAAATTCATAAAATGAAATAATTAAAATTTATGTCAGCCATGCCTGCCGGCAGTTTCGTGAATGTGTTCAATTTTTTTTGGCCATTTTGAAATCAAAGATTAAATAGATAAATATTAAAAAAACGACCATTGAAAAAACTTAAAGTTTTAACCGTAGTGGGCACACGGCCAGAAATAATTAGATTGGCCTGTGTTTTGAATACCCTTGATGCCAACGAGGCTATTGATCATACCTTGGTGCATACGGGACAAAATTATGATTATGAACTAAACGGGATTTTTTTTGAAGATTTGGGGATTAGGAAACCCGATTACTTTCTAAATGCCGCGGGTAAAAATGCCACCGAGACAATTGGCAACATATTGATTGGTATCGACCCCATTTTAGAGACCGTTTCCCCAGATGCTTTTTTGGTTTTGGGCGACACTAATTCCTGTCTATGTGCCATTCCCGCCAAGAAACGAAAAATACCCATTTTTCATATGGAAGCGGGCAATCGTTGTTTTGATCAGCGTGTACCCGAAGAGACCAACCGGAAAATTGTAGATCATATTTCGGATATTAATTTAACCTATAGCGACATTGCAAGGGAATATTTACTACGGGAAGGTTTATCCCCCGATCGGGTAATCAAGACGGGCAGTCCAATGTTTGAGGTCTTGGAGAATTTTAAGGGCAAGATCGAAGCTTCGCAAGTCCTGGAAAAACTTCAGCTTAAAAAACAAAAATATTTTGTGGTCTCGGCGCATAGGGAGGAAAACATTACCAACCCAAAACATTTTGAGGGGCTTATAACGTCGCTGAATCTAATCGCAGAAAAATACCACTATCCCATAATCGTCTCTACTCACCCTAGGACAAGAAGCATGTTGGATGCAAAAAAAATAAAGACACACAAAAATATCCAGTTCCTAAAACCCCTTGGGTTTTCGGATTACAATGCGTTGCAATACCATTCCTTTGCAGTTCTCTCCGATAGCGGAACCATATCGGAGGAATCCTCCATATTAAATTTCAGGGCATTGAACATTCGGGAAGCTCATGAGCGACCAGAAGCTATGGAAGAAGCATCCGTAATGATGGTGGGCCTTAACCCTGAGCGCATTTTTCAAGCCTTATCGACCTTAGAAGCTCAGGAAAGAAATCCTAGTCGAAATTTTAGGCCCGTATCGGATTATTCCATGCCCAACGTAAGTGAAAAAGTAGTACGTATCATACTTTCATATGTAGATTATGTCAATAGGGTAGTTTGGAACAAGCAATAGAGCTCCTATGTGTATCCATTTTAATCTGGCGCCACCCTTGAATATGAATCCTTCCCGTAATCCGGGTCCCCGGGACGTCTTGTTATCATCCGCAACGGCCCCATAAACGTCTCTACATG
>RCMY010002929.1_pt1 | contig 15294 bp, 16 predicted proteins | sample 2041341 | NCBI WGS metagenome assembly RCMY01 (sample SAMN09708234, study PRJNA481090) | Marine sediment metagenome, whole genome shotgun sequencing project.
CGCTCCCGCATTACGTGCCCGACCAATCTGGTTAATCGGCTCAAAAACCACCCGCGCTCCCGCTTTCTTAGCCAACTTAGCGGTAGTGTCCGTGGAATTGTTATCCACCACAATCACCTCTGACGTAAAACCAAGCTTTGCATTGACAGCGACCGACTCTGCAACCGACTGCAAGCAGGCTTCAATCAAGCGTTCTTCGTTAAAGGCGGGAATGATAATGGATAGGTGCATAGTGAATTAGATATTAGATAATGTGTTGACGTGTTCTATTATCCTAGAAAAGTGTTTAAATGTATTCAATCATCTTACCTGCTGTGAGTTGAAAGCGTGTAAACCGAAAGGCATTCGAGTGACATCAATCTCATCTTATCGATTTATAGGTTTTTTTGTGATCTAATCAACAGGTTGCTTCTGGACAAACCAAAGAATAATTAGGCTTAAATCTAGAACATATCAATGAAATAAAAAATGCCGGATTGAATCCATAAATGCTTGGCTTGCGGCCCCTGTTAAAACAGCATTTTCCTGACAAGCAGGGGCTGATAAGAAAAATAGAGAATCCTTGTATTAATGTTTATGAGGATTCATTTTTCATAAACATACTGTTAGGTGCCTAGATTAAATCCAAGTGGAGAGTTCAATGGATAACTATGAAAAGAAAAACTGGTCAGATCAAAAGCCCAGAAAATTTGGAACTATGACACAGGAAGAATATATTGAAGAAAGGTTAAATCAATTTCGTGCCTGGTACGACGTAAAAGCAACAAGGGCAAAAAAGATTTATCAAAGAATGAGAACATTAACTGTTGCCGGGGGCGCAGCTGTTCCCGTTTTGATTAATCTGGAAGTTGAAGGATTTGATTTCAATATAATTACCACTTTAATTAGTTTGCTTGTTGTTGTTTTAGTGTCACTTGAGAGCGTATTTCATTTCAGGGAACAGTGGAAAAATTACAGAGCAACCGAACAATTGCTAGCAAAAGAATACTTTAATTACGTAACAGCGGAAGGTTATTATAGAAATAAAGAAGAAAATGGAGCTTTTCTTGATTTCGTTGACAGGGTTGAAAACGCAATAGCATCCGAAAATGCTTCTACTTTAAACGTAATGACAACAATCTCCGAGCAAAAAACACAAGGTTCCACACAACCAGTCAGCGCAGGTAATAACAAAGGTCAAAGCTAACAAGTATATGCAGTCTAGGTTCTGGCGGTTCTGTGGACATACATGGACGCCCAGGTTTTGCCAAGCATTCAATTGATGATTTTAAGAAGGCATAAGATTGCAGCCATACATCCGAACTTTAAACGAGGTACATTATCTGTCCCTGATGGAATACGCTGGTTGAGCCTCTATCACAATAACGCACTCGGAGTGCTTGCCCCTAGAACCCCCATCAATATACGACCTGGAAGAATCGTTATTTTTAAATATACTTTTCTGAAATATCGCCTGCCAGGGATTTTTCAGGGTCGACTACTTATCTAGACCCCGAAGGCGTACTGAAGGCGCATAATCGTTCGTTTTACATATCGATCAGACCGAATTCGTATTGTTGGTGCAGGTTATTGGCGTAAAGGTAAAAAAATATATGAGCAAACCAATTCAATATAGTAATAAACCACTGGGAGACATTGAGTTTATTCCTGACTTTCTGCCATCACCAGAACAATTAGCGCTTAAAAAGCAAAACACAAAAGTGACAATAGTCTTAACATCAGAGAGCGTTGAATACTTTAAAGAAGCTGCAAAAAAACATCACATGCAGTATCAAAAAATTATTCGAGAGCTACTTGATGAATATGTTTCTCATCAAAAAAATGCTGACAAATAGTTCAACAAGAAGCCGTATTCATCGACCAACAATCGACTCAAATTCTGGAGACATACCCAAGACTTCAGAGAGAAGAAAAATGCTGGATTAAATCCATGAATGCTTGGCTTGCAACCCCTGTTAAAACAGCATTTTCCTGATAAACAGGAGCTGATAAGAAAAACAGAGAATCCTTGTATTAATGTTTATGAGGATTCATTCCTCATAAACATACTGCTAAGTTTACTATGTTCGCAACTGATCCTCAAAATGCTGTAGTTCCAATATTTGCGAAGCATAAGTACACTGACAAGCTTGAGCAGGTAGGAACGGGCATATTTATTGATTTCTTATCACAACCGTTTCTATTTACGGCAGCACATGTAACTGACGAATTGGAACAAACAAAGTTAATGGTTCCAGTTTATGGAGGCATTGATCCTATAGAAGGTTACGTCGCACATATTAATTTATTACCTGAAATGTCGCGCAACGATGACAATATAGATATAGCCTACTACAGGTTGAGTACGAAATTTGCTCAGTTAATGTGCGTATATTTTAAACCTTTACCGCAATCCAGATGTTTGCTTCCCTTGTTAGCTCTACATTAGAGTTAGGTGTTTGCTCAATTTATGGATACCCCGCTAGCAAGGCGAAGTTGCGTCAAGGTGAGTATTCATCCGAAACAGCGCCGAAAGCAACGGCAGTAGGATAGGTTTCATAAACCTTGATGTGAAACATGCGGGGGAGCGTAGTGCGGGAAATCCGCATGCTGCGTTCGACGTGGAGGGTGTTGGAAACGTGAAAAGGGGATGGTTGTACATGTTGCCCGGGGTAACGCGCCAGTGCTCGACCCTACTGATGAGGGGGAGCTGCTGAGGTGCTGTATCTAAAGGTGTTTAGCTGCTCTCTACTCTATTAGATAAGTAGCCTACTTTTCTAGACCCTATCGATGTGCGAATTTTTAGAGATGCCCTTTATATTCTTGTACCCTTATCCATTCGCAACATCAGGTAATGCAACATCATTTTCAAGCAATATCTTCAGTGCGGTTAAGCGTGTTTTCCACGTTGCCTGTACTGTAGTATCTGCAGATAAACCCGTTACCAGCAATGCCACTGCATCACTTTGTGGCGTCTCATAATTGACTAGAAAGCTCTGTAATTCTTTATCAGTTGTAATGCCTGTACACAATACAAAATGTGGATAGTCTTCCCGCAAATGATCGGCAAGCCAAGCCTCACCAATCCATTGCTTTAACTGGCCATGGCTGAAATAAGTACGAATAGCCAGATCCACAGCATCTGCCTTGCTTAAATTTTCGACGTTATCATAACCTTCTCGGTTTAGCCTTAACTCGTGAGCGTAACTCATGCCTGATAGGGTAGCCAATGGTATTGAGCGATAGCTACTACCCGGCAGATTCTTGATTACTTTAAGTGTAATACGCTCGATTGCCATTAACGCCTGTCTAGGATAAAAACCGAAGAAGAAACTCACGATAGGAAGCAAGCTCAAGAGATCAAGGGGGTCACCCGAATCTAGCCTACCAAAAAATCCGAAAGAAAGCACCAATGCCAAAATACTGGCCACGATCATACGAATATTTCCATCGACAAAAGTATGTGCAGTGAGATCTAACGTAAAATATGCACGCGCAAGTGAGCCAATAAAATAAACATAAGCACCCAGAAAGCCAAACTGGAAAGCTGTCAAACTACGTATTAAATGAGAATAATATGCTTTAGGGTCCTGCTCAAAAAGTTCTGCAAATGGTCCCATCATGAGAAAATTTACGCCCAGCGTAAAGTTAACACCTGGAACATCTGCAGAAAAAACAGGTTTGAATAATAGAATAATGGAAGTGCCAATTACGACCACGAACATCGCCCATATGACACTACCCCAGTATGTGCCAAAATGGGCACTATTTTCCATTCTTTCTCGTATCTCACTGTGATACTTTGCTGGCACTTCACGTAATAACCTCTTTTCCTTCTTAGTCGTCATCACCTGCAGATAGGAAAGCGCAAACGAGGGCACAACCAGAGTCGCCAATAACCACAGGATCAAGGTATATTGAAAAAAAACAGGGTCAAACCAGTGTGCCACATCACGCAAGTTATGATGTCTCACATTAGAACCATAAAGTGATTCCAGTCCCAGACCCAAAGCAATGGAAACAGGCACCAAAAACGGCAACAAAAATAATAGCCAGTTGTACCAGGCCATATTCCATTTACTGTTACATTTCAGACTCATATCCCCTCCTAAAATCTCTACTTCACCACCACTTTGTCGGCAACAACCCGGGTCCAAAATTCAATATGATCAAAAGGCCTTTCAGCTCTGGCATTCGACAGATCCAAACTCCATCCGACCAACTCAAAATGATCAGCATGTAAGGTACCGCAAAAACTACCCCAATTGGCAGAATCTACAGACACTAGACCATCATTTTCTGTTGGAATCAAACGCGCATATGACCGTAACCAGAATGGCAATTCATTCATGGGACGACATCCCGCATAAGATTCATACACAACATCTTCACGGTCTGGAATTGGCATCGCTAAGCGTGCATCAGGCGTTAATTCAGCAAGGCCTGGATGCCCTCTTTTCCTGATCCAAGTTGGAAACAACTGCGGAGATTCAAGGAACCATGTTGCCACAGGTGTCCCTCGATGCGGGGTCCCTACGGACAATAAGCGCTTAATACGCTTATCAGGATCCAGAAAACTGATTAAATAGCGTGCATCCAGCCCCCCCATACTGTGTGCCAATAAGGAAAAAGCAGGGATATCGCTCTGAAAAAGTTTTTGGGCTAAAACTTCTGCGCGTTCCGCTATGGTGCCAGCAGCAGGCACCTCTGGTGTCAGACAGCGCATGTCTGCTCGATCCAAAGCTTGCGTGATTCCTCGAAAATATCGGATAGGTCCACGCTGCACAAACCCCAGATAACCGTGCAACAAAACAGGTACAGGAGAAGGCATCATCGGCCAATCATTGACTAAAACGGTGCCTGCCATTTATATATAAAACCACTCGATCTAGGTAAGGTAAAATAAGGGTCAAATCTGTTTATTATTTATATTTTCTGTTTTTGATAGGGCATGGAAGAAAATCTATCGTATTTCTTGTCATTAGTGAACAGACTTTATCCTTTTTTCTTTCTGATGGCAGCTCACTGCCTTCATGGCTCAGCTTTGATGCTGAAACACTCGTATTCAGCGGCACACCTGATATACCCAGCATATTCAACGTGAGTATAACAGCAATAGATTCCGGCAATCTGACCGTGCCGGATATCTTTGATATTAACATCAGTGCTCAAGGTTTGACGCTCAATGGCACATCAGGCTCAGACACACTAGATGGCGGCGTCGGTGATGATACGCTCAAAGACTTGGCCGATGACGATGTTCTGAATGGTAGCGCCGGGAATGGTCTTCTAAATGGTGGTGCGGGTAACGATACGATGTCGGGTGGAACAGGAGACGATATTTATGTGGTAAATAGTGCGCTGGATACTGTTATTGAGAATCTCGATGAGGGTATTGATACTATTCGTTCCTCTATTTCCTACGCTTTGGGTGCCAATATTGAGAAGCTCAACCTTATTGGCACGGATGCCATCAACGGAACCGGTAATGAACTGGATAAAAATCTAACCGGCAACAGTGCTGATAACAAGATATGCAGGCTACGAATCCGCTTTCGGGTCACTTTCGGGGTCCTTTCGGGGTCACCTTTCGGGGTCACCTTTCGGGGTCACACCTTTCGGGGTCTAGATAAGTAGTCGACCCTGAAAAATCCCTAGCAGGCGATATTCCAGGGAAGCATATTTAAAAATAACGATTCTGCCAGAGCGTATATTGACAGGTACTCTAGGGACAAGCACTCCGAGGACGTTATTGTGATAGAGCCTCAATCAGCGGATTCCATCAGGGACAGAAGCAATGTACCTCACTTAAAGCCTGGATGTATGGCTGCAATCTTTACCTTCTAAAATCATCGACTGAATGCTTGGCATAACGTGGGCGTCCATGTATGTCCCCAGAATGCCGCTCACAACCCATACTTGATGCACACTCAAAGTCCACCCTTTCATTCCAAAGCAGCGTTTTTATCGAGCAAATTCTCGGTATCGTCTTGCGCATGTTCTTCTGCTACTTTCTTTTTGATTGTATCGTCAGACCGATTATCCATAACAGCGTGTTTTTGTATTTCGGCTGTTTTTTTAGGGGGAGATACCTTGTTTTTTGGGTCGTTACTGTATTGATTTGCTAACACTTTGCTGGTCTCATTCATTGCCTTGATCTGATATATGGGTTCCGGCATGATGATATTGGCTTGATCAAATGCTGCTTTTGTTTGACGAATAACTTCACTACGCACAATGAGTGCATTATACTTTTCCTGATTAACCCAAAAATAAATGCGTATGACTACATTGAAGTCACCCAGCTCTTCAATCAGAACCATTGGCTTAGGGTCTGACAGGACGCCTTCTATTGTATTCAGGGTTTCTAACGCAAGTGTTTGAGCTGCTACTAAATCTTGTTCAGCGTCAATGCCTACATCGAATTGAAAACGTCTTTCCGGGTTGCGGGTAAAATTAGTAATGATTGCTTTGAATACAGTCGCATTTGGAATACGAATATGATTTCCATCTGGCGAAATCAGAATGGTCGCTCTGGCAGTCAGACGGACGACATTACCTTCACTGCCATCAATATTGACAAAATCATTGGCTTCAAATGGGTTTCTAAGACTTAAAAGAATACTGGCAATATAGTTTTCGACCGTGTCTCGAACTGCAAAACCAATTGCAAGTCCTACAATTCCGGCTGCGCCCAGTATAGTGCCGAGTAACGCGGTGAGATCCAATAAAGATAGGGCAAAGATAAGACCCAACAAAATGAATAATAGATGTGTCACCTGTCCCAGTAGATTGGCAATAAAAGAGTTTGGTGCAATGCGTCGGTATAAGTTTTGACGTCGTGATATCCGTCCACCCAATACCCACGATAGTACAAACGCCAGCACGGCCAAAAGAAAAAGAGGCAAACTCGCCATCAACTCGCTAGCCGTTTTTGTTAGTTTCTGCCAGGTTGTTTGCAAACGTTTCTTTACGTTATGGGTAACAACAAGTTCATTGATTACTTCGATGACTCCTTCAACTTGTTGGGAAAGTTGCAGCGCTTTGTCTTCCACCGAAGAAGAGCTGGCCTCACCTTGCAAGGTAACAATACCGCTGCTAACATGAACTTTTATATGCTGTAAATCATCTAATTCCGAAAAAATTTTCTCTAAACGCAGGCGGATTCTTTTGTCGCCCTGTACAGAACTATTGACTTCAATTACCTTATCCGTCTTGGGCGCTTCCTTGGATGCTGTTTCTCCGGTTAGCAGATCGGTTAATTGATCTGCGTATAGCGGATGTGGCATGAATACTATCCAAACTATAATTATTGCTAGTAACTTATTCATGGTTCCTCTTTAATTTTTTGTTCGTTTCAGGATAGCTTATTTTAATTCAATATTTTTACTGCAAAAAATAAAAGAGTGGTTATAGCGTTAAAGTTTTAATTGACTTGACACGAGAGGACTTGACACGAGTGCTATATGAAATTGAGCGTTACCATTCTTCGTTTAATTAAGGACTTAGCACCCTTATCAAACTCGGCAACGCTCTCTATGACAGATGTTTTGTCTGATTAACCAGACAAAAACTAATACAGATTAATAATCCGTAGCATCTCTGATTCTATCGGCTTGGTCTTCCATTCTGTCGGCTTTACCTTCAGCGGAATCTCTAAGTTGGTCTGCTCTTTCTTCTACTCTGTCGGCTCTATCTTCGCCCGCGTCTTCGTATGCATCCTGTGCATCTTCATTGGCTTCTCTAACTCGATCTGCTTTATCTTCCAACCTGTCTGCTCTGTTTTCTGCGGCTTCTTCCATTCTTTCGCTAGCACTTGCTGAATGGCTAAGTGGTGAAATGATAAATAATAAGGCGGTGCTTAAAGTCAATATGATTTTAATTAATTGATTCATTTTTGATGTCTCCAGTTTTAATATGAAATTTTTTTAGATTAACATTTGTTGATGAAATCGTCGGCTTCCTTCTCAGCTTCTTCTTTATTCATGCCGTATCGCTCCTGAATCTTACCAACCAATTCTTCACGCTTACCTTCAATGACGTCCAGATCGTCATTCGTTAGCTTTCCCCATTTCTGCTGCGCTTTTCCACTGACTTGTTTCCAGTTTCCTTTAATTTGATCCCAGTTCATATTGATGACTCCGTTTATTGAAAATAAAAACACACTGTAAAAAGTGTTACAAAATAATTGAATAGACTAAATTTTTTGTCTAAAGCTTTAAATTGATAGTAAAGCTTGTTAAACAATATAGCGGAATTATCAAAGAACATTTATTAACTATGTTAATTGTCGCTACAATGGCTCATCGTATGATGCATGTGTGTCAGAAGTTAGTCTTTCGCTTTATTTTCACAGGTACAACTGAAAATAGGTCGTTATCTGAATTTTTTAGGGAAACGAGTAGACGAATTAAATATGGAAATATACAAAAGAATGTGCAACAACGCTATAAAATGGAGTATGAAGTAATGGGTGATCGAATCAGGTTTTTTTTAACACGCATTAGTGAGCGACTATGGGTCAAGCCACTTGCGGTTTGCGTGCTATCAATTGCCGGCGTGTTTTTTGCGAAGATGGCGGATAATACCGAAATTGGCCAATCTGTTCCAGAGATTACTCGAGACTCAGTAGAAACACTACTGAAAGTGATTACTTCAAGCATGTTGGTGATTGCTACTTTTACTGTCGCATCAATGGTTTCGGCATTTAATTCAGCCAGTAATACAGCAACGCCACGATCTTTCTCTCTAGTCATTTCTGACGACGTTTCTCAGAATGCACTGTCGACTTTTATTGGTGCGTTTATTTTCGGCATCGTTGCATTGATTGCCTTTCAGAACGGTTATTACGATGAGGCAGGGCGTTTTGCATTGTTTGTTCTTACGCTGATGGTCTTCACTATAGTGATTATCACGTTCGTGCGCTGGGTAGACCGCATCGCACGCCTTGGGCGTCTTGGGACGATTGTAGATAAAGTTGAGGCAGCAACTGCTGCAGCCATACGGCGACGTCAGTGCGCACCTTCCCTCGGTGGCGTCCTCGTAACGTCGAATCAGAATGAAGGACAGGCTATTTATGGCGAATCAATTGGATATGTTCAGCGTATAGATGTTCTCGCGCTTCAAAAGTATGCGGAAAAAACAAAAATGCAGATCACAGTAGTCGCTTTACCCGGTACTTTTGCCGCGCCCGGTCGGGCACTTGCATATGTGTCTCCAGACCCAGATGCTTCTTCTGTCGTAGAGATGAGTCAGATAGCACGGACATTCCTGATCGGCGATGACCGAACATTTGACGACGATCCCAGGTTTGGCCTGGTTGTTCTTTCTGAAATCGCAAGCAGGGCGCTGTCGCCCGCCGTTAACGATCCCGGCACGGCAATCAATATTATCGGAACGTTTGTGCGACTTTTTTCGCTATGGAATAAACCGATAGAAGAAGGCGATATAAAAACTTGTACATGTGATCGTGTACAGGTGAATGAGTTATCTTTACAAGATATGTTTGATGATGCTTTTTCGGCAATTTCCCGTGATGGAGCGGGAATGATTGAAGTCGTAGCACGATTGCAAAAGGCGTTTGGGTCATTGGTATTTAGCGGCGATGCAACGATGCGGGATGTGGCAATGCATCATGCACGTCTGACGCTTGCAAGAGCAGAAAAGAAAATGGAATTTCCTGAAGATTTGAAACGTGTGCAAAAGCTTTTTAAAAACATTAATACGATTCAATAAAATGAGTTTGCCTGGGTTCAGGGATTTGTAGATTGGTACAATCATGAGCATTTGCATAGCTCCATCAACTTTGTCACACCTGGGCAAAGGCATGCGGGCGAAGACGTGAAAATATTGTCCAAACGCCAACAAGTGTACCGACAGGCAAAACTAAAAAATCCTAACCGCTGGAGTGGCGAAATAAGAAACTGGGAACCGATAAGAATTGTTCATCTTAACCCGGAAAAACAAAAAACAACGATTGTAGAAAATAAGGCAGCATAACTTAACTTTAAGCGACAGCTACCTTGACATCTATCGTCTTAAGGGTCTTGTCATTGGTAGGAGCGGCACCTTACGATTTACGGGATTGTCAGACCTGAAGTTGTTGAGTATCAGACAGCAACTGTTACACAGAAAACCATGAACTAAAAATTTGGTTCAATCAATTGTAGGTATTTCCTTTTTATCAAGCCGCTCTAACACTTCAAACTTTCTGGTATTCAAATCTGTGCAGCCTGCCAATATTTGTAAATGAGGCTCTAAATCTGGAACTCTTTGCTTGATGACATCAAGCGCAAACCTACTCAGGAATAATGCTTTTTCTTTTGCCAAGTTATACTCGGGGCCGGCGACATCTCTATATGCAGCAGAAGTTAACAGAACAATTCCATTGGGATCAACACGAGCATTATCTATATTACTTTTCAAAAGATTGGCAGCAGTTTCAATGGTAGCTGACAAATTGGGATCAAACGGACCAATTATGAAAGCAGTATTGATAAGATGTAACCAGTCAAAACCACGCCCAACCCCCAAACCCATTCTTTATGCTCTAACTCTTCAATCGGTCTGTTTGAAGTACGGACTTCAGCGATGTGTTTAATGTTGCCACGAACTAATGGTATAAGATCCAAGATAATTCGCTCGGATATTGAAGGATACATTGATCGTAACATTGTATCCAATTCAACTTGAGTGGTAATCTCTACTTCAGCTAAATCAACCACACGTCCATCTTCGCCATGTAGGATCAGAGCATCCATATCTGTTTCAATACCACAAACAATTGGAATAACAGCACCACTACCGTAAACACCATCAAACTGCTCTTTTAATTTGATCGCCGTATTACGTGCAGCGGCAGTATCATAATCGAAACCTCTACAGCCGCGTAGTGGTTCTCCACGTGCGTAATGATAGGTTACAAATACAATGCAGTGTCTACCACGGCTAATAGAATATTGCACCCAGGTATCCAATATTGATTGAAAAAAAGGCCAGCCCAATTCAAATTTTCCACCCAAATTGCGGTAAGGTTGAATGATTCCGAGCGCAGTTTGTGTCATGACAGGCAAATTAAGTCGACCATCCATACACTTTAATGCGGCAATTTCAGTTGGGTGCTCACCCCTATATCGGCGACGCTCTGTCGCCAGATCGATAAAATTCTGGGCGTGCCGCAAATTCAAATCAAGCAGATAATCGATTCCGTAACTAAAGTTTGGCATAGATACAACTCAAATTAATTTATTTAACTATTGACCCGCCCATTAAACAGTTTGCTTGTCATTGCGGCAAGGCCAGAATGAAATGACTTTAGCCAATCTTTTGACTGGCCGATTCTAAAAATGCAACACCTTCTTTCTTCAAAACCCATGATTCCTTATTTCCAATGCACCTAACGTAATATACATAGGACATCAAGAATGATGATTTTTAATTTAATTATACTCCTCATGTTCAAGAATACCTCAATTAGGGAAAGGGTCAGAAAGTCAGAATTTCTGTTGTGCACTTCAAGCAAATGCTATATTGAGTGCTTTACTAATTGCCGTTGCTACAAATCACAAACACATAATTAATTAAACAAATGCCACATTTTTCTGATGCTGAATTAAGCCGGCTTAAGGAGGCATCTGCATTGCTTCTCAAAGCAGAAGTACAACTGCCAGTATTAAAAACGCTAGTTTGGGATCGATCCCTTGCTGATGAGTTTTTTAGAAAAAAAGAGAAATGCTTGCCTGCTCCTGAATACCAAAAACTGGACGTATCTACAGTTAAAGAACAGATAGATTCTGCACGTAAGCTAGTTATTGGCAGAAGTCCTGTGCATGAATGGCTACTGCGCTTCGCAGACACTACGGAGTTAACAGCTGCTCTGCTTAGCAGTGTAGGTACTGCTGATTTTTATAAATACTCATGCGCATTATACGGATCATCGAATACCCCTATTGCTGATGGAAAACGTACGGCCATCGAGCTTGCAAAGAGAATAGATTCGCTCTTATCAGAATTCGATAAGGGATGTATACGTCTAGAGCCACCAGAAATATTAACTGCAGAAAACTTAAGAACTGAATTAGAAGCTCGTTTGCCAAAGTATTTTGGTTCTGAGGTTCCAAAAATTCGAGTATCCGCAGATATGTCTTCTAAAGCAGCTGCAGGCAGGGAATATATAAGGCTGCGAGCAGACGCTACATTTTCAGATTTGGATGTAACTCAACTTCTTCAACATGAAGCATTAATTCATATCGCAACAGGCAAAAATGGGCGATTGCAAAAACATTTTCCACTTTTGGGTGAAGCTTATCCAGGCAATGCACGCACACAAGAAGGATTAGCTGTATTTGCGGAATTTATTTCCGGCGCACTCGACCCTCATCGGTTTAAACGACTTGCAGATAGAGTGATTGCAATCGACATGGCGGAACAGGGAGCAAACTTCATCGAACTTTATCAATATTTTCGTGATAGTGGTGCATCAGATAAGCCCAATGACGCATTTGAAAGCGCTTATCGTGTTGTTCGCGGAGGGCTTGTCGAAGGTAGAGGTCCGTTTACTAAAGATTCGGTTTACTTGGGTGGACTTGTTGAAGTGCATAGTTATTTGCGTGCAGCAGTGCGCGCAGGGGATGCAGCTTTTATTCGTCTTTTATTTATAGGAAAGATTGATCTCGGAGATTTAGAAGCAATGAAATTATTGCACGATGAAAATCTGATTACTGAGCCTCGATTTATTCCTCCGTGGGCAAATGACTTAAGGTATTTACTTTCTTATCTTGCCTACTCTACTTTTCTAAACGAAATTAATTTACAAGATGTAAATACTCGATATAAAAATCTTTTTTGATTGGGGTAGTAGCGAGCCCATTGACATTTGTGGTCCGCATATTATTTCCAATTAAAATATACAATAAATCATGTAGTTATTTGATGATTAATATCTTGCGTTTTTAAATCGCTCATTACATAAGGCTCTATCTCCGTTAAATATTGGTAATCATGCGGAGCCGTAGTTGTGTTAGGGTTGTATCAGCGTACACGGTTTTAGTTTGCATGATGAGGAATGGAATGAACTCCACGCCACACCCTGATCAGACTTGAATTAGCAGATAAAATATTGACTCTTCGACAGAAGGTTAGTCTCTATCGACTGTTAAGGGATGGCGAAGTAAATTATTATTTTTTATAAAGGATGGTATTCAGACAGTGACAGATCTTTTTCTTAACTACGGACTATTTTTGGCGAAAACAGTGACAATTGTCGCTGCTATTTCAGCGGTTATGCTGTTTTCTATGTTTCTGGCCAGCAGAAAAGAGGCCCACAAAAAAGATTCTATTGAAATCAAGAAATTAAATAAGAAATACGATGGTATGGCGATGGCGATGAACGTCAGCATATTGCATAGAGAGGGTTTGAAGAAATATCTCAAAGATGAAAAGAAAAAGCTAAAAGAAATTGTTAAAAGTATAAAGGATGGTGTCCATAAAAAGCGCATCTATGTTTTGAATTTCCACGGTGATATCCGAGCTTCAGCCGTATCTTCACTAAGAGAGGAAATTACCGCTATTTTGACGGTAGCTACCGAAAATGATGAGGTGTTTGTACGACTGGAGAGTGGCGGCGGCGTGGTTCATGGGTATGGGCTGGGTGCATCCCAGCTTATGCGTGTTCGGGAGAAAAACATTCCGCTCACGGTTTCGGTCGATAAAGTAGCTGCCAGTGGTGGTTACATGATGGCATGTGTAGGTAGTCGTATTTTGGCAGCGCCGTTTTCTATCATAGGCTCCATTGGCGTAATTGCACAGGTACCTAATTTTAATAGAGTATTGAAGAAGCATGACATCGAGTACGATCAGTTTACGGCGGGTGAATTTAAAAGAACCGTGACCATGTTCGGTGAAAATACCGATGAAGCGAAGGCTAAATTTCGTGAAGAAATAGAGGATATTCACGTATTGTTTAAAGATTTTATCGTTCAGCACCGGCCCGATGTCGACATCGTTAAGATTTCTACCGGTGAAAGTTGGCCTGGAACACGTGCCTTGGAAAAGAAGCTGGTCGATGAGCTGAAAACCAGTGATGATTATTTGCTGGAAAGAAGCATAGATACCGATATTTATGAAATCAAATATGTGAGCAAGAAATCTTTGGGTGAAAAAATAGGGCTACAAATTCAGCGACTTTTCGACAAAGTGCAATATGGTTGAATCATGTTTTGCCTAATTAAAAAGAAAGCAATTAGGAGTTCTGAGGACATACATGGACGCCCACGTTATGCCAAACCATTCAGTCGATGATTTTGAGAAGGTATAAGATTGCACAGTCATACACCCGGACTTTATGTGAGGTACATTTCCTCTGTCCCTGATGGGATACGCTGGCTAAGGCTCTTTAACCCATTGAGGGCGTAATCAAATAAACTTCCAGTTTTATCGAAGATCATTTATTTTTAAAAAATTATGAAAAAAATCTGTTGCTTAAACAACGTTAAAACAACTTTTATGTTATGGGTTATTCTAAGCCTGTTTTCTATTTCCGCTTCCATTTCTGCAAGATCGTTAATCATAGATACAAAAGGTTATGTATCAGGCCAATTAAGCAGAGTGAACCTTGACGCAAATCAAAGCGGTGTTTTTGGCAGAGTTTATATTGGCGAAATTTTACTTGGGCATGACAGCGCAACTTTTATTAGTCTCGGCAATCAACCCCGAGGTCTAGTCGCTAATCCGTGGCGTTTTTGTTTTGAAAAAGACGAATATGACGAGATTGAAGATCTTATTGGTAAAAATGTCGTCCTTGAATTCAAAACACCCAGGAAAGGTTCACTACTCTCCTGCACTTCAGAAAATGAATTAGTGGATGTCTATCCAGCCAATGATTATCAGATACTGGAACCTACGCATGTAATTGGTGCCATACGCACGACAGATCCTCAAATTTCACATGGCGTAGAATTTGGTCGTGTAGTCAATGTCATTAAAAATAATGATTTATTCAATATTTATTTCATGACAATACAAGTTGGAAGTGGCGGAAGTAAATTCCGGCATTTTATTATAGATAATACCGATTTGTTTGATTTTGCTATTCAAAGTTTGCAAACAGCTGCAATGGTGAAAGTGCATTATAGCGATCGTTTTTCAAGAAGGAATCTTTTTGGACTGAGTTCCATGTCATATGTATCGGAAATAGAAATGGTTGATCAGGGTAATTTAGAATAAAGCCCCCCGCCGCAAGCAGCGGGGTATTAACTACGCTCTTCAATCTGCTGGTTTTCAACCAGCTTTCGTCCCAAGGGACTGGGAATTAAACCC
>RCMY010008036.1_pt1 | contig 15291 bp, 11 predicted proteins | sample 2041341 | NCBI WGS metagenome assembly RCMY01 (sample SAMN09708234, study PRJNA481090) | Marine sediment metagenome, whole genome shotgun sequencing project.
ATGAATGTCCCGGCGCAAAATGTCATCCAGACATAACAATATCGTGCCAGTTCGTCGCCCCAAAACAGGGGGGCCTGAAACACGTATCGCGCGACCACTTGGGTAAATACGGCGACGAGTACGACAACGAGCAGAGCCACGCTGATAATTTCTTCGAGTTTGTCCAGCCAACGCATCGGGGCGGGTAGGGAAAAGGGTGCAGGAAACTGCACCCTTCCATTTTCAGGGGAAGGTGTCCCGGTCATTTCAGGTCTTCAATCAGTTTCACATAGGTCCCGGAGTAGGGCAGACCCTCGGAGAAATGCGCCCGTGAGGCGGCTTTGATCGCCTCGCGGTCGATGTCTTCAATGACTTTGACCTGACCGCCTTCTTTCCACTTGGCAAGGGCCTCGACTTCGGCTTTTTCGACGCATTCACGCACCCGTGCAGAGGCCTCATTGGCAGCTTTGGTCAGGCCGACCTGCTGTTCTTCGGTCAGGGACTGCCAGAAATCTTCGTTCACAACGAAGGGAGATGCAGTGATCAAATGGCGTGTCAGCATGACAAAATCCGCCGGCTCATCAAAGGATTCCAGCGCGATGTTGGGAATCGGGGCTTCTGCCGCGTCAACGATACCCTGTTGCAGCGCCAGGTAGAGCTCAGAATAGGCCACCGGAGTAGGCTGTGCGCCGAGCGATTTAGCGCCTTCAATCGACACGGGCGTTTCCGGAACCCGCATGCGCAGCCCGGAGAAATCTTCGGGGGTGTGGATTTCCTTTTTGCCGAACACGTTACGCACCCCGTAAAGCCAGGGCGATCCAACCACGCGGATTGACGAAACTTCGAGCAGCTCATCTGTCAGCGCCTTGGCGGTAGGGGTATTGAACACCTTCATCACCTGATCGACGTTGTCGTAGAGGTAATAGGCTTCCAGAACCGAGATGTTCTCCAGCCAAGCCGCAAAGATCGACGAGGTGATGGTCGACATTTCCAGTTCCCCAAAGGAGACCTGTTCAGCGAGTTGGTTTTCAGAACCAAGCTGCGCGGAGTGGATAACAGTGATGTCAAATCCGAGATCTTTGAGCGCCTGGTCTTCGGCCATCGGAATTGCGCCACAGGCCACTTGAGGCACGGCTGCGCCAAAGATTATGCCGTAAGTCGCTTTGACCGTTTCGGCCGCCGAGGCTGCCGACGTCAGGGCTGTCGTCGCGGCCAGCGCGAAAAGACCCGCGCGAAGGTACGAAAATTTCATGATTTTTTCCTCCTGTTGGTTGTGCCATTTATTTGTAAGAGAGTGCAGGCCTGACACAATAGCACAGCAATGGAATTATAGGATCCTTTAGTCAACATAGTCCGGTTCCGACTTGTCAAGCCGCCGCCGCCAGCTATCGAGATGCTGACGGGCGTCGAAGTAGTCGGACCATGGGCCGCGATGTTGCATGCGAAACTGCGGGTCCAATCGCCGCAGCGTTTGCCCGGTAGCCATGGCTGTCATCTGATATTTGCAGGTTTGTTCTGCCATGTACAGTTCGTCAAATGCGTCGTGGATCGTGGGGCCGACAACCGTGACGCCGTGATTGGCCATGACCAGGATCGTGCGATCGCCCAGAGCATCGGCGATACGGTCGCCTTCGGTATCATTCAGGGCGATGCCGCCAAACTCATCGTCATAGGCAATGCGTTCAGCAAGGGCCATGTCATTTTGGTGCGAAAACGCCATACGCCCGCCTTCAATGAGAGACAACGCGGTGAGATATTGCGGATGAGTATGCAGCACACAGCGCGCTCCGGGGTGTTTGGTGTGAATGCGTGCGTGAATGTGGAACGCTACACTGCGCAATTCGCCCTCACCCCGCACGACGGTGCCGTCGAGCTTGCACAGGAGCAGCCGACTGGCGGTGATTTCCGAAAAATGCCAGCCGCGCGGATTAATCAGGAACATTGGTTCGCCGTCGGTCAGGTTTTCGGGCAACATCATGGAGTTGTGCCCGGCGATCTGTTCGGTCATGCCAAGCTGGGCCATGGCGCGGAACACTGCCGCCAGATCGCAACGTAACTCGGCCTCTGTATCGGTCATCTTCATTGATCAAGCCCCCCGAAACGGCGAATGACGTTTTCAAGCATCGTGGAAACGCCATTATCGAACCCGTTCCACGGCAGGCTGCCGCAGAAGGTGATTGAGCCTGTGGCAAAGATGTGGCCGCCGCCCGGCAAGGTGGCATAGGCGATCTCGGCGCGCACAAGGTCCTTGGGGGGCTCGCCGGTCAGGGTGGCAAAGTGGCTCAGGACTTCTTCGGGGACGCACATGAAGCTTGGGCCGTGGCCTTCGCTGCGCGCCAGGACAACCGTGCCTTCGGGTGTGCCAAGGGCGGTATCGGCGCGGTCCAGCTCAAACCCCGCCGCGCCGCCGCCAGAGAAGCCGTAATCGCCCAGCAGCTCTTCTTCAACGCCATCGAAAATCCACGCGACATCGGGGGCTTCGGATTCAGGGGTGCGGCGGTAATAGGAGCCTTCAAAATTTCCCTGACCGGAAAAGCCAACCGCGCCGACCTGTTGAGGGGCGCGGCCATTGCGCCGCCACAACCCGCCATATTGCCCGTCGAGCGATTGATAGCCTTCGCCCGCCTCGGTCGCCCATGCCCGGATGCCGCCTTCGGCACGGCGCACCTCCAAAACACCGGGGACTGTATCGCTTACTGCGATGCGCCAGTAAAAACCATTGCCGCCGAGGTAGCAAAAACTCCCACCCGCGCGGGAGTAACCCAAGAGTGCGTCGAGCGTTTCTGAAGTGTGATATTCCGGGTGGGAGCCGGTAACAACCACGTCATAACCCGCTATCAGGTCGAGCCCTTCGCGGTGCAGATCCTCGTCGGTGACAATGTCGATTTCGATGCTTTTCCGATGGAACCATTCTACCAGATGCCCATCAGCGGGAAAATGGCGCAAGCCGGAGCCTTCATGAATGGCGAAAGTCACATATCCGGGCCGCATTGTCATCATCGGGCGCAGACGTGATGAATAGCAATGTCCGGTACCATCGGGGTGAAAGTTATAGGTGGAGAAACCAAGGCCGCGGTAACTATCCGCACCGCGAGGGGCACCCCACGCAGAGATGCGTTCCTCCATCACGTCATCCAGATTGCCGCGGGCATGGTTGGCATAGGCAATATAGGTGAAGGTTGAAGCCAGATAACAGACCTTGGCATTGCGCGTTCCTTTGGGCGGGAGCACGTAGAAAGGGATGATGTCGTCGGCACTGCCTTGGGTTAATTTGACGCCGTAAACACCGCTTTCCATTCCGTCTGGAATTTCAAATTCGATATCGGTATCCCATTTGCAATCGTATAGATCATCTTCGTGGAAATGGATCGCCGCATAGTGGCGCGGCGCATGTCTAAAAGCCATTTCCGACCCATCCCAGCGCGATCCGGTCACGGCGCGAGTGGGCAAATTTTCCAAATGGCCATGCAATCCCGCAGGGCCTTTGTCGATAATCGCGTTGGTTCCAATCGCCTTGCTGAAATCCCAAAAGGCGCGGATTGGGCCGTTAGGCGCATGGGCACGAATGGTAATATCTTCGAGCCGCCCATTCAGGTGCTGCGCCATGCCATCCGGACCGGAGGTTGCAGCAAAGTAGAGCTGAGTATCTGAAGCGGTGTGCCAACGCAATTTGCCTGAGGACTTGGCAGATTGCAGGCCATCAAGGCTGCCGGCTTCCAGCGAAACAGTGCCGTCGCGCATGTCAAAACGTAGGGTCAGATCATACCAGACCTTGCGTTTGGGGGTGATCCCAGCGCTGAGCACGGTGGTTTCGTTTGCATCAAGAATAAGGGCATGGCTCGTGGCGGCCAAGGTCCAGAAAGGCGCGCCACCCGGCTGGGCAAGCGACAACAGTGTGCTGGCCGCATCGCGCAACAGCCAAGGTTGAAACCGCAAGGTCAAAACGATTACCGGATCGGCAAAGAGACCTGTCGTGGGCACACTGCCCCAACTCCCCAGTGACACAGGTTGAAGGCGCGCAGGGATCAGCCCAAGATCAAGCCCGGCCACCTTCGCGGTGTGGATACCCATCCCGTCTGGATTGGCATCGGCATTCCAAATGCGCACGACATGGGCGGCGACCTCTCCGGGGGTCTCGCTACTGATCTTTACAGCGATCCGCTCGCCTGGGCGCGTCGAAAGCCGGTCAAGATATCCGGTTAACGGCGGCTGCGCGCTGGGAAAGTTGTGCGTCAAATCGTGGAACTCCGGGAAAACTGGAAGGGGCTCAGGTCAGGGCGCGAATCTGCTTTTCCATCTCAGCTAATCCATTATTGATGCGTTGCAGCAAGATGTCGACCTCGTCCTTGGTAATCACAAGGGGAGGGGAGATCAGCCTAGCAATGTTATCGGGCGCAATACCGGCAGGATAGACAATCAGATCGGCCGCTGTGCACCGCTCCACAAATCGACCGGAGGCGTTGAACCCGACAGGTGGCGGGGTGCGGATCTTGCGATCCAGAACAAATTCAAGCCCCCACAAAGGCTCTCGCCCACGCACATCGGCCACATGGTGATAGCGTTGCGCCAATGCATTCAAACCGGGCTCAAGTTCCGCGCCTCGGGCAGCGACATTGTCAAGAACGTCACTGTCTTCGTTATGGTCAAGGCCATGCAGACCGCTGTGCCAATCGGGCTGCACGAAAATGTATGGCCAAGAGGTAGCGCGCGGTTGCCTTGTCTTATTGCCTCGACAAGTGGGGCGCGGATCAGGACGGCGCCCATTGGGGCACATCTCGCACTCAGCCTCTTGGCCGAGGTGATGATGTCAGGCACGACGCTTTCGAATTCAGCGGCGAACCCGGTCCCGGTGTCCACGCCATCACCAAAGCTCTGCCGGAGCCAAAGAGATAGGCCTTTGGTCATCATCCGTGGAGTTGAACACGCTTTTCGCGAGAATAAACTCTCTCTTATCAGGCATCCGACATAAGAACACGGCCCTCACAAAGGCCGAATCCTATACGGAACTCCTCGGCTTGGGCGTAGCCATGGATTGAGACCAGATCGCCGTCTTCGAGAAATGTGCGAACTTGGCCATCCTCAAGGATTAGTGGCACCTTGCCGCCTTCACTCAGCTCTAGAAGTGAGCCGCAGCTGGATTTGTGGGGGCCAGAAATCGTGCCAGATCCCAGCAGATCGCCAGTTTGCATCGGGCATCCTGATGTGGTGTGGTGGCACAGTTGCTGGCCGAAAGTGTAATAGATATAGCGGTAATTGGTATCTGAAATAAGGTTTGGCGATCCGCCCGCTGGAATGAGGTTTGCCAGCATGCGGATATCATAAACCCAAGTCTCATCGCTTGTCAGATAGTCGAGCAAGGGCCGTATCCGGTCTGGCGGCGGTCGGCGAAACTCTTGCAGCGCCTCTTTCATCACGATCCAGGCCCCGATGGTCGAGGCGGTCGTCTTGGACTGAAATGGACCCAATGGTTGCGATTCCCACGCCTGAATATCACGCGACGACCAATCGTTGAGCAAGACAAAGCCGAAAATCATGTCCTCAGCCCTGGCTATATCTACGCGCCCGGAAGAAGGGCTACCGATCACCGCGCCGAGCTCGACCTCGATATCGAGGCAGCGCGACGCCGCGAAGACGGGTGTATCGCTGCCCGGCTCGCGGATCTGCCCCATCGGGCGGCGGATGTCGCTGCCTGTCACCACCACCGCGGAACTGCGGCCATTATAGCCGATTGGTGCATGCAGCCAGTTCGGCGTCAGCGCTTTTTCAGGCCCGCGAGCCAGTGTGCCAACGTTCATCGCGTGGTGATAGCTGGAAAAGAAATCGGTGAAGCCTGCTACTCTAAAAGGCATATGCAGCTGGATGTCTGGTAACGGATGCAGGTAGAGTTTCAGGCGGTCGCGTTCTTCAGATGACTCGGCGAAAAGCGCCTGCATTCGATGCCGCCAAGACGACCAAGTCGCTGCGCCAGCCTCCATGAAAGCATTCCAGCTGGGCTCGACCAGAAGGTGACAGCCTGATCCGAACCAGCCATCACGCTCCATGGCGCGGAGATCGATCACGAAGTCGCCCAGAGCAGTGCAGCAGCGGGGCGCCTCATGCTCAATACCGCAAGCTGAGAATACGCCGCATGGCAGATTATTCAGTGGAAAATCGGTTTCAGAATTATTTGCGCTTTCAATCCAACTTCTCAGCATCGACATTGCTCTCCTCCCAGATTTGCCACCATCTTAAACACCCGGCGCATTGGTGATCACACCCCACAGCTTTTCGTCGCATATCCCGGGAAGCCAAAATCGGAATCTGCGTTAATCTGACAGATTGTCCCACCGGCGCTGCAAGCGGACTTTGCGCCCTACTCGGCGATCATGCAGCCGATGGCATCCAACGGCAAACAGTATCCTCCGTAGAAAAAGCGCTAAGGGCCATTGAATGGTGGCTTTTCCGACGAGTGAGGCCTGTTTTCGAATTTGCAGCGAACGTTGGCTTCCAGTCCCTGTGTTTTGAACCCCCTCCCACGCCAAGTACCAGAGTCGAGGCCGGTTACGACGGATGCGCACCCCCGCAAAAAAGATAACTAACGATACCAAAGCTCTGGCGCCCCTCTGGGCGCGTTTTTGCGTTCCAGATCAAAGCTCCGGTGCTGCGCCGGTGCTACGGTCGAGCGCAAAGGGATCCAACTGGCGCCGCGCCCCGTGGCTCCGTTTCGGCAGAGAGACAGGCCACACCTGATTTGACAGGGAGGGCGAAAAGTGTCCATTCGCTGCGAGTGCTCGGATCGCGCCAGAGACCGCCTTGTCAGAACAGACTCCTATCACGTCAAGACCCAGCCGGCACCGCGTGCTCCCGACAGGAGGGGATCTGATCTCCAATCGAGGCATCCCGCTGCATGTCGGTTGAAAAGCGGGCATAGATGACTGCGCGGAGGGGGTGTGCTATGACGGGAATCCGAAGCTGGCGATCAGTCATCGTGGCTGTGATCGGTGCGAGCCAGCTCGCGAGAAAGGGCCCTCAGGAAATGGTGAAATCTCTTCTTATGATGGGCGCTCCCAGGCTGCCTGGCAAGTTCGGAAAGCTCGGAAGCATGCGCATAAGGCCGGGCGTCGTACTGCTGGACGCCCTCCTTTTGCATATATGCCTTCCGCTTGCGCGCCATGACGTGCACCATCAACGATGATCAGACAATCCGGCGCCACAGCGCGGATTGCGGCCGAGATCGCCGTCACATCCATACTGATGCCAGTGACGGGCGAGGCATGCAGGATCGTGGCCACTGCCACATACGGTGTCATCAGCCGGGTGTAATCCGCCGCCGTGACCTTGAGAAACGCTCGCGCCGTGATTGGGTATGACTATTTGCGCGAGGGAACTTCCGTTTCACCAAAGAACCTGCGGGTTTCAGGGGAGCAGGTAATCAGATATCCTCCCGAGCCGCTCGGTACCGGAGGCTGGCCAGGAACCGCCCCCAGCTCTTCTCACTGTTCGCGCTTGGGAACCTGTTCCTGGTGCGAAGAAAGCTGATGGCATGCGGACGAGCCTGCCCAGAATACGCCGAACCGACGAAATGGCGGCCTTGGAGCCGCTTAACCGGCCGCCAACAACCTGTCTCTCGCCCTCGGCAACGATCAAACCATAACTTCGGCGCAGCCGAACACGTTGATCGGACGCTCCTTAACTATTGAAGTGAGACTTTTATTGGAGCGTCATACTGTGGCATGGTCACGCGTCGGGGTTTGTACTCTCCACTGGCGGTAACTGCCTCAACATGCGCGGCAATTTCCTCCATGGGTGCGAACCAGACATCTCCGCGCGTCAGAACTGCCTCGAGGAACTTACGGACGACTTCCCAGCGGGCCAGCCGTCCTGTCGCGAAGGGGTGCAACACGGGCACCCACAGCCCGCCGTACAAGTACGCTGCCTCAAATTCTTCGACAAAGGCACGCCACCCCGTCTCGGGCGCGCGGATTGGCATCATGTAATCCAGATCCATGGATTGCACGTATTGCGGCCAATCATCCAATCCCCAATGGGAGGGGATTTCGATCAGTGAACCGGCGTCGTTTTCGATCACATAAGGAATGTCGTCGCCCATCAGAGACGCATCATAGCGAAATCCGCGTTCGATCAAGAGGTCGGTTGAGGCATCGGAAAAATTGTAGAGCGGAGCACGCCAGCCTCGCGGGCGTTGTCCGGTGACGCGCTTGATAATCTCAATCGACCGATCCATCCAACCTGCCTGCTCTTCACGGCTCTGACCAACCGGGTTCTCATGCAGATGTCCATGCTGCCCGATCTCATGCCCACCTTCCAGAATGATCTGGACAGTCTCGGGATAGGTCTCGATGCACCAAGACGGAATGAAGAACGTCTGCGCGATACCCAAAGACCGATAGGTATCGACGATGCGCGGAACCGCCACCTGTGGCCCATATTGCAGCATCGAAATGGCCGATGCCCGGCGGTAGCTATCCTTGGGATGTTCCAAATGGATCAGGCTGTCGGCATCCATGTCGAACGTGAGGCAGCAGGCGCATTTTGCTCCGTTGGGCCACGGGATCGGATTGCGTATCATCTGGATGGGCTCAGGCATCTATTTGCCTCCTCTTTCGTATTTGATACCGATTGCAGCAGGTGGGCGCACCTTGCCGGCGAAGATGATTAACGCCACCAGTGACGCAATGAACGGCACCATCGAAAACAACTGGTAGGGCACGTCGGGATGTCCGAATTGCATTCTCAATTGAAGCGCGTCTGACATGCCGAAGAACAGACACGCCAGAAGCGCGCCGACCGGGTTCCAGCGCCCCAAGATCAAGGCGGCCAACGCGATGAAACCCTTTCCCGAGCTCATGTTTTCGGTAAAGACGAAAACATGGCTCAGGACCAGATAACATCCGCCCAAGCCGGCCATCGCGCAGCTTGCCACGACCGCGTACACTCGAACCTTGGACACATTGATGCCGGCGCTGTCGGCCGCAACCGGGTAGTCGCCGATCGCGCGCAGGTTCAATCCCCAAGGCGTTTTGTAGACCATCCACCACAGCAATGGCACAAGGATGTACATCAGATAGGTAAGGGCATCCGCCTGAAACAGAACCGGCCCCAGCAGGGGGATGGCCGACAGGCCGGGAATGGGCATGGAGGAAAACCCCGGCAAGGTCTGCGTGGCTTCTGCGCCCATGATCAGGCGCGCCAGATAGGACGTCATGCCGACCATCAGGATGTTGATGGCGATGCCCGCCACCAGTTGATTGATCGCCAGACCGACGGCAAGTCCGGCAAGGATAAGGCCCGCCATGGACGCGACGAACACGCCCAGCATCAGCCCGCCCACCGGGCTTCCGGTCATGTAAGCGCCGACGGCCGCGCCAAACGCGCCTCCCAGAATGCAGCCCTCAAGCGCGATGTTGAAGACGCCTGATCGTTCGGCAATCACGCCGCCGACCGCAGCAAAGATGATCGGAATCGAAAGGCGCAGGCTGGTCGACAGAAAATCCGTCAGGGTTTGCAGATCCATCAATAAACTCATGTTCACTCTTCCCTGTCGATTTGTTTCGGAGTGGCAAAGCTGTCACCCACTTCGGCATCCAGCTGGCGGCGGCTGCGCCGGAATCGGGACCACTTTTCGGCGTTGTATTTCAGGCCCAGACTGGCTGCGACGAAGATGATGACCAGCCCTTGGATCGCTTCGATAACCGTACTTTCAAGTCCGACCGCGCGCTGCATGAAGAGCGCACCAGCCTTCAGCCCGGCAAGGAAGAATGCGGCAAACGGTGCGACCAGCGGATTTACCGTCGCAAGGAAGGCAACGATGATGCCGTCATAGCCATAACCCGGCGAAAAATGATGGTAGAGGCGGTATTTGACCCCCAGCACCTCGAAGGCGCCCGCCAGACCGCCCAGCGCGCCAGCGACGAACATGATCCCTACGATGTAGGGCCGCACGCGAATACCGGCATAGCGCGCCGCTGTGGCGTTCTTGCCAATAGTGTCCAGCGCGAAACCGACGGTCGAATATTTCAGGACAAAGAACAGGATCATCGCAAGCGCAGCGCCGATGACCACGCCCGCATGAGCGTCCGTGCCCGGCATGATCCAAGGCAGCCACAGACTTTCGCGGATTTCCTCGGAGTAAGGGTAGGGGGCGCCCTCCTGCATCATGGGTCCGCCGGCCACGTAGCTGACGATGTTGATCGCCACAAAGTTCATCAAAAGCGTGATGATGACTTCGTTCAGGCCGTGATAGGCTTTGAGATAGCCGGGGATCAAACCCCATATTCCGCCACCCAATGCGCCCGCAATTATGCATACCAAGATGTGGATAAAAGGGGGCATTTCCGGCAGCAGCAACGCAGCCATAGCCGCGAACAGGCCGCCCATGTAAATCTGCCCCTCCGCTCCGATATTGAGCAGACCGGCCCGCAGAGGCAGGATGACGGCCAGTCCTGCCAGCAGCAGCGGCGATGTCTTGACGAGCGTTCCGGCTAGTCCCCAGTAGTCCAGGAACGCCCCCTTGAACAGTTCAGTATAAGCCGCAATGGGAGAGACGCCCGCGAGCAGGATCAGACCGGACCCGACGAAAAGTGCCACGAAGACGGCCCAAAGCGGGCGCAGTGCAAAAATGTATCGCATGGTTCGCTGCATCATGCCGCTCCCGTTTCCCGGACGCCGCCCATCAGCGCGCCCACACGTTCGTCCGTCACTTCGTCCGGTGTGAGAACTCCGGTAACTTCGCCGCCGCACATCACGGCGATCCGGTCAGCCACTGTCATGATATGTTCAAACTCCGTCGAGATATAAAGAATGGCCTTGCCGGCGGCGCGTTCGGCCAACACCGTGCGCTGCACCGCTTCGATTGCTCCGACGTCCAGTCCCTTGCAAGGCTGCATGACGACCAGCACCCGAGGGTCGCATTCCACCTCGCGGGCAAAAATCAGCTTTTGTTGATTGCCACCCGACAGAAATCGTACAATCTGATCGACCGTGCGCATGCGCACATCATAGCGCTCGACCCAATCCCTCGCGATGGCACGCATCCTGGTAGCGTTCAAAATGCCCCAACGGGAAAATGGCCGCGTGCGAAAATCGCGGAGCATCGCATTGCGAGCGATGGAAAAATCCAGGACCAGCCCGGTGTGATGCCGATCCTCGGGAACGAATGACAGGCGATGGACATGGCGGCGCGCATAAACCGACTCGTTGGTTATGTCATGTCCGTCAACGATTACTCTGCCCGCTTCGGGAGGCAGCAAGCCGGTGATGACTTCGGCCAGTTCTGCCTGACCATTGCCGTCAACGCCCGCGATCCCAAGGACCTCGCCAGCACGGATTTCAATCGAAACACCCTTCAGCGCTTCTATTCCGCGATGGTTTTTTGCCCGCAAACCTTCGGTCTTGAAAATGACGTCTCCGAACGCGCTGTCACCCTTGTCCATCTTCTCGAACAGCATCTCGCGCCCGACCATCAGCCGCGCCATTTCCTGCGCGTTCGAGTCAGCCACATTGACCTCGGCGCTTACCTTGCCGTCTCGCATGATGGTCACGCGATCAGCTATCGCCTCGACCTCATCCAACTTGTGCGTGATGAAAATAACTGTTTTGCCAGCCTCACGCAGTCGGGACATTCCATCCAGAAAGCTGGCAATCTCGTTTGGTGCCAAGACGCTGGTTGGCTCGTCCAGAATGATGATGTCCGCGTCCTGGAACAAGACCTTGAGGATTTCCACACGCTGGCGCATGCCAATCGGCAGTTTCCAGATCTCCTGCCGAGGATCAATTTCGAATTGGTACTCTTCGGACAGGACGCGCAATTTCTTCTCGATGGCGTCCAGCTTTAACGTCATGCCTTGCCCGGGCAGGCCCAGCGCCACGTTTTCGGATACGGTCAGACTATCCACCAGCATGAAATGCTGGTGGATCATGCCAATACCCATATCCATAGCCGCGCGCGGCGTCGGGATGTGAACGACTTTCCCGTCCAGATAAATGCTGCCTTCGTCCGGTTGATAAAGGCCGAACAGTACATTCATCAAGGTTGTCTTACCGGCGCCGTTCTCTCCAAGAATTGCATGAATCGTTCCGCGCCGGATCTCCATATCTACGCCATCAAGAGCGCGAAACTCGCCAAAGAGCTTTGCGATACCTTCCAGCCTGAGAGCGGTCTTTGTCATGGCGGCCTTCCTTGAAATACTTCACGACAGCCCTTGTTTGGGCGGATGCGCAGCCTGGTCGTGACGGGGGATCTCAGCGGGCTGTATAGCCCGCTGAACGCTCAATGCGTTTCGACTTCGCCAGAGATGATCTTGGCTACAAGCTCTTCGACATTCGCACGGGTTTCATCCGGTATTTTATCGGAGTAGGTGCCGATGCGCGCAGCCGACGATGTCTCGAGTCCGAAGATATAGGACTTCCCTTCGAGTTCACCCGCCGCAGCTTTTGCGATCACGTTTCCAAGCGCCCCGCGCATGTCGAAAATCGCGGACTGGATCACCGTGTCCGGCCAATCGGCAATGGCATCGTAGTAAATTCCGATACCCATCTTGCCCTGCTCACGCACGCCTTGCAGGCTTCCGACGACGGCATTATCCATCGAAGGGAATATGACATCCGCCTTTTGGGATATCAGATTGAGCGCCGCCTCTTTGCCCTTCGCGACATCGTCCCAATCATTGGTCCAGGCGGTAAAAACCTCTCCATCAGGACGATTGTCGAGGAAACCCTTTTCAAACCCTTCACCCAGCTGCACGTAGAACTGTAGCTTCTGCGCACCGATATATCCTGCCTTGCCGGTTTCCGAAGCCTGCGATGCGACATATCCCATCACGTAACCCAAGGCGGGGAAATCGAAGCTCATTGTCGCCACGTTATCGCCGGCCTCAGTGCCATTCACGATAATGAACTGCGTGTCGGGGAAACTGCGTGCGACGCGATCAACGGATTCCTGGAACTCCCCGCCGTGACCGATGACCAGATCGTATCCGCGACGGGCGTAGTCCGACAACGCTTGGGGCTGATCTGGTTGAGCTGTCTTTTCGGAATACGCGAACTCGATTGACAGATCTTCTGCAGCGCGCTGAACCCCTTCATAGCCAGACTGATTGAATGACCGGTCTGTGATGACCCCCGGCAGCACGATCGCCACCTTAAAGTCGTCAGCTTTGGCACCGCCAGCGATCAAGGCGATTGACGCAAGTCCTAACGCGGTCGCCTTCGCGGCCTTGGTAGCGTAGGAAAATTTCATTTTGACCTCCCTTTTTGTAACATACGCAAAAGTTTAGAGACTAAAAATATCAAGTCAATAAAATAATTGAGTCACGTCGAACGGATGTGCCATACAGGTCAAAAGGGGAACATGATGCAAAAGACGAGTCTCAGGGAGCGTAAAAAGGCATCTCGGAGAGCCAATATACTCGACATCGCGCGGCGTCGGTTTCAAAGTTCGGGCTACACCAACGTCACGATCGAGGATATTGCCGCCGAAGCGGAGCTGTCTGCGGTAACAATTTATAATTATTTCAATAGCAAAGCGGGTCTTCTGCTCGCGCTCGTTGGAGAAAGCGACCTGATCCTCATCGACAAAATCGATGCGTGCGTTAAGGCTGAGCATCCAAGCCTTGTCGAAGCAACTCTGGCATATGGACGCATCATGCGGGAACATGCCATCGCTTATCTTCAGAAGCCTCTGTGGCGCGAAGTCATCTCGGCCTCTATTTCCGAAGGCAGCAAGGATTTCGGCCAAACCTACACGGCGCTGGACAATGTTCTGATCAAAAAGATGGAAGACATGCTCGTGAGGCTGCAAGATCGTAACCTTCTAGGCAAAGATCTTGACGCCGCCGCATTGGCCGACTGTCTGTTTTCGTTGCAGAATATAAGATTCTTCCAATTCATTGCAGATGATTCGATCACAATCTCCGACTCGGACAAGACGTTCAGTCATGACCTCTCCGCGCTTCAAAGAGCTTTCGGAACTCCACTATCAATTGCGGGATAAAAGCCTGCCACTGGGGCGGAGCAACTGAACTGATGCGGTGGATGCCTCCGCCCGACAGCATCAATCGTGCCAGACTGGTATCATATGAATCGAAGAGAGGGAGACATCTAGGTCAGAGATTTTCAGACTGGCGATTCATTTCGCCAAGAACAGTTTTCAGGTTGTGCGTTAAGGGGGCGCAACTCCACGCCAGCAGGTCGACTCCTGATTCCAAGTTAAGGTAATTGGCGCTGCCGTCCGGATCCGCACCAATCATGACCGGCTTAGGATGCTGCAGGCCGCCGCATGTCAATTTGAATTCCGACGCCGGTCACGCCGACAACGCCGAACGCTCAGCGTCTAACTTTTGTTGCTCGAAATCAGGGAAATTTCCTTTTCGTAGCGCTCGGTGCGCTGCAAAATGACGACACGAACACAACGGCAGCTTGCCAAAGCTAGACAGGGCAAGGTCAGCCGTCCTCCTCCCGGGCGCCCGACAGGTCGAAATGCTGCGGAGTGAGCGCCGCGAGTAAGCGAAAGATGATCCGGCATGCCGCGTCCCGGTCGAACGCTTCGGGATGCAGCAGGAAATCTGTCCACATGCCTTCCATCAGGGCCAGCGTGCCGTGGGTGACGTCGCGGGCAACCCCCGCAGGATCGTCCATTCCAGCGAGGCGGAAGATCACCAGGAAGGACTGGAAGATCATGTTGCGCAACCGGTCGTGACGCGTATCGCTGTATAACCTGATAATTTCATGATTGTGCGCCTCGCCGCGGAACGCATACCAGATACGCACGCTGCGCGTGTTCAGCACCTCGGGGCTCAGATCGCTGCGGATAATAGCCTCAATACGGGCTTGCGGGCTGGCATCAGACCCTGCTTGCTCTAGCAGCCTCTCCAGAGCTTCGTAATAGAGATCGCTGGAATGCGCGATTGCCGCTTCCATCAGATTGGCCTTGCCGTTGAAATGCAGATGTATCATGCCGCGTGACAGCCCGGACCGGCCGATGATCGCACTGACCGACGTGTTCGCCATGCCCAGATCGGCCACGCAATCCAGCGCTGATTCGATCAATGCCATGCGATTGCGTTCGCGCGATATGCCACGTTTGTTCTGTGTCATCACATGCTGTCCTTTTCTGGCAACGTCATCATGGCGCAGGCGTTCTATGATGGTGGCATTCTCTATGCACAAGTCGACCCAGGCAAAAGGGTTGACTTGAAAAGGGGATTGGGGCCACTGTAAATGGACAGTCGTCCATTTACACCTGAATCTTAAAAAAGAGCTGGCCTGAACAGACATGCGCGCACTGAAATCAGAAGCTGCCAAAGGTATGGCGCT
>RCMY010002931.1_pt1 | contig 15290 bp, 8 predicted proteins | sample 2041341 | NCBI WGS metagenome assembly RCMY01 (sample SAMN09708234, study PRJNA481090) | Marine sediment metagenome, whole genome shotgun sequencing project.
GGTGAGGACAAAGTCTATAAGCCCGGAACCAAAAAGATTATTGTTGATTATAAAGGATGGAAAATCTGTCCGCTAATTTGTTATGATCTTAGATTTCCTGTATGGGCCAGAAATGCAGAAGCGTATGACGTGCTGATCTATGTTGCCAATTGGCCTTCCGTGCGCACTCTAGCTTGGGATACGCTATTGAAAGCGCGTGCCATTGAAAACATGAGCTATTGTGTGGGTGTCAACCGAGTTGGTAAAGACGATAACAATCATGACTATTCAGGACACTCTGCCGTATATGATGCATTAGGAAATCGGATAGACAATATCCCTTTTGATAAAGAAGCGGTAGAGATTGTAACACTTAAAAAAGAGCATATTGAACACAATAGGGCCAAATTTAATTTTTTGGCGGATCAGGATCAGTTTTCAATAAAGTAAATTCTTCAACCGTATCCCATCCGGTTCTGGCATCGACGATATCCGGTCTGTAACTGATACGCTCAGGTTGGATCTTTTTGAGGTAATTACCGGTGTCCCATTTTCTATTCGCATTGGTATCATAAATAACCCTTAAATAGTATGCCCCCGGATTGATGTGTCTAAAATCGAACATTCGTGGTGTGTCTGCAAACTGTTCGTATTTCACCTTACCGCTCTTATCTGTTAATTGCACGATCAAAGGATATTCTGCATTAATTAAATTAACGCGAACATCTGAAAGGTCAGAAAACTTCTTGGTTTTAACTGTATAGCTCAAGGTATCATTGACCTTCCCAAAAAAATCAGTTATCGCTTCTGGCAAGAGTTGAATTTTATACGAATTGTCCTCGGTTTTGTCAAACTTAAATCGGTAGGTATTCCTTAAGGTGTCAAATTCTGTTTTGAAATCAACGTTTAAAGAATCTTTGTCAATTATAGAAATCCTATCGAGGTCTAGTTTGTCAAAAGGGATATTAGCTTCTATTGAAAAATCCGCATCAAAATCGATGGACCCCGATGTCGAGGATTTAATGGATAGTGAATCGACTTTTAAATCCCTAAAACGATGTTTTAGAGTATCCACATAAGATTTGTTTTTCACTACAAAAAACGTGGTGTCCAATTCTACATTGGGTTTATACCAATAATATAGAGTATCTTTTTGGGCATCTTTCACGATACGCTGTTCAAACCCATCGGGCTTATCGCCCATCATTTCAATGGTCAAATCTCTATTATCGCCATAATATCCAAATTGTATTTTCTGTTTGGCAATTTGTGTTGGACGTTCCATTTTGAAATCGGCAATCTCTTTAAACAGTTTTATTTCGTAAAATGAATCGGTAGGCACCGTGATTTCTTTATCATAAAATCCAATTTTATCAGATTTCTGCTGATAGGTATAATTGCCGTTTTCATCTTTTAATGCTACCAAACGGTATTTTCCCGCCTTAATATTATCAATACTAAAAGTACTGACACTATCTAAGGTATTGGTCACATATTTTGGTCTGGTTTTATAAACTGTCGAATCGGTGTAAGTAGAATCCACCTCGTACAACATTACGGAAACAAAGGTTTCTGGTTCCCGTTTTTCGGCATCAACAATAGCACCTTTTACAGAAAGAGAATCAATATAAGTACCCGTAGAAAACACATATTTATAATAAGAATACGGGTTTTCTTCATTGTTATCTACAATACTTTGTCCAAAATTAAAGGCATAAGTAGTGTTGGGCTGTAAAGTATCATTAATTTTAATGGTGATGAATTTACTTGCACTGCCCAATGGCATAATGTCTGGAGCCGGAATCATAGGCGGGGAAATGATCAGCTGCTTTTGGGCATTTTTTATTTTGACATACTCATCAAAATAAATTTTGATCTCGTTTCCTTTGAAATTGGTAGTGAAATTATCTGGTGTAGAATATCTAATTTTTGGAGGTTCAGTATCTTTTTCACCACCTGTTGGCATGCCTCTGTTGGCACAGTTGACAAGCATTGAAAGAATACCAAAAAAAAGAAAGAGTTTATAATAGGATTTAAACATCACCACACACAAATTTCAGCAAATTAACGATATATTTAACTGAAACGAAAAAATTATTCCGCAATTGCCATGGTAGCCACACTTATTGTGACGCCCTCAATTTTAGACAGCGCATTCGCACAAGTTTCAATTGTTGCCCCTGTGGTAACAATATCGTCCACCAATAGAATGTGTTTCCCTTTTAAACTCTCAAAGTCAGTCACCATAAACAAGGCATCATCATTAATCCAGCGCATGATCCGATCTTTGAACACTTGGGTTTTTGTAGCTTTCGTCTTTTGCAAAACGTCCGTATTGAAATCACATTCCAAAGCATCGGCGAGTTCTTTTCCAAATTTATGGACTTGATTATAGCCCCGTTGTCTCAAACGCTTGGAATGCAATGGTACAGGAACAACCACATCAACAGTCCTGAATTCATTGTGTTTGCTTAGTTCCTCACCAAGCCACTTCCCCAAAAACTCACCAATTTCTTCGTGACCTTTGTATTTTAAATTATGAAGTAAGTGCTGCACCAATCCTTTTTTCGAAAACCATAAAAGCGAGGAAGCATTTCTCAACATAACACGTCCATAGAGCATTTTGGTCAGCTCATTATTTGTTGTGCTTTCAAAATTTGTCAAAGGCAATTCATGTCTGCAAATCGTACAAACATATAGTTCATTCGTTTCCAATTGGTTGTCGCACGACAGACAAACCTGCGGAAAAAACAAGTTTAACAAATTTTTTATCATTTTATCGATTAAAAACAGCTAATACAAACTTAATATATATTTTCGCTTGAATTAATTAAATAATCCCTATCCCTTCTTAATAGTAAATTATGATAGTTAACCCTCAGTTTTTTAACTACAGAATTATTATTGGTTCTTTGATTGTTGGCATGACTGCTTTAGGCGTTTTTAGTTTTAATACCTATGAATCCAGTAAAGCACATCAACACTTCTTGGATCAAGAGAAAAAGCTTGTTGAAAGTGAATTGTCTCAAATGATTTTAAGGTATGATGACTTAAGTCTGACCAGCCATCTCATATCTGAACAACTTGATAGCGCCAAAAAAACGACCAAATCAGCGTTAGAACAATTAAGGCTAATGGAAAGCGACTTTTCGGTTTTAACACGTTTCAAATCGGAGCTTTCAGATATCAAATCTAAAAACAGCGCTCTCTTCAACACAGTAGATTCCATCAACTTGCAAAACGAACGTTTGGAAAATGAAAAGTTAGTGGCTTATGCCGAATTAAACGAACAAAAGCAATCCAACACTTCGCTAGTAAAAATCAATAAATCCTTAAATAACAAGATCGATAAAGCGGCGTTATTAACAGCAAACTCCTTTACAGCCAAAGCCTATAAATCGGGCGCTAATACGTCTTCAACAACTAAAGCCGCTCAAGCTAAAGGGATTGACGTATGTTTTACATTAGCCGAAAACACACTGACGGAAAAAGGGATGAAAGATATCTACATTCAAGTTTTGAATCCGTTAAACAATGTCATTGGAAAAAAAGGTGCCGTTGAATTTGGGCAATTTTTACTTTTTTATAGCCACAAACAACGCATCAACTACGATAATGATGTCATCCATATTTGCACCACGATACCGGCTCAAGAAAACGATAAGCCGTTTACCGAAGGCACCTATTATGTGTCGGTTTTCCATAAAGAACGAAAACTTGGAGGCACCCAAATTGAATTAAATTAAGCCCATAAAATTTATTTATACAAACCGTTCCTTTAGTTAGAACGGTTTTCTATTTTTGCAGCATGACAAATCAGGACGACCAATTTAAGAAAGTGATATCTCACGCTAAGGAATATGGATACGTATTTCAGAGCAGTGAAATATATGATGGCCTAAGTGCAGTTTATGACTATGCACAAAATGGCGCTGAGTTAAAGAAAAATATTCGTAACTACTGGTGGACAGCCATGGTACAAATACATGATAATATTGTAGGGATTGACTCCTCAATTTTTATGCATCCCACCACTTGGAAGGCTTCCGGTCACGTAGATGCTTTTAATGATCCTTTAATTGACAATAAGGATTCTAAAAAACGCTACCGTGCGGATGTTTTAATAGAAGACCATTGTGCCAAGATTGAAGGCAAAATTGACAAAGAAGTCAGCAAAGCTGAAAAACGTTTTGGAGATGCTTTTAACAAAGAAGAATTTATAACCACCAATCCTAGAGTTGTTGGCTATTATGAAAATATAAAAACCATCCTCTCAAGAATGGGCAAATCTTTGGAAAATGAAGATTTGGCAGATGTAAAAGCCCTAATTGAAGAATTAGAAATTGCTGATCCATTGACCGGTAGTAGAAATTGGACAGAAGTTAAACAGTTTAACTTAATGTTTGGCACCAAATTAGGAGCTTCAGCCGAAAGTGCAATGGACCTATATCTCCGTCCGGAAACGGCACAAGGTATTTTTGTGAATTTCCTCAACGTTCAAAAAACAGGACGTATGAAAATTCCGTTTGGAATTGCCCAAACAGGAAAAGCGTTTAGAAATGAGATTGTTGCAAGACAGTTCATTTTTAGAATGCGTGAGTTTGAACAAATGGAAATGCAATTTTTCATCAAACCAGGAACGCAACAAAAATGGTTTGAACATTGGAAGGAAGAACGCTTGAAATGGCATTTATCTTTAGGGATGGGCGAGGAGAATTACCGTTTCCACGACCATGAGAAGATGGCACATTACGCCGATGCTGCTACAGATATAGAATTCAAATTTCCATTTGGTTTTAAAGAACTGGAAGGCATCCACTCAAGAACGGATTTCGATTTAAAACAGCACGAAGAATTTTCAGGTAAAAAACTTCAGTACTTTGACCACGAAACGAAGGAAAGCTACACGCCTTATGTATTGGAAACCTCGATTGGTTTGGACCGTATGTTTTTGGCCGTTTTCTCCAATTCATTGGTGGAAGAAGAACTGGACAACAATACTACAAGAACTGTTTTAAAATTACCTTCAGTATTAGCACCTGTGAAAGCAGCTATTTTTCCATTAGTGAAAAAAGATGGCCTACCAGAAATTGCACGTCAAATTCAGGAGGATTTAAAATGGGATTTCAACGTCGTTTATGATGACAAAGATGCTGTAGGAAGACGTTACAGAAGACAAGATGCGAACGGCACACCGTTTTGTATTACTGTGGATCATGACACTTTAGAAGACAACACAGTAACCATCAGACATAGAGATACCATGGAACAGACCCGTGTGAAGATTGAAGATCTAAGCAAAATTATCAAGAAAGAAGTGGATATTAAATCTTGGTTAATGAAAATGTAAAATTTGAAATACCAAAAACCAAATCCCAAATTCCAATAAAGCAACATTGGAATTTGGGATTTTTGTTTTGTCATTTTTCAAAACCCTATAGTGCACAAAATTCTATTTCTCATTATAAGCCAGCAACCGCAACGCATTAAGCACCACCACCAATGTTGAACCTTCATGAAAAACAACTGCCAATCCAATTCCGGTTAAACCAAATATAGTTGCAGGCACCAATAAGGCCACCACACCCATACTGATCCAAATATTTTGGGTGATGATACGTTTGGATGCTCTACTCAAACCAATCGCAAAGGGTAACATTTCAATTTTATCTGACATCAATGCCACATCTGCAGTTTCTAGTGCAACATCACTTCCCGCAGCTCCCATGGCGACACTTACCGTGCTAAAGGCCATTGCTGGTGCATCGTTGACGCCATCACCAACCATCGCGATTTTCCCATCGCGTTCCATGAGTTTCTTGACCGCTTCTACCTTGTCTTCGGGCAGCAAATTGCCTCTTGCTTCGGTCAGTCCAATCTGTTTCGCTATGGCATCTCCCACATTTTGATGATCTCCCGTAAGCATGATCATGCGTTTAATACCTATCGCTCTCAATCGTTTTAAGGTTTCGACAGCTGTTTTTCTTGGGACATCCATCACGCTCACCAATCCAATAACCATATCATTATGAGCGACCAACATTGCGGTGTGTCCCTCTCGCAACAAACCTTCCATTTTTGAACGTAATTCGGAGGCAATGGTCATGCCTTCATCGGTCATTAATTTTTCATTGCCTATAAAAACAGTTTTATCTTGATAGGTGGCACTAATCCCCTTGCCTTGGATGGCGTTGACGTTTGATGCCAGATTTTCATGTTGCATGCCATATTTAGTTTGGACATCTTTTGCAATAGCTCTGGCCAACGGATGATTGCTCAAACTTTCAACTTCCAAAACAAGCCGCGCCAAATCTTCTTCTGAGTAATTGTCATGTGGAATCATATTGGTAAGCTTAGGTTTACCTTCCGTCAAGGTTCCTGTTTTATCAAAGGCAATGGTTTGGATAGAACCTAAATCTTCTAAAGCTTTTCCTCCTTTGATCAACACCCCTTTTTGAGCGGCTCTAGCAATCCCACTTAAAACCGCACTTGGCGTAGAAATAGCCAAAGCACACGGACTCGCTGCTACCAAAACAGTTATCGCACGATACAAACTGTCATCAAAAGACTCGTCAACCACCAAATAGGCAAAACACAACGCAAAGACTACCAAAATAACGATGGGTACGTAGCGTTCTTCAAACTTTTTGGTCATCCGTTGTGTAGGCGATTTTTGCGTTTCTACCTCGCTGACCATTTTGATCAATCGCGCTACAGTGGAATCTTTGCTCAATTTCAGAACCAAAACTTCAATACTTCCATCGCCATTAATTGTTCCTGTATACACCACATGAGATGAATCAATATCATTAAAATTTGGAAGGTTATCTGTAGATGAAATGGCAATTTTATCAATCGGCATACTTTCTCCAGTAATGGGAGCCTGATCAATGGCACTACTTCCTTTGATGATCACTCCATCTGCTGCAATTTTAGAATTTGGTTTGATCACAATAACGTCATTGATCTTCAAATCCTCAACCCCAACTTCTTCAATTTTCCCGTCTCTTTTAATCAATGCGGTTTTGGGCGTTAAATCTCCTAAAGCCTCAATGGATTTTTTGGCTTTGTCCATGGCATAGTTTTCCAAAGCGTGCCCCAAACTGAACAAAAAAAGCAACAGCGCACCTTCCGCCCAACTTCCAATATAAGCAGCCCCAATAGCGGCTGCAATCATCAAGAAGTCAATTTCAAATTCGCCTTTTTTTATTTTTCCAAAAGCTTCAATGGTGATATAGTAGCCACCAAATCCGTAGGCAATTAAAAATGGAACAAGATATACCCACATCGATTGGGTATCAGATCCGAAAATTTTGAGTAAAAAACCCGTTAATAGAAAAAGGCCACATAATAATGAGAAATACAATTCAGTACGTGGGCCAAATATGCCATCATGATCGTGATGATGGTCTTCTTTATGATGATCTGTCATAGTTTAATTTTAATGTGCATGTCCGCCGTCGTCTGCTTCATTCAGCAACATATAGGTACCATTCACTACTATTTTTTTATCCTTTAAAGATACTGCGTTTAAAACTTCCACAACATCTTCAGTTTGTAAACCTATATCTAATTTCACCTTTGTGAAATAATAGTCGCTGGAAGTTTCCTTATCCAAAACCAACGCAAAATAATCATTTTCAACCTGAATTACCGCAGTTTTAGGCAATGCAATCCCATTTGAAGAACCAACGATAATATCAGCCTCTGCAAACATCCCAACAATAAAAGCGGTATGGTCGTTTTCAATATGACCATGGACTACCACCCTTCTGTTTGTGGGATCAATTGTAGTTCCTACCAAATGCACTTCCGCCTTATAAATACTATCTGAAGCTTCTGGAATTCTAAAATCAATGCCTTGGCCTTTCTTTACTTTGAGAATATCTTTTTCAAACACTGACAACTCCAAATGGATGTGTTCTGTATCAATGATTTCTAAAATAATATCTGCAGGCGAAACATAAGTACCATTGCTAACATTGACCTTGGTCACGAATCCATCAATGGGCGCGTAAAGATTAATTGTGGAAGTGATGGTTCCGCTTTCTACAGATGTAGGATTTATGTTGAGCATCTGAAGTTTCTTTTTGAGACCGTTATAATGTGCCAAACTGCTCTTATAATCGCTTTCTGCCTTTAAAAAGTTCTTTTCCGAACTAATCTTTTCATCATACAAGGTTTTTTGCCGTGTAAACTCAGATTTCAAGAAATTTAGCTGTTGTGCAATTTCTGAATAACGTTGTTGGATTTCTACAAATTCTGTACTTTCCAACGTGAGTAAAAACTGCCCTTTCTTAACCTCATCCCCAATAAGCAATGGGCTTTTAGTGACGTAACCTCCCATAAAAGTGCTGACACTCGACTGGTTTTGGGTGGGTACTTCAATCAGTCCACTTACCTTTACAATGGAATTAAAGTCGTGTTCTGAAAGGGTTCCGAATGCCATTTTTTCACCATCGAACTGTTCTTTCGAAACGACTAGTTCGTCTGATTTCAATTGAGTTTTTTCGGTTTGTTCTTCTTTTTTATCATTTCCACAAGCTACCAAAAGCATGAAAATAAATACGATATATAGCTGTTTCATTAGTCTAAAATTAAATAATTGATTGCAATAATAGTTTGATTGTAAGCATTAAGATTATCTAGATAAGTCATTTCAATATCTTTAGACGTCTCAATACTTTGAATGTATTGGAAAAAATCAATTTCTCCTTCCTTAAGCGTTCGTTCTGCAGTTTTGATGATTTCTTCTGAAAGGTGCCTTCCCTGTGTTTCATAATAAAGAACGGCCTCATCGTATTGCTGCAGCTTAGCAAATAAGGCTTCTTTTTCAGCCTGCCATTTTGATTGGTAATCCTGTTGTCTTTCTTCTACAATATCCTGAGCAATTTTTGAGGCCTTTATTTTAGAGGAATTCCCCCCGAACAACAAAGGAATCTTCAGTCCTAATTGGTAACCCACAAAATCCTTGCTCAAACCGTCATTAATACCATGGAGATATTCCAAACTTATATCAGGCATCAAACTCTGATTTTCTTGCCGCAATCTCGCATCATAAAAGGATTTGGACTGTTCAAAATAGAGCATTCCCACGTTTTCAATTATAGATTCTGAATGCATTGACAACTTTCCTAAAGGCTCATCCGCAACGACAAGATCTTCAACCTGGACAGTTTTTTTTAGAAGTGACTGATACATGATGACTTCTTGCTGGGCTTGTCTATAAAGCGTTTCCAATTGTTTTTGTTTGGATTGCGCAGTGATCATTTCCAAATAATTGGTTTCCCCCAATTCAAACCGTCGCTTGGCAGATTGTGCGAAATTTTGGTATAAACTATCTAAAAAATGATAAGATTTCGCCTTGTTTTTGGCATAACTCAAGTTGTAATAAGCCGAATAAACATCTCTCTTCAAGGCTTGGAGTCCAATCGCATGTGTTGACTCCTGCAACCTAACTTTCGCCCTGTTCACGTTTCTATCCGCTATATAAGCAGTTGGAAATTTAAAATCCTGTGAGATTCCAAAAACCTTTAAAGGATCCACTTCATTGGCGTTATTTTCATACTTGTAATAAACAGAGGTTTTATCAAAACTGAAAGCACTTCCTATTAAAGCGTCGGCTTCGTCAATTTGAAGCGAAGACGCCTTTAATCCAGAATTATTTTCAATAGCTAAATTCATAACCTCTTCAACATTCATTGGCCGTTCTTGTGCACTCACATGAAACGTCAACATGAGTAACGCAATAGTTACAATTCCTGTTTTATTCATTTTTAATTCTCTTTTCTTTTCTACCCAAGCGTATAATACTGGCAATACCACCAAGGTTAATATTGTAGCACTAATCAATCCACCAATAACCACTGTGGCTAACGGACGTTGCACCTCAGCACCAGCGTTTGTGGAAATGGCCATGGGCAAAAATCCTAAGGCAGCCGCTGAAGCCGTTAGCAACACAGGTCTTAAGCGCTCCTGTGTGCCGCGTTTGATACGTTCTTCTATATTCATAACACCCTGGCTTTTAAGTTCTTTGAAATGTTCTATCAAGACAATTCCATTAAGTACGGCAATTCCAAATAGGGCAATAAATCCAACACCAGCGGAGATGCTGAATGGTAAATCTCTCATCCATAAAAATAATATGCCACCTACTGCTGATAAAGGAATGGCCGAATATATTAACAAAGCATCGCTAACGGAATGGAATGCGAAGTACAACAAGATAAAAATCAGCACCAACGCGACTGGAACGGCCACCATTAACCGCGCCTTAGCACTTTGTAAGTTCTCAAATTGCCCACCATAGGTTATACTATATCCTGCTGAAAGTTTCAGATTATTCTCGATAAGATCCTGAACTTCGTCCACCACCGATTGCAAATCCCGATTTCTGACATTCACCCCAACCACGATTCGTCGTTTGGTATCATCTCGAGATATTTGCGCCGGTCCAGTCGTATAAGTAATCTCCGCCAATTCACTCAACGGGATTTTTCCACCACTCGGAATATCCACATATAAGTTTTTAAGACTTTCAATATTCTGTCTTTGTGATTCCTCTAGCCTTAGGACCAAATCAAATCGTTTTTCACCTTCAAAAACACTGCCGACGGTTCGCCCGGCAAAACCAGCAGAAATCAAATCGTTCAAATCCGCTATATTCACGCCATATCTGGCAATTTTACTTCGGTTGAATTTGACGCTCATTTGAGGCAAACCTTCTACTTTTTCAACAATAATATCAGATGCACCTTCTACGTCTTGAATCAAATTTTTTATTTCATCCGCCTTTTGGGCTAAAACCGATAAATCTTCTCCAAAAATCTTGATGGCCAAATCGGCTCGAACGCCAGTAATCAATTCGTTAAATCGCATTTCTATGGGTTGTGTAAACTCCACTTCCATTCCTGGAATGACCTTTAGCGCTTCTTCAAACTTATCGGCCAATTCATTTTTTGAGCTGGCAGATACCCATTCCTTCTTTGGTTTGAGTTTGATGATGACATCACTTTCTTCCATGGACATCGGATCGGTTGGAACTTCTGCAGCACCAATTCGTGTCACCACTTGTTCCACTTCAGGGAAATTATCCAATAGTATTTGTTCGATTCTGGTGGTAATCTCTATCGTTTTGCTCAACGAAGTTCCAGTTTTTAAAACAGGTTGGATGACAAAATCCCCTTCATCAAGTGTTGGTACAAACTCACCGCCCATTCTGCTAAAAATCCAGCCGCTTAATACTAATAACACTACCGATACCCCAATTACCAAGCGCGTATTTAATAATGCCCAATTGATTACTGGTCGGTATTGCCTATTTAAAAATCGCATCAAACGCACTGAAATGTTGGAATCCTTTGGTTTAACGGCTTTTAAAAACATGGAGGATGCCACCGGAACGTAAGTGAGACAAAAAATCATGGCACCAATCAAGGCAAAGCTGAACGTCATCGCCATAGGCTTGAACATCTTACCTTCCACTCCACTCAAGGATAGTATCGGAATAAAGACAATTAGAATAATAAGTTGCCCGAAAATGGCCGAATTCATCATTTTGGAAGCACTCTTTAAGGTAATCTGATCGATTTCAGATTGCTGCTCAACCTTTGAAAGTGATTGGATCTTGGCACTTTTCGTCACAATCTGATAGGCGATGAATTCCACAATAATGACGGAGCCATCAATGATAATTCCAAAATCAATAGCTCCAAGACTCATCAAATTGGCATCAACACCAAAAATATTCATCATTGAAATGGCAAACAGCAAACTCAGTGGAATCACAGATGCCACTACCAAACCAGAACGCCAATTTCCTAATAATAGGACCACTACAAAAATAACGATCAACGAGCCCAAAATGAGGTTTTCTGCCACAGTAAAAGTCGTCTTATCAATAAGTTCGGTGCGTTCTAAAAACGCATTGATATAAACACCTTCGGGTAGTGTTTGTTCAATAGAGGCTACACGTTCTTTAACCGCATTAATGATCTTTTTGGAGTTGCCGTCCTTAATCATCATAATTTGTCCGAGGACCTTCTCACCTTCACCATTTCCTGTAATGGCTCCAAAACGGGTGGCGCTACCAAAGCCAACTTTAGCAATATCCTTTACATATATAGGAACACCATCGTTTCTGACCACGATATTTTCAATATCCTGAAGCGATTGCACCAAACCTTCACCACGGATAAAAAATGCCTGATTGGCTTTTTCAATGTATCCACCACCGGCTATACTGTTATTTTTTTCGAGTGCCTCATAAATTTCAGAGATGGAAATATTCATGGCATTCAATTGTTGCGGATTGATGGCCACCTCGTATTGCTTTAAAAATCCGCCCCAAGTATTGACTTCCACCACACCGGGAATCCCAGATAACTGACGTTTTACAATCCAATCTTGAATAGTCCGCAACTCAGTAATGCTATACTTGTCTTCATACCCAGGTTTGACATCAAGGATATATTGATAGATTTCACCCAATCCTGTGGTAATAGGACCCATTTCTGGCACACCAAAACTTTCAGGAATTTTCTCTGAGGCCGATTTGATTTTTTCAGCAATGAGTTGCCGCGGCAAATAGGTTCCCATATCATCCTCAAATACGATGGTCACCACAGAAAGTCCAAATTTTGAAGTCGAACGAATCTCAATAACGCCAGGCAAATTGGCCATTTCCAACTCAATAGGATAGGTAATAAATTGCTCGACATCCTGAGTTGACAGGTTGCGCGATGTTGTGATCACTTGGACTTGATTATTGGTGATATCCGGAACGGCACCAATGGGGATCCTGGTTAAGGAAAAAATTCCAAAACCGATCACAAAGCCCATAAATAGTAGAATAATAAGCTTATTCCTTAAACTGAATCTTATAATATGTTCTAACATAACTCATACGTAAAGCGTTGTAAACCATTGCGAAATGGTTTATTTAAAATAACTTAAACTAAAATGAATTATGCAGTTTTAGGTGGCTGAAACACAGATGGCTTCTCAAATAATGAGAACGATTCTTTATAATGGAAATTCAGACGAATTTCAACAAAAGCCTCGTATGAGTCTGAAAACTCGACATTTTGAAGTGTAAAAGAGGTGTTTATATGACAACAGTTGTGGTCAATATGTTTGAAGGGTAAATCTTCATGTTCAGAATGGTCATCTCCAAGATGCAATGAAGCTTCACCGTAATGTTCAGAAAGGAAATCAAAAAAAGAATCACCATAGGTTTCTTGGTGATAAGACGCATGCTCCATAAGCACACCAAATTTTGACAGGTCTTCAAAGCTGATATTCAGACTTTGAAAAAGAATCAAGACGCTATAGAATATGGCAACTAACTTTGACATGTGAGCAAAGCTAAGAAAAAAACTTAACACCTTATGTGACATAAGTCACCTTTTAAAAATAAGCTTTCAATTGGACTGTTCCTGTATGGATGGTTTTAGAGGTTTCTGTTTTACGTCCGAAGTAATTCAGGTTTAAATCTAAAAATGCGGTCAATTTCCGCTGTGCCAATAAGGTCCAGGTGAAGTTTTTGCCAGGCTGTAAACCTTCCAGCATTTGATACGATACTGGCGTGTTTGCATTGCCTTCAAAATTATTGTCATAAAAATTGATTTCACCAGTAAGGGCAACTTTTTGAGCTTTATTATAGGTGAATGACAATCCGAAATTATTTTGAAGCAAAGTTTCCATATTGCCAATGGTATTGTCTTTGGAAGTGTATTGGTAAAAGATATCAAAGCGGGCATTCTCATTGAACAAATAAGACAATTTAGGTTGCAGGCGTGTTTCGTCTATTTTATAATTTCGAGTTGCGAAATTTTCACTCAAACTTTGATTTTCCTCTAAACTGGTTTTTAAATTCAACAGCCAACTTTCGGCAAACTTGTGATTAAAATTAAGTTGATGGCTATTTAATTTGCTCTCTTGAAATCCGATGGAAAGTAAAGTTTTCGCGGCGTTGGTTAAAAATGTGTAGGATGTGGTGAAGTGTTGTTTCCCTCTATTAAAAAACAAAACGTTTCTAACACTCTTGTTCAATGCTAATTGATTCTCGTCGCTATCTGCAAAGGGGTTGAGATCAAAGGCACTGTCTTCTCTTTTTAACTTCCGATCCACTAAATAGGAGGTCTGATTGTAAAAATGCGACCAAAATTTCTTGCTGCTACTTTCACTCACTGCCCATTGTTGCGGATTGATGGTCACAGTTTGACTCAATCTGTTTTGATGCGTTTTGACAAATACTTGATTGGGCAACAGCACCCTGATGAATTCACCTTGATCCTGAAATTGCGCAATTTCAAATTCGTTAAGCTCTTGAATGCCATTGTTATTATAGTCAATCCAAGTGTAGGCACCTTGACCCGGCTCAACTTTAACATAAGTAAAATCCTGTTGAGGCAGACTTCCGGCATTGGTCTCAAAAACCGTGTTCCATAACACTATTTGAGAAAACAGTTGCTTATTGAAAGTCACTCTCGAATTTAAGGAATTTTCATTTTCAATGGCTTTATCCACCGATTTTAATGTGCGATAATTGATATAAACACCCAAATCTGTCGAGGCATTCTGAATGATTTTCGATTTGATATAATAAGTATTGGAACTGCTTACCTTTTCAACAGTATTCATCCGTAAACTGTCATTGACGCGATGTCGATACCCGACTTCGGCAAAAACTTTTGTGCTGTCGCCAATTCCGTAAAACACTTCCGTCGATTTAAAGCGTTGGCTTAATGTGGTGAGTTGGTTGGTTGCAATTTCGCGTTGCTCATTATCTTCTGCAGCCAATTTCGTTCCCACCCATTGGTTTTTGAAGTTATAAGTCAATCTATTAAAAGTCCTTAAAAACGTCGATTCCGAGATATCACTTTCACTATTCAAAATACTGGAATTGGTAAATACTTGCCATCTTCCAAACTTCAAACTGGCAAACGCACTATGTCTATTGCCATTGAAATTTTCAGAATAATTAAGATGCTCAAATTTATAACTGGCCATACCGTTTTTTGGATGAAAGAGATCAAGGCCTGCAGTCAGTAAATTTTGATTCCCGAGTGGCATTTCCAAATTCCAATCCCGATTGAACTCTGCATAATACAACCGTTGGATGGACTTAAAATCCTTTTGAATGATATCCGCATCAAGAATGGCGGACAAATTCCAAAGACTATCGCTTTTTATGACCTCTTGCCGGACGCGAAGTTTTCCGGCGAATCCGTCGTTATTGTCATCATCCAAGTTTGAAAAAAGATTCAAATCGTTTTTACTGCCAGCGGCTTCAAAATAAATATCCGTTC
>RCMY010002933.1_pt1 | contig 15290 bp, 12 predicted proteins | sample 2041341 | NCBI WGS metagenome assembly RCMY01 (sample SAMN09708234, study PRJNA481090) | Marine sediment metagenome, whole genome shotgun sequencing project.
ATCGTCACCGTGTAGCCGTCTCTCACCAGTGGCGGACCCGGCGGTTTCGCAGGCGATGCCGCGCCACCTCCTGACCCCGCCGATGGGCCACCTGCGCCATCACCGGGTTTCAGCACTGAGCTTTCGAGAGTGACTTCGGAGCCGTCGTTGCTCGCTGCAATCGGAGTGCACCCTGTTGTATGCGCCGTCACTTGCGAACACTCGCTTGTGGCAGCGAAGCTCATTGTGGGCGCTATACACACCGATACCGCCAGCAACACGGTCCCCGCCACAGCTTTCAGCATTTTCCGCTCTCCCAAAGGTTTCTATCGGAGACTAAAAGCTGATACGACTCGGGTTTCAAGTCGAATGTCACTTCATACAAGGAACGTTCGGCGAGATCATCAGATCTAACGGAGTTGCCGGTTGCATCCAACACATCGGCACCTGAGATGTCCTCGCAAAAATACGCAACGACAATCGAAGGCCCCAGTGAAGATCGGTCGTACTGCTGAAGCTTAGGTTCACTAAGCGCAGTTGCGCCCACGCTATGCCAGCCATTTTGTTGGACTTTCAAAAAGCTATTTTCCTCAACCTCAAGTTGCTTCCCTACTAAAACGTCGGAAAGCGCCTCCGACCCCTCACCGCCATTTGCAAATATCTCGTCAGAAACTTCAAGGTACTTCGCGTACGCCTCCGTGGCCGCGGCCAGCGCGTCTTCATCGGTCGCGAAAATGGGTGTCACACTCGGTTCAGGCACCGGAGTGACCGCGGGTTCGCTGGGCGTGCAGCCCGCGAGCAGCAGTGCGGCAACGAGCAAAGCTGCGGGTTGCAGCATCCGGAATCCCATGGGACTAGACGCTAAGGCAAGGCTGCAACCCGGCGCGGCAGTTATCCACAACACGCGATAGCGTGGGTGCATGACGGTGCACGGATCTTGGCAGCGGGCCGCGCGGGGCGCGATGCTTCTGGCCGACGACGGAACAATTCGACCCACAATTTTCGCGGAAATGTCCGCGCTGGCGGCATCGACAGGGGCGATAAACCTTGGGCAGGGGTTTCCAGACGAAGACGGGCCCATCGAAGTTCTGGATGCCGCGTGTGACGCCATCCGGTCCGGCGTCAACCAGTACCCGCCCGGGCTCGGCATGCCCGTACTGCGCGAAGCGATCGCCAAGCACCAGAACCGTTTCTACGGGCTGACCGTTGACCCAGATCGGGAAGTCCTCGTCACCGCAGGCGCCACGGAAGCCCTCGCGGCGACCATCCTCGCCCTCACCGACCGCGGCGACGAACTTGTGACGCTCGAACCGTTCTACGACTCCTACGCGGCCATTGCGGGGCTCGCCAACGTCAAACACGTGACCGTACCGTTGCGCGGAAAAGAATTTCAGCCGGATCTCGACGAACTGCGTGCTGCCGTGAACGACAACACGCGCATCATCCTCGTCAACGATCCGCACAACCCAACGGGCACGATTCTCACTCCGGAAACCCGCGAACTCATTGTCGAACTCGCGCACAAACACGATGCCATCATCGTCACCGACGAAGTGTACGAACATCTCACGTTCGGCGTCAGCCACATCCCGATTGCGAGCCTGCCCGGTGCACGTGACCGCACCGTCAGCATTTCCAGCGGCGGCAAAACGTTCAACACCACGGGTTGGAAAATTGGCTGGATTACCGCCCCCAATGAACTCATCCAGGCGATCCTCTCCGTCAAGCAGTACCTCACCTTCGTGAATGGCGCCCCGTTCCAGCCGGCCATCGCCGTGGGTCTCGGCCTGCCCGACGAATACTTCCAAACACTCTCGAGCGAACTTCACACCAAAAGCGAGATGCTCGCCAAAGGCCTCACTTCTGCCGGATTCACGGTGAGCCTGCCAAGTGGCGGCTACTTCGTCATCGCGGATGCCGCGCCCCTCGGCTTCACAGATGCCGACGAAGCGTGCCGCAAACTCCCCGAGCTTGCAGGTGTCGTAGGAGTGCCCGTCACCGCCTTCGTGCTCCCGGAGCACCGTGCCGACTACGCAACGCTCATCCGGTTCGCCTTCTGCAAGAAGAAAGAAGTGCTCGAGCGGGCGTCCGCGCAGCTGGCTGAGCTTCGGCGCTAACTTCCCTCGCGTGGCAGTGTCATGGTGAAACTTGTTCCTTTGCCTTCTTCGCTCGTCACACCGAGTTCACCACCGTGAGCCGTCACGATCGCTTTCGTAATCACAAGACCGAGCCCTACGCCTGGGACTGCGTTTCGCGTCGCCGTGGATGCCCGAAAGAATCGCGTGAACAGCTTGTCCAGTTCAGCAGATGCGATCCCCATGCCTGTGTCCCGGAAAGCGACAACGGCGTGAGATTCGTCCGCCGAAACGCTCACCGTGACGGTCCCTCCTGAAGGAGTGAACTTGAGCGCATTCGAAATGAGGTTGTCGCACGCCTGGCCGAGACGCACCGCATCACCGTTAATGTTGACCGGCACCGTCATTTCCATCAATAACTCAATGCCCGCCGACGAAGCAGCCGGCCTGGCCGACTCCACCGACGCCGACACAATGTCATCAAGACTTTGCTCAGAGTGATCGACTTGAAATACCCCGGAATCTACTTGCGCGGTGAAAAGCAAATCGCCGACAATCCGCAAAAGGCGGTGCGCGTTGCGTTCCGCAACACCCAAGTAGCGCAACTGATTCTGGGAAAGCTCAACGCCATCCTCATCTCGAAGCAGTTCGAGGTAACCGAGAATGGAACTCAGCGGCGTTCTCAACTCATGAGAAATCAGCCCCACGAATTCATCCTTGAGACGGGACAATTCCTTCGCCTTCGACACATCGCTCGCGACGAACAAGTACCCCGTGATTTCACCTGATACGTCCATTCGAGCCGTGACGGCAAGTTCGACGGGAACACGATGATCATTCGCTCCTACATACGTCCACTCGCGCACATCAGCGCTGCCGAGGCGTGCAGGCTCGACGAGAGCCGAGAATCCACTTTTGAGGACCGTCTCACCAGGAGGAAAGTTGAGGTCCTTTGAGCGCGTCTCCAACTCCTCGGGGTCATGAAACTCGTCAATGTGCCGAAGGTTTTCGGTTTCCGAGTCGGAGAACCCGAGCATTTTGGTCGCACCCGGATTCCAGGCGTCAATGAGACCTAAACGATTGGTGCCAATCACGGATTGCTCGGTGACCGCGCCCCACAGCCCGCGAAACATGCGTTCAAGCTCGCGGAGCTTCGCCTCGCTCTTGGCAAGCTGCTCGGCACGTTCATTACTCTCCGTGAGGAGGTTTGCTCGCTCCGACGCTTGCCGTTGAGCGAAATCAGTTCGCTTCTTCCACAAACGCGAAAACTCGTTAATGACAAGCGCAACGACGGCGAAAACAACAGGCGTGACGAGGCTTCGCACCATGAAAGAAGGATCTGCAAGTAGCTCCAAATCGAAGGCGACCGGCATGAGGAGTGCAAACGCTCCCCCTAGCGCCGCATAAAGCACGAAACGTCGACCGTACTCCATCGCAAACCACACGATCGGCAGGACAACAAGGGCGGCGAAGGCAGAATTATTCGTGCCGGTCCCCACCCGGAGCAAGCCGATGGCGATGAAGTCGATTGCCGGCACGAGCAGCGCCAAACCCGACGTGGCGGAGCGGTAAGTGAAAACAATTGCAAGCACGGTCGCCAACAAAGCAAGCAACATGCCGTAAAACATCGGCGTAGGGAGTGTGACGAAGGATTCCGGCGCCACGATAACGACACCCAATGCGAGAAGGAAGAACCCTGCGACGGGAACCTGTTTGACGAAAGGAGTTGGGGTATCCGAAATCATGCGCAGGTAAAGGCGGCGAAGATTCACTGGACCTCCGACGTTGCAGCGAAGACGATCAGGCCGCCCACCCTGGGACGAAACTCTCCAGTACGTGCTGCACGTTTGCCCGTGTGACCGGCTTAGTGAAACGGGCATCGGAATCCGGATAACGGTCAAAGTCGAGAACAGACGCTATAACGACGATGCAGTCGGGCCAGTCGCTCTGGATACGCGCTGTTAGATCCCAACCGTTCATTCCCGGGAGCACCAAGTCGATCACCGCGACATCCGGAGGATTCGTGCCAAACACTTCCATCGCAACTTCAGCCGACTCGGCCGCCGTCACCTGGCAACCCGCCATTTCGAAATACCGCTGCATGAGAAAGCGCTGGTCCTCGCCGTCCTCGACAACGAGAACCTTCACGTTGGGGCGCGCGACAGCGTCGGTCAACACTCAGCTCACCTCAGCGGACTCGCGAATGATCTCGAAAGGTTCGCAATAGCGACTTTGGCCAAAGCGCGACCAGTAGCGGGCGGTCGCGAGCGCAAAATCCGGTTCAAGAAAACGAGGACGATCCCCGCGCTTCGCAAAGCAATCCAACATGCCAACCTTCGTTTCGGTAAAGCCGTCGATACCCACAAAGCGGTTCGGCCGAAAATCCACGGTCGCGGTCGAACTCTGGTAGCAGACGATCGAATTCACCGTGTCCGCAGCCACCATTACGGCATCGAAGACGGTGCGGTGATCCTGATGGCGATCGTGAGCACTGTGAACATAAATGACGGTGGGTTGCACTTCGGCAATCGCTTTCCTGATCGCGTTCACGGCTTCGTCAATATGGATCTCAAGTTCCGGCACATCCTCCAAAAGAAGGCGCGCACCAATCACTTGCGCAGACGCGGTGCCTTCTTCCCATGCGACCTTGATTCCCCCCTCACGCGCACCCCGCGACAGAGTGAGAATCGTGACCGGATCACCTGCATCACGGTGAGCAGCAAGCGTCCCGCCGACACCAACCTCGACGTCGTCCGGATGCGCACCGATGGCAAGCACAATGGCTCGCTTCGGAGCTTTCGCGCGGGTCACCCTTGCATCAACTGCCAGACGTGTCACGTGCGCGAGCAGCTCAGAAGATGACACCGGCTTGGTGAGGAACTCGTTGGCTTTGTTGCGCAAAGCCGTCACCGCATAATCGACTGATGCGTGCGCCGTCATCACGATCACCGGAATGCCTGGCTCCACTTCGCGGAGCTGCTCGATGAGCTCCAGGCCGGACATTCCCGGCATCTCGATGTCAGTGATCACGACATCCGGCGCAAAGTCTGCAAACGCGTCACGCACGTTTCGCGGATCGGAAAAGACGAGAACAGTGCAACCCAACTTGTTCTCAAGAATTGTTTTCGTATATTCAGCGACGTCGAGATCGTCCTCGACAACGATTACGCGATAAGGCTCAGTCATCATTCCCCCTGATGAAACGCAGTAGCCCTAACTGTACGTTCTCGACCACCAGTTCGACACATTCCGGGGAAGTCCGCGACAAATTACCGTTCAGTGACGTCGAACCGGCGCAACTGGAGCGCCGGGTTCACTGTGCGCACGTGCGCGATTCGCGCGGTAGAAACCCAGGCGAGCGCGACATCCGTGTTTTCGCCGATTGTGGCAATCTCGACCCCCATCGGGTCGACGATCATGCTGTTTCCGGCACCAATCGGCGGCCCCTGATCAGCTGCGGCAAAGTACACGGTGTTCTCCAGTGCCCGCGCAGTGACAAGCGTGCGCCAGTGGCGCTCCTTGAGCGGGCCGCGCACCCATTCGCTCGGGAGCAGAATGAGGTCGGCGCCCGCATCGACAATGCGCCGCGTAACCTCCGGAAACCGCACGTCGTAACACGTTTGCAAACCAACCTTGATGTCATCGACCGTAAACAGCTCGGGTTGTTCAATCGGCCCGGCAACCACCCAATCCGATTCGGTAAACCCGAACGCGTCGTAGAGGTGGATCTTGCGGTACTTCGCCACGAGACTTCCCGACCCGTCAAACGCGACGAGCGTGTTCGAAAATCGCCCCGGATCGGCAGTTGTTTCAAGCATGCCGGCTACTAGATTCACGCTCAACTCGGCCGCGAGGGCAGCGAGCTCAGTGGCAAAAGGCCCGTCGAGCGGTTCCGCCGCGGCGACAGAACGCTCCCCCAACTCGGCAACAAAGAATGACGAGTATTCGGGGAACACCACGAGTTTGGCGCCACGACCGGCAGCAAGCGTCGCAAGCGCGCGGATGCTGCGAAGGTTTTCACCCTTGTCATCGGTTGGTGCGAACTGCGCAACGGCAATCGCTGTTGAATGGTCGGCCATGGCTCTAGCTTAGAAGAAGCGACTCCCGTTGCCGAAGGACGGTCACGCCGATACGCTGCGAGAGGGTGCGCGTTGCACCCGAAACCGAAGGAGCCGGATGTCCGCCAGTTTCGTTTTCGATGCCATCCGCACACCGTTTGGCCGGTTCGGTAAAGCGCTAAGCGGTGTACGCCCCGACGACCTCGCCGCCACCGTGTTGACGCAGCTCCTGGAGCGCAATCCGACCCTCGACCCTGCGGACGTGGATGACATTATTCTTGGCGACGCGAATGGCGCAGGCGAAGACAACCGAAACGTTGCGCGCATGGCCGCGATCCTCGCCGGCTTTCCCACCTCCGTTCCCGGTGTCACCGTAAACCGGTTGTGCGGCTCAAGTGTCGAAGCCGTCATCCAGGCCAGCAGGGCGATCGAAACGGGCGACGCGACCCTCATGATCGCGGGCGGTGTCGAGTCGATGAGCCGCGCGCCGTGGGTGGTGCTGAAACCCGAGAGGGCTTTCCCTGCCGCGCACGAGCCCATGTTTTCGACAACGCTCGGCTGGCGAATGGTCAACCCCAACATGCCCGGTCAGTGGAGCGTGCCACTCGGCGAGACCGCAGAAATTCTCGCCGAACGCTACAGCATCAGTCGCGACGAGCAGGATGCGTTTGCGCTTCGCAGCCATCAGCTCGCCTCCGCCGCGTGGGATTCCGGCGTCTACGACAACGAAGTTGTTCCCGTACCCGGCGTGAACCTTACGCGGGATGAAGGTATCCGCGCGGACTCGACCCTCGAAACCCTCGCCGCATTGAAGCCCGCGTTTCGCGAAGAGGGCACCGTGACGGCCGGCAATTCTTCTCCGCTCAATGATGGTGCCGGTGCGCTGGTGATCGGCGCGGAAAACGCACTGAGCACGGAACCGCTCGCTCGCATTGTCTCTCGCGGTGTTCACGCTGTCGACCCCGATATTTTTGGAATCGCTCCCGTAGAAGCCGCGAATAAGGCGCTAGCGAGGGCAGGCAAAACGTGGGCCGATGTCGATGTCGTCGAGCTCAATGAAGCGTTCGCCTCGCAAAGCCTCGCTTGTCTACAGCTGTGGCCTGACCTTGACCCCGCAAAAGTCAATGCACACGGAGGGGCCATCGCTATCGGCCACCCCCTTGGCGCATCCGGGGCCCGCATCATCGGTCGGGTCGCTCACGAGTTGGCGCGCCGCGGCGGTGGTGTCGGAGTCGCAACAATTTGCATCGGCGTTGGGCAAGGCCTCGCTGTAGTGCTCGAACGGTAAGTGCCGACCAGCCAGAACTCCCGATATGCTGGTGGCTTTCTGAGACTTAAGGACCACAATGGCTAAGAGCAAAAAGAAGGTTGTCAGGGTCGAATCGGCTCCGGATGCCACGACGCCTTCCGGCAAGGAAAGCACCTGGACCCCCACCGCGGAGTCCAAGTCCAAGGCGGTGAAATTCCGCATCATCGCCGCGGTGCTGTGGGCGCTTGCGATTGGCACTGAAGCATTCGCCATTTTCTGGTTGCTGCGTCAAGTGCCGTTCGAAACGTGGCACCTCATCCTGCTGATCGGCTTGCTCGTCGTGATTGGCGTTCTGGCCTCTGTCGGCTCCGTGCTGTGGAAGAAGGCCAACCGCCTCGACCCCGCATCGAGGAAAGACAAGGTCCGTTTCTTCGTGCAAAACCAGCTCGGCGCGATCGTGACCATCATCGCGTTCCTCCCGCTCATCATCATGATCTTCCTGAACAAAGACATGGACGGCAAGCAGAAGGGCATCGCGGGTGGAATAGCAATTGTTATTGGCCTCGTTGCAGTCCTGGCTTTCGGCGTCGACTGGAACGCGCCAGCTCAAGAGGATTACGCCAACGACCGCGACGCAGTGGTCTTCCTCACCGGAGCGGACGAAGTCACCTGGACCAAGTCCGGTGGCGTCTACCACCTTTGTGAAGAGGCTTCCGCGGTCAACAAAGAGTCGAAGGATGGTCAGATTTTCGTCGGCTCAACTCAGGATGCCGTCGCCGCTGGCAAATCGCGCCTCACCAAACAACTGTCGCAGGAAATGCGCGAGTGCGGATTCGACCCGCAACTGCTTGAGGACTGGAACAACAAGGTCGCAGGCGATGACGTCGGAGAAAGCACCGAAGAGGGAACCGAAGAGTAGACGCCTCTCACCAATCACGATGTGACGTGAGAACAGAAGCGGCCTCACCACGCGGTGGGGCCGTTTTGGTCAGCGCGATCGGTTTGCTCGCTTCGTGGCCACGATCGACATCGTCACGGCCAACGCCATCACCACGAGGAAAATCACGATCGCGATCACGTTGACTTGCGGAGGCACACCACGTTTTGCAGCCCCCCACACATACATGGGGAACGTAATCGCGTTTCCCGAGTTGAAGTTCGTGATGATGAAGTCGTCAAACGACAGCGCGAACGCGAGCACTGCACCAGCAGCGATGCCGGGGGCCGCGAGCGGCAATGTGACCCGTCGAAACGTGCGCATCGGTGTCGCGTAGAGGTCGGCGGCCGCTTCGGTCAGCCGCGCGTCCAGCATCGCCAGTCGAGCTTTCACGACGATGATCACATAGCTGATACAGAACATGATGTGCGCCAACAGGATCGCAACCGGCCCAAGCGGGACCCCGACGTTCACATACAGGGTGAGCAGCGAAGCGCCGAGAACCACTTCAGGCATGGTCATGGGGAGCAAGACCAAAACGTCTGCGGCCCCCTGACCGCGAAACGTGAATCTGGTGAGAGCGTAGGCGGCGAGCACGCCGATGATGGTGGCCGCGATTGCGGCACCGAAAGCAATTTGCAGGCTCAACCCCACGGAGCTGCACAGTCCGTACGGCCCGCACATGTTCGTCCAGTTGTCGAGAGTAAATTCGTTGAACGTGAAGTTGTAGCGGCCAGCAGGCTTGTTCAACGACATCACAATGATCACGCCGATGGGCATCAACAAGTACACGATCGCCAGGGCGCCGATGACGCGAATGATGTGCCGACCAAAAAAGCCTGAAGCACGCTCTCTCCGCGGCGAATAGCCGAGCCCTGCCGAAGGTTGCTGCGTCGTGGAGACAGTCATGACACTCCCTCTACAGAATTCCACCGGAGCGCGAGCGCCGCATTGAGACGGTCACCAGCCCAACAATCAGCACGATGAGCAAAACCGAAATGGCGGATGCCGCCGGATAGTCGAGTGCGCGCAAATACTGGCTTTCGATCACGTTTCCAATCATTTGAGTGTCGACGCTGCCTAGCAGTTGCGCGTTGACGAAGTCGCCGGAGGCCGGAATGAAAACGAGGAGTATGCCCGACAAAATTCCCGGCAGCGACAGCGGAAGCGTCACTCGACGAAACGCTCGAAATCCACTCGCGTACAGGTCGGTGGCAGCCTCGATCAGACGACCATCGAGCCGATCGAGGCTGACGAAAATCGGGAGAGTCATGAAGGGCAAAAAATTGTAGGTGAGACCGCTGATAACGGCCGTCGGCGTGGCGAGAAGCCACTGGTCGGGCCCCAAAATCTGCAGCCATCTGAGAGCCTCCACCACGATCCCCTGATCGGCGAGGATCGTCGTCCAGGCGAGAGTTCGCACGAGGAAGCTCGCAAACAGCGGCGCAACAACCAGCACGAGAAGCAGGTACTTCCACCTGCCAGCCTTGAAGACGATCATGTAGGCAAGCGGGTAGGCGATAAGCAGTGCAAGCACCGTGGCGATCGTCGCGTACATCACTGACCGCAGGAACCACGGCCAGTAGGCCACGATCGCGTTGCCGTAGTTGCTTATTTCGAACGTGAAGTTAAAGCCCTGTTGGTATGAACCGGACTGCAGCGAACCGACGAGCAAGGTGACCATGGGCGCGAGAAAGAACAACAGCATCCATACGAGCATCGGGGCAAGAAGCAAGTATGGCGCCAGAGTTCTGCGCCTCAAGGCAGCAGTTCCGGGCGTCGGCATTTTCGTGCGCTGGCGAGTGTCGCTAATCACGATCGCGCAAGTGTTCGGGAACGACGGCGAGGCGAGTGGTGTCTGGCCCCACGGCACTTCCTTCACCGGCGTGAGGATCCTCACTGCCGTCCAGCGCGAAAGTGTGCTCAACGTGCCACCGCAAGTGCACGTGAGCGCCGAGGGCAATCCGCTGAGCACCCGACTGGTTTTGAACGAACGCTTTCATGGTCGCGTCGCTGCCCGTGACGGCGATCACATACTCAGTTCCAATTCCAATGTAGGAAGAATCGAGGATGACGCCTGAGATCTGATTCTCGGCAGAGTCGTGCACGCTCTCCTCACTCAAGTGGATTTTCTCCGGCCGAACACCCACAAACACCTCAGGGTTCGATGTGTGCACGCGATCCTTGCGAATCCGCACCGATTGACCGACGACATCCGCAACGACGAAGTCGCCTTCCGCGCCCCGCACGTGAGCGTCCAACAGGTTGGAGCTGCCGAGGAAGTTGGCAACGAACGCGGTTCTCGGCGACTCGTAGAGGTCTTCGGGCGCGCCCATCTGCTCAATTTTGCCCTTGTTCATGACCGCAATCTTGTCGGCCATCGTCATCGCTTCTTCCTGATCGTGCGTGACATGCAGGAAGGTGAGGCCAAGCTCGTTTTGAATCTGCTTGAGCTGATACTGCATTTGGCGGCGCAGTTTCATGTCGAGCGCGCCGAGCGGCTCATCAAGCAACAGCACTTGCGGCTCATTCACGATTGCCCGCGCGAGCGCAACACGCTGCTGCTGGCCCCCGGACAACTGCGCAGGCTTGCGGTGCGCCATGCTCGCCATTTCCACGGTCTCGAGGATCCGGCTCACTTTCTCCTTAATGTCCTTCTTGCGGCGTTCCCGGAGCCCGAAAGCGACATTCTCGAAGACCGTGAGATGTGGGAACAGCGCGTACGACTGAAACACCGTATTCACCGGTCGCCGAAACGAGCGCAACTGCGTGATATCGGTACCGGAAAGGAGAATCTCGCCGGCATCCGGTTGTTCAAGTCCGGCCACCATGCGCAGCGTTGTCGTCTTGCCGCAGCCGGACGGGCCGAGAAGAGCGAAAAGTTCTCCGCTCGGAATGGTCAGATCCAAGTGGTCAACCACCGTCATCTTGCCGTACTGCTTCACAAGACCTCGAAGGTCAAGTTCCCCCTCAGGGACAGCGACCGATGCCCCATTCGCGAGCGTGGCGGCCTGCATCGCTGTGTCGGCCACCGTCAAAGTCCAAGTGACTTCTCAAATGCAGCCTGATACTTCGAGTTGTCGTCGATGCTCATCGCCTTGTAGGTGAACATGCGCTTCATCGAATCGGCGTCAGGGAAGATCAGCTGGTTGTCGGCAAGCTCAGGATCAATGGCATCCATCGCATCCTGCGCGCCGGCGACAGGGCACACGGCGTTGACGTACGCCGCCACCTGTGCGGCGATCTCCGGCTCATAGTAAAAGTCGATGAGTTCGTGCGCGCCGTCCGAGTTTGGAGCGCCCTTAGGCACCATCAACACGTCTTCCATGAGCACGCCGCCGGATTCGGGGATGAAGAACTTGATGGCGGGATTGTCTTTGCTCAATTGCACGACATCACCTGCCCACGCAAGGCACGCACCAATGTTGCCTTGTGCGAGGTCTGACGCGTAGTCGTTGCCCGTGAATCGACGCAATTGACCGCTCTCGCGTGCTTTGTCGATGTCCTCGACGGCTTTGTTGAAATCGTCGTCGGTGAAGGTACCAGGATCCGCTCCGTTGGCGAGCATCAGCGTACCCGTCGTCTCGCGAAGCTCTGTCAAGAGAGACACTTTGCCTTTGAGCGCAGGGTCGTGCAGCAGCTCGTCCACTGAGCGCACATCCTTGCCCGTCACATCCGTGTTGACCGCGATGCCGACCAGCCAGCCCTGCCACGCGAGAGAGAAATCGCGGGACGAATCGAACGCGGGGCTCGCGAACGCCGGCAGCAGGTTCTTTGCGTTAGGAATTTTCGACTTGTCGAGCTTTTCGGCCCAGTCCAGCGAAATGAATCGCCCGCCCATCCAGTCCGTCGGGCTGATGACGCTTGCCGGGATCCCCTGCCCGCCCTGCATGAGCGGTTGCACCTTTGCGAACCACTCGTCGTTGCTGTTGATCTCGGCGAGATATTCAACGTGGATTCCGCTGCGCGACTCGAACTCGACGAGGCTCGGAATCGTGCCGTCATCCTCGGTGTCCACCGAGAGGGGCCAGTTTGACCAAATGAGTTGATCGGAGGCGCCGCCGCCACCACCGGGAGCGTTGCCACCTGGATTCGTCGAGCATGCACTCAAAAAGGCGGCACTTCCGGCGAGTGCCGCAAACTGCAGCGTTTGTCGACGAGAGAGACCTCGATTGGCGAATGCACCTGCGGCGCGCTGGTCAAAACCCGATCCGAAAGTACCCATGATGTCCTCATCACTGCCATAGTGCTGAACCAGACACTGCCTTAGTGTTGCAACGAATAATATTGCGGCGATCAGAACTAAGTCAAAGGAGTGCAAGCGTGTCAGATTAATCGAGACCCCCTCCATCGCTCCAGAATTGGCGATGAAGTGGGTGCACAGGCACGCGCGTGAAAAGAGTGAGGCCCGGAATCGCAATGATTCCGGGCCTCATCCGTTGCGGGGACAGGATTTGAACCTGTGACCTCCGGGTTATGAGCCCGGCGAGCTACCGAACTGCTCCACCCCGCGTTGCGAGAACAACTCTAACACAGTGAAGCGGGGGCCCCCTTCGAGACGATCGCCTGAGGCGATCTCCTCAGGTAGCGCGTCGCCGATCGCCTGAGGCGATCTCCTCAGGTAGCGCGTCGCCGATCACGTGAAGCGATCTCCTCAAGGAACGAGAAACGCGGGCCCTTTCGCCACGGGCGGGTGTTGCAGCACCCGCGCCGGGCGAAAAGACCCGCGCTCGCGTAAACCTACGCCCTACTTCTCGCTACGGCGTGACACCGGATGCTGCGATGGCCCGCTCGAGCGCATCTTGCAGCTTCTTGTCTGCTTGAGCAGCTGCCACAAGGTCGTTGGAAGCGTAAGCCGCTTCGCGCTCCTTGAGGGCTGCCGCAGCATCCTTCAGTGCTGCGTCGAGCGCAGCATTGTCGGATGGCGTCGTCGGCTGATCTGTGCCCGGCTGATCTGTGCCCGGCTCGCCCGTTCCAGGCTCATCCGGAGTGCCACCGTCACCAGCTGAGGCTCCGGAGTCACCGCCGAAAATCTTGTCGAGGGCGGCATCCAGAGTCGACTCGAAGGCGATCTTGTCACCGAACGCCACAAGAATCTTCTTGAGCAGCGGGTAACTCGTCTCACCCGTCGACTGGATGTACACGGGCTGTACGTAGAGGAGTCCCTTGCCCACCGGCAGCGTGAGCAGGTTGCCCTTGATCACACTCGTCGACCCTTGACTCAACAAGTTCAGCTCTGTCGACACCGTCGGGTCAGAGTTGAAGTTGTTCTGCACCTGACCTGGACCGGGAACAGTCTCCGCCTTGGGAAGCGTCAACAGCGTGAACTTTCCGTAGTCCGGCGAGAGCGTACCAGGCGTGTTCCCCGCATCCGCGTTCACGGCAAGATAACCGGTGAGAATGCTTCGCGCCTTATCTCCTGATTCCTTAGGAATGTAGGTCGAATACAGCGTGAACGCTGGGCTATCCTCGCCCGGCATCTGCATCGTCAGGTAGTACGGCGGCTGCAGCCGCGCCCCAGCGGCATCCTGTGTTGGGTCCGGCGGAGTGACCCACGCGTCATCGCTGGAGAACCAGGAATTCGTGTCCGTCACGTGGTAGGTCCCAAGGATTGCACGCTGCACCTTGAACAAGTCAGCCGGGTAGCGGACGTGGCTCATGAGATCCGGGCTCATCTCGCTCATCGGCTTGATCGTCGTCGGCAGAATCTTCTGCCACGTTGTCAGAATCGGATCTGTGTCGTCCCACGCGTATAGTGTCACTTCGCCCGAGTAGGCGTCCACCGTAGCTTTCACCGAGTTGCGGATGTAGTTGATGTCATCCACGGGGAACAGCGGCGTCGGCGTGTAGGTGTCCGCGATTGCGGTCGACAGTTGCTCCACGGTCGAGTACGGGTATTGGTCGCTCGTCGTGTAACCGTCAACGATCCACACAATCTTGTTGTCCACAACCGCAGGGTAGGGATCCGTGTCAAGGGTGAGGTACGGCGCCAACTTCTGTACGCGATCGAGCGGGTGACGGTCGTACAGAATCTGTGACGCCTCATTCACATCACTCGACAACAAAATTTGCTCCGACTGGAACTTCATCGCGTACACGAGCTTGTTGAAGATATTGTCGAGCTTCGGACCGCCATCACCGGCATACGTTGTCGTAGCGTTTTGGCTGTCCTCCTCAGAGCCCGACGGGTAGTCAAGCTCCGCCTGTGGCGCACCCTTAGGGGCTCCAACGATGGAGTACTGCGGCGAGTTTTCACCGAAGTAGACGCGCGGCTCAAACTCGCCAAGTGCGCCTGTGCTCGGAATTCCGGACTCCAAGAACACAGGAAGCCCGTCAGACGTGCGCTGGTTGCCGTACGCGGCAACCACACCGTAGCCGTGCGTATACACAATGCTGTCGTTGACCCAGTTGCTTGAGGCACCAATGCCATCCTGGTTGAGCTCACGCACCGCGATCACGGTGTCTTGCGACTTGCCATCGATCATGTAGCGGTCCACATCCAGGTGGCGCGGGAACTGGTAGTACTGCTTGATCTGCTCAAGCTGAGCGAACGCATCCGTCACGAGCGAAGGATCGAGAATACGGATACTTGCCGTCGTCTCTGCGTCGTTGCGCAGAGCACCTGGCTCCGCATCGGTCTTCGCCTTGTACGAGGATTCCGTGACGTCGGCAACACCGTAGGCATCACGCGTCGCCTCAATATTTCGTTCAATAAAGGTCGACTCCAGCGTTCGCGCGCTCGGGTCCACCTGGAACTTCTGAACGATGAACGGGTACACGCCACCGATGAGGATGCTGCTCACGATGAGCAGAGCCGTTCCGATGATGGGAAGGCGCCAGCGACCGATGATGGCCGTGACAATGAACAGAACCGCGACAAGCGCGGCGATACCGGCCAGAATTGCACGACCGGGAATCACGGCGTTCACGTCGGCGTACGACGCACCCGTGATCAAATCGGTCGACGTCGTCGTGGCCATGGTTCCGTACTG
>RCMY010003426.1_pt1 | contig 15283 bp, 13 predicted proteins | sample 2041341 | NCBI WGS metagenome assembly RCMY01 (sample SAMN09708234, study PRJNA481090) | Marine sediment metagenome, whole genome shotgun sequencing project.
GCAGCGCGCCAATATGGGTGCAGCCTTTCGGCCCACCGAGCAGGTTCTTGACCTGGCGGGCGAACCCGCGCGCAATCGACAGGCCGACCAGCTGTTGGTAGTCGGGCTCGATCGCGGTGCAGCCGCGGTGCGGTGTTGTCTCCATAACCACGGTCACCTCGACGATGGTCATCGATGGGAAGTCGAGCAGGAGGTCGACCTCCATCTGATGGACCGACAGCGGTTCCGGGTCGTCTTCGATGTAGATGCCCGGCGGCTTCTGATCATGCACCTTGCCCTGCAGCCGAAGCCGATCGGACGACTGGCGGTACGCGGCGACATCGTAGGTTCGGTTGTGGATCAGGGTACCGGTTGGCTCGGGCAGCGACATGGGGAGACAACCTAGCCAAAAGAGGTCCCCGTGCAGCCGAAGCGGCAACTCGGGCGAAATCGAGGTCGGTCGCTGGCCGCTGGCTGGCCGCCAACATAGTGTGACCTTGCCAACTCGAAGGAGCCTGCGTTGACAACTCCAGCACGAATCGTCGTTCTTCCGAAAGAGCCGGGACCGATGCGGGTCGAAGAAGTCGATCTTCCGGACCCCGTCGGCCACCAGGTGCTCATTGCCGAGTTCGCCAGTGGGATCTGCCACAGCCAACTCCACACGATCCACCAGCAACGCTCGAGCGACATGGTGCTCGGACACGAAGCGACCGGGATCGTCATGGCCGTTGGCGAGGCCGTCAACCACGTCCAGCCCGGCGACCACGTGCTCGTGACCTTCCAGCCGCGGGATCTGCGCACCACCGGCCGAATGCCCGAGACGGCATCGGTCGAGCTGGCCGACGGCACACGTGCACTCTCACCGAACGTTTTCACCTGGTCGACGCACACCATCATCGATGACCAATTCGTGATCCGAATTCCGAACGACATCCCGACCGACGTGACCGCAATCGTCGGTTGCGCTGTCCTCACCGGAGCGGGTGCGGTTCTACGAGCGGCATCGGTCGAGCAAGGCCAGAGCGTGGCGATCTGGGGTGTTGGTGGGGTCGGCCTCAATGCCGTCGCAGCGGCTCGCATGGTCGGCGCTCGCACCATCATCGCGGTCGACGTCGACGATGCAAAGCTGGAGCTCGCCCGTCGCTTCGGAGCAACACATAGTGTCAACGGTGCCGACGTCGACGCGGTGGAGGCCGTCCGCAGTCTCACGCCGGGTCCCGATGATGCCCTCGGTTTCCGTGGTGCGCCGGTCGCAGGAGTCGATGTCGCCTTCGACGTCGTCGCACGACCCGAAACCTTCCTCCAGGCCTTCCGATCAACACGCAACAGCCGGTTCGCCGTGCAGTCCGGTGGCACCACGGTGGTCGTTGGTGTTCCTCAAGTCGACTTCGACCTGCCAGCCCGAGAGCTGTTGGTCACCGAACGAACGATTCTCGGCACCCTCGGCGGAACGGCCGTCCCAGAAGAAGACATTCCGCTGTTCCTTCAGTGGTACCGCGATGGCGACCTCGATCTCGACGCTCTCGTGACATCGCGGGTCGGCATCGACGAGATCAACGAGGCAACCAAGATGCTCGACGACGGCAACGTCCTCGGGCGAACGATCATCGAGTTCTGAACGCGGGCTCTCGAGCAGCAGACTCTCGAGCCCGGTATCGGCCAAAGCCGTGGGGGTGCTACGGGAGGAGGCCGGGATCGGGGAAGCGGACACGTTGGCGAAACTCCTCCACGAGAACGCCAAACCTGATGGGCCGGGGTTCGGGTTCAGGGTCGGGGCTGGTGTCGTGTTGGGGTTGGATGAGGCGTCGATGGTGTCCACCGCCAACATGGCCACTCTCGTCGATATCGCAGCCGATGCCGGCGCAAAGATCGTGGCGGTCGGCGACTGGCGACAACTCGGTGCCGTGGACGCTGGCGGCCTGTTCCGGTTGTTGGCGCCTAACGGTCCGATGGCGGAGTTGGAGCAGGTGTGGCGGTTCTCCCAAACCTGGTAACGCGAAGCGTCACTGGTGCTGAGCGAAGCCCTGGTGGCCGCCTTGTGGCGAGCCTTCCCAGGCCTTACGAAACCCGGCGCTGGTTATGCGGTGGGGGTGGCCCGTTTCGGTTGGGTGTTGGCCATGTCGTTGACCAGTGCCCGCAGGGCGGGGTCGAGGGTGTCGAGGTCGGTGACGGTCGACCCGCGGATCTGTTGACGCTGCTCGGTGTCGCTGAGGTCGCGCCACTCGTTGGCAGGGATCGGGGTCGGCCTCATGGCTGCCATGGTAGACACCGTGACGAAACCCGTCGACGCGGTTGCGATGGTTCTAGGGCGGTGACCGCGTCCATTTGGTGCTCGGCGGGCTGGTCCCGGTTGCGTTGCTGGTCACCGAGTACAGCGACGATTTCTTGATCTACAACATCGGATTCCCGCCAGCCGACAACTGATCAGCGCTGCCACCGATGCGGGTCGATTCGGTTGGGCAGGGCGGGCGAGATTCTGTGGCCATGAGCAAGGGTGGTCGTGGGAGTTCAAAGCGAGGATCAGTTGTGACCTGCCGGATGAGGGTGCGGATGATGCTCGAGGCGTCAGTGTGGCGTTGGCTTTGCGCATCACGTTGTCGGCCATCACGCCATCGCTTTCGGGTTGAGTTCGAACCTCAGCCCGGCTGACAGGTCGGGCACCACCAGATGTTGCGTCCATCGATGTCGGCGGCGGCGATCGCCGTGCCGCAACGGCGACACGGTTCACCCTGTCGTTTGTACGCGTACAGCCGATCGCGGCTCGGGATGTCGGAGCGCTTGTCGTAGCCGACCTCGGCCGGGTCAACGGTGACGATCCTGCCGAGTTTCTCGCCGGCGGTCAGTTCGTCGACCGAAAGCGCCCAGATGGCCTCGACCGCCGATCGATCGAGATCCTTCGATGTCACGAACGGATGGATGCCAAGGGCGAAGAGGAATTCCGCTCGGTAGACGTTGCCGATCCCTGCGATCACTTTCTGATCGAGCAGGGCCGCACCAATCGGAATGCTCCGCTTCGACAGCCGCTGGGCCAGCTTGTCGGCGCCGTCGACGGGGTTGACGATCGGGTCCGGTCCGAGCCGTTCGATGATGGCGGCAATCTGATCGGCGTCGATGACCTCGCACACCGTCGGGCCCGCGAGGTGGAGTTGGTCGGTCGTGCTCTCGATGAGGAGTCGGCAGTTCGGCGACGGCTCGAGTTGCGCCGGCAGCTTCGAGATCCGGAACCGGCCGAACAGGCCGAGGTGGATGTGAATCGAGAGATCGTTGTCGAAGTCGTAGAAGAGGTGCTTGCCGTAGGCATGCATTCGCTCGATCGTTCGACCATCGACGTGGCCGGCCCCCTCGGCGAAACGCCCCTGGGGTGAGGTCACCTCGACCGTCTTGCCTCGGAACCGACGACCCTGCAGCCGAGCGGCCCGATGGATGACATGGCCTTCAGGCATCACAGACCTCAAGCATCGTGAACCAACATCGGGTCCGACCGTACCGGCTCGCGGGGCTTGACGACGGGGCTTGGCGACGGAGCGAGTCCTCATCTGCCCGGACTACAGGAAGAGTTCGGAAACGGTGTAGATGACCAGGCCGGCGAGGCCGCCGACCACGGTGCCATTGATGCGGATGAATTGGAGATCACGACCGACCTGGAGTTCGAGCCGCTCTGCCGTTTCCTCAGTGTCCCACCGCTGGACGGTCGTTGCGATCAGGTCGGCGACCTCGTCACGGAACTGCTCGGCGACATAGCCCGTCGCTCCACTGACCCAGTCGTCGATCTTCGCCTGCAGCGACGGATCAGACATGATCGAGTTGCCGGCGTCGACCAAGGCCTCTTCCATACGAGTCCGCAGCTCGGACTCGGGATCTTCCGCCGCCTCGATCATGCCGCTCTTCGCCCGCGACCAGAGGGTGGTCGACCAGGCGCGCACTTCGGGGTGTGACAACAATTCGGTCTTGAGTTGTTCGCCCCGAGCAATCATTTCGGGACTGGTCTTGAGCCGTTCGGAGAACTCACGGGTGCGGGCCTCGATCTCCCGCCGAAGTTCATGATCGGGATCCGAGCCAAGGTCGGAGAGAAACCGGCCGACAGCGTCGTAGATCTTGTCGAACACCCGGTCATCGATTGGTTCGGGCACCCACCATGGCGACTCCTCCGACAGGCGGCGACGAAACGCCACCCGGTTGTCGATCAAGAACTTGTGAAGGCCCGTCAGAGTGCTCCCGAGCACCACTTGGTGATGCCCGGCTTCGATACCGGCATCGATGGCCTTGCCGACGAATGGAGCAACGGGAATGGCCCGTACCCGATGCTCGAGCAGATCCTCGAGGCCTCGCTGCACCGAGTCGTCGGCCAGCACCTCGGTCACGCCACGCACGATCGCCGCGCTCTGCTCCCCGACCGAGCGAGCGTGAGCCGGGTCGGCCAACCATTCACCGACTCGCTGACCGAATTTGGCGTCATCGAGTCGTTCGGTCAGCACCTCGCGCGTGAGGAAGTTGTCGCGGACGAAGCCGCCGAGACTCTCGCCGATCTGATCCTTGCGTTTCTGGATGATGGCGGTGTGCGGGATGGGCAATCCAAGCGGGTGCCGGAACAACGCCGTCACCGCGAACCAGTCGGCGATTGCCCCGACCATCGCGGCCTCGGCCGTTGCTCGGATATAGCCGACCCAGTGATGATCGGCCTGCTGCCACCGAGCGGCGATGAAAACGATCGCCGCCAGCACCAGCAGCGAACTGGCCAGGCGCTTCATGCGCCGCAGATCACTCCGTCGCTGGTCGTCGTCGTTCGTCGATTGCATCAATGCCCTACGGCTCAGAGTTTGGCGAAGAGTCGCAGGGCTTGTTCTGCTGCCTTGGCTCGAACCTCGGCGGCGTCGACCGTGGTGACCATGCCGCCATCGAGCACCTTCCGGCCGTCGATCACGACATCGATCGGGCGGACGCCAGTGGTGTAGGCGAGGTGCCATGCGTTCATGGTCGGATAATTCCAGGTGACGATGTCGTCTTTGGCGTCGGGCATGAGTTCCCAGCCGGCTTCCAGCCAGCCCCATGCCTCGTCGGGACCGACGGTGACATCGACCTCGCGCTGCTTGAGAAATGCCAGCTGGAACTCGGCGATCATGTCGGCGCCGATGCCGTCGGTCCCCAGCGCCACCGGCGTGTTGAATCGGCTCGGGTAGGCGTAGCCGACCGCGTTGTTCATGTTGGAGCGGGGGTTGTGCACGATGATGCCGTCGAAATCGACCCCATCTGGCAGGTTGATGCCGTGCACGAGCAGCCAGTCGATGTCGGCCCGGCGAGCCAGTTCGATGCCCGGTCCGGTGTCGACCACACCTTCGCCGACATGCACGTGCACCCCGACCCCGTGTTTGTCGGCAAGCGCAGCGGCGGCATCGATGGTTTCTTCCGAGCAGGTGAAGGCGGCGTGGAGACCAACCATGCCGAGACCGCCCTCGGAAAGGAAGCGATCGTTCTCGGCCAGCCCAGCCTTGGCACCCTCAGACCCGTGGCGGTCGGTGGTGCCGTAGGCACAACTGACTCGGACCCCGACCTCTGCGCAGGCATCGGCGATCACGCTGAGGCTGCCTTCGATTGCGTTCGGCGACTCGTGATGGTCGATGATGGCGGTGCAGCCAGACTCGAGCGCCTCGAGCGCTCCGAGTTTTGCCGACCATTCGAGCATCTCCAGATCGAGCGCAGTGTCGACCCGCCACCAGACCTGCTCGAGAATCGACTTGAATCCCGTGGGTGTTTGGGGCGGTGCAGGCATGCCTCGAACCAGCGCCGAATAGAGATGGTGGTGGGCACAAACCAGCCCCGGCGTGACACCCCTGCCGGGCGTTGACTCGACTTCGGACATGGGGTGAACCTAGCGGTTCCCCGCAGGTGCCACGCGGCGTCGATGAGATCGTCACTCGACCTCAGGTATCTCAAGCCGAGCGGAGGAGAAGCCGATATCTGCACCGTGACACCACAACGTGACCCGTTCGGTCCACCACCGACCGAGCCGCCGACGCTCAGCGACGTTCCCAACGATCTGTCTCGCTCTGGACACGGTCAACTCCCCCGCATCCCTACTCCTCACATCCCATCGATCTTCGAGAAGCAGCGCGTGTTCGTTGTCTGGCTCGGAGCTTCGGCAACGATTGCGCTCGCCGGCCTCACCGGGCTGCTGCTCCAGAGCCGCTGGTCCTACGCCAGTCTTGGTGCAACCTTTGTCGCTCTGATCACCGTCGTGATCGCCGTTTCGACACCGGAAACCGGTGGCGGATCATCGGTGAGTGTCGGATCAGGACTGTTCGACGACCTCGGCCAGGTCGAGGAGGACTGACAGCAGCACATTGGCGCCTGCCTCGATGTCGTCGGGGTCGGTGTGCTCGGCCGGGTTGTGGCTGATCCCGAGGTGGCTCGGGGTGAAGATCATTGCCGTCGGCGCGATACGGGCAAACATCTGGGCGTCGTGGCCGGCACCTGATGGCATGCGCATGGTGGACAATCCGGCCGCGGTTGCCGCTTGCTCGATCCGATCGATCAGCATCGGATCGAACTCCACCGGCTCGAACCGGGCCAGTTTTCGGCTGGCGATGGTGACGCCCTCACGCTCGGCCAGTTCGGAGATCTTGGCCGCCAGCTGCTCTTCTGTCTGTTTGAGCAACTTGTCGTCGGTGTTGCGCAGGTCGATGGTCATCGTTGCCCGCGCGGCAACGACGTTCACGAGGTTCGGTTGCAGCTCGAGCATGCCGACCGTTGCCACCTGCGGATGGCCGATCTCGAGCGCAAGCCAACGAACGAACGTGGTGATCTCGGCCGCCACCCACGCCGGATCATGACGCAGCCGCATCGGCGTGGTCCCGGCATGATTGGACTGCCCGACGATCTCGAGTTCGGTCCAAGAAATGCCCTGCACCCCTTCGACCACCCCAATCTGCACCCCCGCTTCTTCGAGCACGGGGCCCTGCTCGATGTGCAGTTCGACGAACGCCCGAGGCGCCAATCCTGGGACCGGGGCCGATCCGAGGTAGCCGATTCGATCGAGTTCGTTGCGAACGGTCGTGTCGTCGATGCCGACGGTGTCGTACGCCTCTTCCAGCGGCAGCCCGCCCACGTAGACAAGCGAGCCCATCATGTCAGGCTGATAACGGGCACCTTCCTCGTTCGAGAAGAACCCGACGGCCAGCGGGTGCCGGGTACGCACCCCCGCGGCCAGGACCGTCTCGATGATCTCCAAACCAGCCAACACACCGAGATTGCCGTCGTAGCGTCCGCCCGTTCGAACGGTGTCGATGTGGCTCCCCGTCATGACCGCCGGAAGATCCTCGGTGCCCTCGAGTGTGCCGATCACGTTCCCGATCGCATCGATCCGAATGTCGAGCCCGAGGTCTTCCATCCACGTGACGACAAGATCGCGGCCCTGGCGATCGGCGTCGGTGAAGGCCAGGCGGGCCGAACCCGTCGTCCCCTGGATACCTCCGATCCCCGAGAGTGCCGCGAGCCGGTCCTGGAGTCGAACCGAGTCGACGCGAAGCGGGGCGTCATGGTCGAGCGCGGCTGGTGGCGTGGTGACAGTCATTACGGCCATCGTCCAGCCCTTTCAGTGCAGTGTCAATAGAAGCGAAGACGAGAGAGTCGTCGCACTCTGAGACGGATTCGTCACCCTTCGATCGGGTCGGGCAACAGCGGCACCGTGAATCCCGGTCGTTTGCCGACCAGGGCCGCCCGACCGATCGACGCCGAGCCGAAACGATCGCGAACCGTGTCGAGCGCAGCGTCGAGTTCGACCGATGATCTCGCATCGAATGGGAGCGATTGCTGGACGGCGTCGTCCGGGGCCAGATTCGAGATCGTGAAACCGAGGAGGGTCAGCGAGCGTTGTTCGATCTCGTCTCTGCGGGCAACGAGCAGGATGCGAGCGACATCGAGAAACGCCGCCGTCGAGGCCGTCGCTTCGTGCAACGTATGCGAGCGCGTGTCCCGGGTGAAGTGATAGTCGTCGCTTCCCTGACTCGCCTTCGTTCCGTGCGGCTCGGTCTCTTGGGTCGCCTTCGTTCCGTGCGGCTCGGTCTCTTGGGTCGCCTTCGTTCCGTGCGGCTCCTGTCCTTGACTCGCCTTCGTTCCGTGCGGCTCCTGTCCTTGACTCGCCTTCGTTCCGTGCGGCTCGGTGAACCGGAAACGAAGAGTGACCGTCCGCCCAACCCGGTGACCGTTGCGCAGACGGCGCGATACCCGGTCGACCAATTCCAACAACACACCTTCGAGCTCGGCGAAGGAACGGTCGCGGCGGCCCAGAGCTCGCTGGGCTCCGATCGATGAGCGGCGTTTGCCGGTGACGACCCGTCGAGGGTCGTTGTTGTGAGCAAGGGCATGCACATGACGACCGGATCCCTTGCCGAGCACCAAGATGAGCGGACCTTCCCCCAGCGCGGCAACCTGACCAACCGTGGTGATCCCACGGGCGGCGAGCTTCTCGGCAGTGACCGGGCCAACACCCCAGAGTCGCCCAACCGGGAGCGGATGGAGAAAGTCGAGTTCGCCATCGGGTTCGACAACAAGCAGCCCGTTCGGTTTGGAGACGCCGCTGGCCACCTTCGCCAAGAACTTGGTGCGGGCCACCCCGACCGAGATCACCAGACCGACATCGCTCAGAACTCGCCGCCGCAGTTCGGCCGCGATCTGTTCCGGTGGGCCGACCAAGCGCCACAACCCCGAAACATCGAGGAACGCCTCGTCGATCGAGATCGGCTCGACCAGAGGCGTGGTGTCGTCGAAGATCTCGAACACCGCCCGGCTGGCTTCGGTGTAGGCCTCCATCCGGGGAGACACCGTGATGAGCTCGGGGCACAGCCGGCGGGCAGCCCCGATCGGCATGGCGGTACGAACCCCCATGGCCCGGGCCTCGTAACTGGCGGCGAGGATGACGCCACCACCAACGGCCATGGCCTTGCCCCGTAGATCAGCCCGATCTCGTTGTTCGACCGAGGCGTAAAAGGCATCGAGGTCGGCGTGCAGAATCGACGCCGTCGCCTTCCCATCGGTTGCGTATCGTACCGAACACATGTTCGATACGATACTCCCTAACGCCGCTATTCGGGAATCACCCCGGCGGCGATGAGTTGGGCCCGCACGTTGGGTGGAGTCAGCGGGAAGTCGTTGAACCACACCCCGGTCGCATCGTGTAGGGCGGCGGCGATGGCAGGGGCGTAGGGAATGAGCGGCATCTCGGCGATACCACGGACACCAAACGGACCCCGAGGATCAGGGATCTCGACCAGCACCGACTCGATGTGTTTGGGGATGTCGCCGATCCCGGGGATCAGATAGCCGCTGAACCGAGGGTTGAGCACCCGACCGTTCTCGACGACGAGTTTCTCCGAAAGCGCATACCCATGGGCCTGGATGATGGCCCCCTCGACCTGGCCGACCGCCAATTGAGGGTTGATCACGCGCCCGGCGTCGACGGCGCAGGTCACGTTGTTGACCACGATGTGACCGGTCTCGATATCGACCGACACGTCGACCGCTTCGGCAACATAGCCGTAGGCGAAGTTCGGCGTCGTCGGTGCACCCTCGGGATCGAGCGCCTCGGTTGGCGGCGGTATGTAGCGGAAGACCCCGACCGCCGGGCGTTCACCGTTGCGCCACGCCTTGTCGGCCTCTTCGGCCGCCCCGAGGATGGCGTTGCCGGTCATGAACGACAGCCGCGACGCCGACGCCGACCCGGAATCACCGGTGGTTGCGGTGTCGGAGAACGTCGGACGAATCGCGTCGAAGGGCATCCCGATGGCCTCGGCGACCATCTGCACGAAGGCGGTGTGTGCGCCCTGTCCGACCTCGGCCCCGGCGAGGAAGACCTCGGCCGAATCGGGTTGCTCACTGTCGCCGTGCAAAATGATCGTTGCGTCGGACCGTTCGGGGAATCCGAACGAGAAACCGACGTTCTTGAAGGCGCACGCAAAGCCGCGGCCACGGCGCACTGCTCCGGCCGACGGCGCGAGCGAGGCGAACGACGCCATCGGAACAACCGGCGGAAGGGGCTCATCCCAGGCGGCGGCAGCGGCGCAGGCTTCGATCACCTCGGGCATCGAAACACCGGGTGGCATTTCGGTGCCGGTGATACCGATGGATCCCTCGCCAAGCGAGTTGCGACGGCGGATCTCGACGGGGTCGATGCCGGTGGCCTCGGCCAGCTTGTTCATCTGGCTCTCGGCGACGAAACAACCTTGCGGACCACCGAAACCGCGGAACGCTCCACCGGGAACCGCGTTGGTGTAGACCGCGTAGGAATCGATGCGAGCGTTCGGGACGTGGTACGGGCCTGCGACGGTCAGGTGCATGTTGCCGAGCACCTTGTTCGACGTGTAGTTGTACGAGCCTGCGTCGAGATACCCATCGGCCTCGACGCCGAGGATCAGACCGTCGCTGGTCGCCGCGAGCCGGGCATGCACTCGGCCCCGGTGGCGTTTGTGGTGTCCAACGATCGACTCCTCACGACTCCACTGGGAACGGATCGGCCGCTCGATCCCCGCGGCCCAGAGCTTCTGCACGGCCAGCGCGAGCACGATCTGCATACTCATGTCTTCGCGGCCACCGAACGCGCCGCCGATCGGTGGATAGATCACTCGGACGGCGTCGTCGGGGAGATCGAGCGCGTGCGCAATCTGGTCACGGTCTTCGTGGGTCCACTGACCGGCGATCTCGACGGTGAGGCGGCCCTCGTTGTCGACATAGGCCAACGCCGCCTCGGGCTGGAGGTAGGCGTGCTCCTGGTAGGGGACCTCGTAGGTGCCCTCGATGACCACGTCGGCCCGTTCGAACGCGGCGTCGATCTCGCCCTTGCGCACCACCAGGTGGTAATAGGCGTTGGTGTCACGACCGTTCTCGGGATGCAGCATCGGCGCACCGTCTGCCATTGCAGCGTCGAGATCGGCCAGGATCGGTAGCTGGTCCCAATCGGCGTCGATGAGCTGTGCGGCGGCGAGCGCCTGTGCTTCGGTGTCGGCGACGACGACAGCCAACTGGTCGGCCTCCCATCGTGACACATCACCCGGAACGCTCGAGCGTCCGCTGGTGTTCGGTCCGATCAGCACCGGCTGGTCGGCCATGGTGAGGCCGTATTCGTTCACGGGCACGTCGGCGGCGGTGATCACGAGCAGCACACCCTCGGCGGCTTCAGCTGCGCTGGTGTCGAGGCGGGTGATGCGGGCGTGAGGCTGATCGGTAAATACGATGACGGCGTGGGCGACTCCTTCGGGGAAGCGGTCGCCGGGGTAGCGGGCAGCACCGGTGGTCTTCGCCTCGGCGTCGAGCCTGGCGACCGATCGACCCATTCCCGTCTGATTGGTGGTGTCGGTCATGACGCCGCTCCCGAGAGGGAGACCTGGGCCTCGATGATCTTGTAGTAGCCGGTGCAGCGACAAAGGTTGCCGGACAAGCCGAGGGCGATGTCATGGGGTGTCGGCTCACTGCATTCGCGGGCCAGAGCCGAACCGGCCATCAAGAAGCCGGGGATGCAATAGCCGCACTGGACGGCTGCGGCATCGACGTACGCCTGCTGGAGCGGATGCAGTTCGTCACCGTCGGCCAGCCCTTCGATCGTGACGATGGTGGCACCCTGCGCCCGGCCGGCGGGAACCAGACAGCTCAAGACCGATGCGCCCTCGAGATGCACCGTGCACGATCCGCACTCGCCTTCGGCGCACCCCTCCTTGGTACCGGTGAGGTTCGCCGACTCACGCAACCAGTCCAGCAGGCTGCCTGGGACCCATGGGGCATCGACGAGTGCACCGTTGATGGTGGCCGCCATTCGATCGCCCTCGATCATCTCGACCGTCGTCGCCGGTGTCGCCGGGGCGACCGCGGGTCCCCCGAGCACGGGCACCGTCGTTGGCCAGGTGCTGGCCTGCTCGTTGCGGGCGAGCGCACCGAGTGTCCGCTTCACCATGACGGGAATGAGATCGGACCGGTAATCGGCAGGTGCCCGCAGATCGTCGATCGGCGTCACCGCGGCGGCCGCAGAAACCGCGGCCGCACCGACGGTTGCTGCGTCGAGCGGCGATCCGATGAGGGCCGCCTCGGCATCGGTGGCCCGGACGATGGTGGGAGCGACCGACCCGAGCGCGATCCGAGCCGAGGTGACGATCCGGTCATCGAAGCCCAGCACGATGGCGATGTGGACAACCGAGATCGCCTGCGCTTTTCGGAGTCCGAGCTTCAGGAACAGGCCGCGTTCGTTCGGCTCCATCGGTCGAATCGTGAGGCCGGTGACGAGCTCATCGGGTGCCTTCACCGTCCGGCGAACACCGGTGTGGAAGTCGTCGAGCGAGACCGAGCGGATGCCGCGATTGGATGCGAGCGACACCTCGGTCCCGAGAGCTCGCAGGGCCGAGATGGTGTCGTTCGCCGGGCTGGCGGTGACGACATTGCCCACGACCGTCGCTCGGTTACGCAGCGCCGGTGAGCCGACCTCGAGGCATGCCTGGGCGAGCGGCAGTGCCAGCTCGACCATCAAAGGTGAGGTGGCGACCGCATTGTGGGTGACGAGGGGTCCGAGTTGGAGACCCTGGGGGGATTGGTAGATGGCGTCGAGTCCGTCGATGCGGGTGAGATCGATCAGGACATCGACGTCGCCGCCGACCCGCCGGTCGAGTTCGATCATGAGGTCGGTCCCGCCGGCAACAATGCGTGCTCGCTCCCCGTGTTCTTCGAGCAGATCGAGGACCTCTTCGATCGAGGTCGGAGCGACGTAGCGGGCCGCTTCGATTGCCGGCAACTGCACCTGATGCATCAGGCCTCCCCGTTGTTCTGATCTGGGCTGGTCCGATCGGAGCCGTTGTAGATCGAGCCGCCGGCGGTGGCGTAGTTCCTCAGCACGTCGGCTGCTCCTTCACGTTCGACATCTTGTAGCACGACGATGCCATCGGCGGTGAGACGCTCGACCCAATCGGCAGGCTTGTGGCCCTCGTCGAAGCCCACCGCTCGGGCGTCGGCGTCGCGTGCACCGCACACCAGTTGTTTCACTCCCGACCACGGCACGGCTCCCAGACACATGGCGCACGGTTCGGTCGTCGACACCAGCTCGAAGCCACCAGCCGATCCGATGTCCCACGTGCCGAGACGCTGACCGGCCATGGCGATGGCCACGATCTCGGCGTGGGCGACCGGGGCCGACGCGGGAACAACGAGATTCACCCCGGGTGCGAGCACGTTGCCTTCGGCATCGAAGATCGCCGCGCCGAACGGCCCGCCGCCATCGGCAACATTGCGCTCGGCCAGCCCGATCACGAAACGCATCCGTTCCTCGACACTGGCCAATGGTCCGACGGCTTCGCATTCCTCCCAGATCCAGTCGGGAAGGTCGATGACGATGGAGGATGCAGCGTTCATACCACGAAGCGTGCCCAGAGATTCACCAAGTGTCAACGCTACCGGCCAGCTGTGTGCGAGTTCCGGCGGCAATCAAGCCCCATCAGATCGACACCGACCACTTCGACTTGTAGCACTTCTTCCCCGCACCGCTTGGCGATGATCCGCACCCGACGACCCGCATCTCGAGCGGACCCTGTGCTGTCAGCGTGGTCAGCAGTTGTTGGCGCTGGTCATGGACGGTTCACCGTGATGGTGGTTCCGTTGCTCTCACCATCGGGGTCGGTGTTGGCTGCCGACACGTACGTCGAGGACGGCTTCGTGACACTCGTGACCGTGAAGACCGTCGTCCGGTTGGATGTCTTCAGCGAGAAGTTCCCCAGCGTGCAGGTGCCGTTCGTCGACGTGGTGCAATTCACCGCCGCCTTGTAGTGGCTGAAGGTTCCGTTCACGGTTGCACCAGCGACGGGTGCCCCGTTCGAGTCCAGGACCATGGCGGTCACCTTCGGTTGCCATTTCCTGGTCCACCCGGACCACCAACTGGCCATGGTGGCATCGTCCAGATCCCCGATGTGATGGGTCGACGCAGGTGGAGTCGTCGTTGATGGCGTGGTCGTCGGCGGAGTCGTCGTCGTTGATGGCGTGGTCGTCGGCGGAGTCGACGTCGTTGATGGCGTGGTCGTCGGCGGAGTCGACGTCGTTGATGGCGTCGTCGTGCCGCTCGGGTTGTAGAGCGTGATGAACACGTGTGCTTCATCTCCCAGCATCCCGACCTTCGTTGCGGAGAACGCATCGAAGGAAAGGCTGGTGGTGGCACCCGGCGCACTCTGCCCACTTGCCATGAGACAGGCGCCGTCAGTCCCGGTTACGCAATCGGTGATGACGAGGAAGTTGCCGCCGTCATCGAAGCGACCACGCACATCGGCGCCGCTGACGGGCGCTCCCGTCAGGTCCGTGACCGTGACTGTTGCCAGCGGCACCCACCTGGTTCCGGACGTCGCAGGGCGGCTGGCGTCAGTGACGCTGGCGATCCGAAGGGTGGATTCCGGTGGCGGGGGTGGGCACGTGACACCGGTTTGGAAGTAGTTCGGAGCGGTCTCGGCCAGATTCACCGTGTTGTCGGCAGTAGCCGGCCCGAGCAGATCATGGGAACCAGTGGCGTAGAGCGTGCCGGTGCCGGCGTCGTATTCGACCAATGGGCTGTCCTTCATTCGATAGCCACTGTCGGACCAGTAGGTGCAAGTGAAATAGTTGCCCCGTCGCATGTCCAGCGACGAGTGATTACTGCTGGTGAACGTCGAGGTGATCCGGTCCGGATTCTGAACCTCACCGCTGTATCGATACGACGTGGTGCTCCCGTCGTCGCCGTGGAATGTCACGTGACTGGAGCCCGAACTGTTTCGCTCGAAGGTGCCCGCAGGTGCCGGGCACCACGCGTCGTCATAGCCCGGGGTGACCTGACAGGAGGAGGTGTAGCTTCCATCGTGGTTCAGGGAGATGAGCCCGGTTCCACCGTGCACCACGGTCCATTGTCCGTCGAGGTTGGTGAGCGCATCGGCCGGCTGTGGTGCACCGACAACGACGACGCCAACAGCCAGGGAAGCGATCGCCGCGAGGGTGACCCCAAGGCGCTTCCTGGGGGGCCGGCGCGGCGACCGATCGGGGGGCTCGGCCCCGGCGAGACGGCGACTGACACGTGATCTGAACATGATGTTCCCTTCGGGCAGTTCGGCAGCCGAACGGGAGCGCTTACCCGCCGTCACTAACCATAATAATTATTTGTTTTAGACCATAACGCTTCACCGCTCGTTGTCAATACACATTGGTTATAGATTTCGTCGGATCGCTACAGCTCGATCCAATCGCCGTCCTACTGCTGCTCCGTAGCGGCCGCACTCAAGGCAACTCGCGGGGCTGCTACTCCTGGGACCGTCGGTGGCCCTGAAAA
>RCMY010012504.1_pt1 | contig 15282 bp, 17 predicted proteins | sample 2041341 | NCBI WGS metagenome assembly RCMY01 (sample SAMN09708234, study PRJNA481090) | Marine sediment metagenome, whole genome shotgun sequencing project.
CCGAGCGCGAAAGGTATGACGATACCGCACACTGAAACCGCTGTTGCTGCGCGCTTCACCTTTTTCACGATCGACAGATCGGTTTCCATACCGGTCACCAGTAGCAGCAGAAGGATGCCGAGCTGAGACACGGCGTCCAGCATCTTCTTCTGTACCTCTACATCGGGAAACACCACCTCGCGAAGCTCCGGCGCCAGTAAGGGGTCGTGAAATAATTACTTTTCTATTTTCATTTTGTCTACTACGCTTACCTGTTAATGAAAAGCGAAAAACAGATCGAGCAACAATTTTATCAAATTTCTCCCTCACTCGATGAGCGCGGACGACGTGAGTGGGCCGCCTCTGAGGCGATGACACTAGGCCATGGTGGCATAACGATCGTTAATCGAGCCACCGGGATATCTCGCCCGACCATCAATCGTGGTATCAGCGAATTGCAGGAGCGTGGTGATGGAGAGATCGAGTCGCCACGGCGGGTTCGTCAGTTAGGTGCTGGCCGGCCGACAAAAGTGTCCGAGGACCCAGCGCTGCTTGGCGCGCTGGAATCGTTGGTCGAGCCTGCGACGCGAGGTGATCCGCAGTCACCGCTGCGCTGGACGCTCAAGAGTCTACGAGTGCTCGCCACCGAATTGCGCGAGCTTGGCCATGCGGTGAGTTACCGCACCGTGGGCACTTTGCTCAAGAAGCTTGGCTTTTCTCTGCAAGGTAACGCAAAGAAGCTCGAAGGAGCCCAGCATGTCGATCGTGATGCCCAGTTTCGTCATATCGCACGTCAGAGCAAGCGGCGGATCAAGGCAGGAGAGCCTGTTCTGTCGGTGGACACCAAGAAAAAGGAGCTGATAGGGCAGTATAAAAACGGTGGCAAGGAGTACCGACCGAAGGGTAAGCCGGAGCCGGTGAAGACGCACGACTTCAAGGGCGAGTTAGGTCGGGTGAGCCCTTATGGTGTGTACGATATCGGCGATAACGAGGCATGGGTGAGCGTTGGCATCAGCGCCGACACTGCTGAATTTGCCGTACAGAGTCTGCGTCGTTGGTGGGAGCAATTGGGTCAGGAACGTTACGGCTCAACTCGTGAGATTTTCGTCACTGCCGACTGTGGCGGCAGCAACGGCTACCGAAGCAGGCTCTGGAAGCTTGAACTGCAAGCACTCAGTGACGAGCTGGGCATCGCGATCAGCGTCAGCCACTTTCCACCAGGGACCAGCAAATGGAACCGAATTGAGCACCGCCTGTTCAGCTTCATCACGCTGAACTGGCGCGGTAAACCCCTGCGCGACTACCGCACGGTTGTCGAACTCATTGGTGCCACAAAAACTCAGGAAGGACTTGAGGTGCATTGTGAGCTTGACCAGAACACGTATGAAAAAGGCAGGAAGGTCACTGAGGAGGAAATGGCGTCGATTAACTTGTACCCCAACCGATTCCATGGCGAGTGGAATTACACGATAAAACCTCGAGAATAAAAATAACTCAAATATATATGTTATTTTTTCACAACCCCTAAACCGAACAGAGACGGTCCCAGTACGATACCCGCGACCAATTGTCCCATGACCGCCGGTTGCCCGATTCGCCGCATCACTTCACCCAACAAGCTGCCGCAAGTCAACAGCAAGACCAGTTGCAGTATGAAGATGGAAACCGAATGGTCAGGTGCCGTCTCCCCGGCAGCCCAACTGAAATCCACGACGAGCATCAATGCCAGCAGAAGAACTCGGGGCAGTGCTGTAATCAACTATTTGTCTCCAGGAAGGGAACTCCGGTGCACATCGAAACGCGCCAATGAAAGCTGAGGAGGGGCAATAGGGGCTTCATGCGACACTGTCCTGATCGAAGATTGGCAACTTGCTGTCCCGCCTACCGCAGCAACCATGACATACAATCGCAAGACCGATCCATGGAGAATTGCAAAATATCACTGAATAACCGAATTTGGATAAACGGGTCTTTGTCGGCTGCCTGGCTGGATCCATTATTCTTCTGATAGGTTAACGATCGAGTGAGTCAGTGCTGGCCTTTGGCGGGCTTGTATCATGCGTGTGGAAAGATGAGTCTGCAGATATCTTGGATAAGATGGGAATTCGAGTTGACAATACCGTTTGAACCAGAGCGCTGAGACAGATGGCTCTATCGGATAAAGAGTGGCGAGTCTTCAAGGCCCGGAATAAGGTCACTGCGAACTACCAACGGATCACGATTCGGTCTGGCGAGCGTTTTTTCTTGCTGTACTGTACGCAAGGCAGTCTGGAACACAGGCGTGACGAGGTCCTTCTATGGGCGGATCGTCTGGCTCGTCAACTGCATTGGAAAGTCTACGAGACCACGATCGCCTCGGCGTCAGAAGCAAAGGCCACCGAGCGTAAGCACGCACTCTTTGAGTACTGGATCCCAGCCAGCTAACGGCGGAGTGTCTGAGGTGTGGTTTGTCGTACACATTGACGCCTTTGGCGTGAGAGTTCTGGTGCGAAGGTATCCAGTCTGTGGTGTTGCATTTTTGGCAACGTTTGCCATCCTGGTGGCCGGTTCCCTTGGCAAATTCTTAGTAAGCTTCCTTGGAAGCGCAAATGGATGAGGATGCACCAGTCATCGATTGAATCGGTGCCGTCATTTGCTTTTCCTCATGCTGTCGATTCTCCAAACTCTCTCGCAATGAAAGACCCGTTGGACGTGGGCTCGCTTTCGCGTCAAGTCACAAGGACTCGTATCCCCGCCATTACGGCGAAGCATTCGCTTTTTCCAACCTCCCAAACCCGCACTGTTATCAGTATCGATTCACATCAGGCTGACCTGCCAAAGCAGGGGCAATACGGGGTTTCCACGTTTCGCTAAAACGAGCACGTTGGTTTAGGTGCCAGCTGTTGACCGGGAAGCTCATTGACCACGAGCGCGCATATCCGAACCACACTCCCGCTTCCGTCACCATTTTAGTCGAAGCGTAAACAACCACTTTCGCTCCTTACCCATAACGACCATTAATCGGATAGGTAGCGACCGTTACCAGCCGCCACCCTCCTAAGGTAGGGTCGGGAACTGGTAACAGTCGCGGCCTATCCGTTCCGGTTGAGGTTCAAAGTCCAGAAATAATCAGAATTATTCTGTGAGATCACCTGCAAGCACTGCTGTGAAAACGCCTCGAAGTCTGATGAGTGAAATGGGCTTCTTGATGTACGTGCAGATAGTGAGATGCCTGGTTTGGTGACGAAGCAGTACCTGATTGTTCCCGGAGCAGAAGACCACCTTGCAGTTCTCATCCAACTCCAGCGCAAGCGCCGCAATGTCAATGCCATCTTCCCTATGCTCACCCAAATCCCAGTCTGTTATCAGCACCTGCGGTGCAGAGCGCCTTACCGCTTTCATCGCCTCGTCGATGGTACTCGCGCTCCTAGCCCCATCCGCCTAATCAGGTTCATCAGGGCTGCGAGCGTTTGTTTATCGTCCTCAACGATGAGAATATTCAAGCCGCGACAATCGGGAGTTCCTCTTTCCACTAGCTTAGCGCGACCAAGATAATGGAGGGTAGACAGTCCGTTTTTCTGACAGAGTTTTGCACGATAGTCTGCACTAGAATCCGTGAAAAGCTGGTCTCCTGTTTTGATAGTATTGAGGACGACTTCGATTCCATAGTGCATAAGGTAATCGAGCTACGCTCATCGGTCGCAGTCTTGTAATTGTTATTCGGCAGTTCATGTGCAGGTCGAATACGGCTAAGCGACTATGTATCAGCCGGCTTGAGTCGGAAAAACCAGGTGTACGGAGGTGCCTTCACCCAACTCAGACTTCACTTCCACCGAACCACCCAGTTCACGAATGGCTTCGTCTACCAGGTACAGGCCCAGACCGTTACCGCTGACCGAATGTGCCTCATCCAGCGTTGCATGCGCCCGAACCTGCAAGCCCAGTACGTCTTCCAGCCGGTTTTTGGGAATACCCAGACCATTGTCCGTGACGATCAACTCCATGGACCCGTCAGCATGATCCTGACGGGTCACCCAGACTCCCCGCGCCCGTTTTTCCGGGTCACTGTATTTGACGGCATTGGAGAGTAAGTTGCTCAATAACAGCTTCAGCCTGCCTGCTTCCAGCTGAACTTCCCCCAGGTCGGCGGCCAAATGCACAACGACGTCCTTGATTGCCAGAGTCTCGGATAGTTGTTGAACAAGGTCGGAGAGCAAAGGTCCTAGCGGCAAGATCTGAGTAACAAGATCGTCGCGCAATGTCGGCTTGTCAATAGCCATCAGGCACTCTACGTTATCGACAACCCCAGCAGCCTCACGAAGGGACTGCCTGATATGGTCTATGTCCACGGTTTGAAGCTCCGTCAGATCGCCAGACTCATTTAGTAATTCCACGCCCAGCAGAGCGCTATTCAAAGGCGAGCGGATTTCGTGACCAATAAAGCGATTGAATGACATCAGTTTTTGGGTCTGATCCTCAATGGTTGACATGTACCGTTCTGCAAAGGCATCCATGGTGTATTGCAGTATCAACCGGATCACGGCGTTGATAACCTCACTGACTTCGAGCGCCTCGGACACCGATACATCGCCCGTGTATTGCTCAGCCCAGCGAATCTGGAATTCGCCGAGCAAGCGTGCCAGTACATCGTACTCGCGCAGCAACTGACTGATTGACGCCTTTTGCTCATGTCGCAGGTGCCCCAACTGCAAGGCCTTGTGGCTGATGATCGAGCTAACCATCGTCAGTTCACTATCGCCACTGTCCAGAATAACGCCCACTTGTTCAATCATGGACGGGATATGATCAAGGTAGGCATCCGATGGAAAGACATCGCGAGTTTCCTCGTTGACGATGCTCTCAAGCCGTTGCAGCCAGTTTCGGGCCAGATTGTGGCTGCCCTCTTCTATGCGCCGTGCCACGAATTGCCGGTATCGGACAAGTTCAGGTCGATCGCCAGAGCTCGGGTCTTGCAACGGTGTGCCACCACCTGGGTGCCTGTCTTCGTTCACGTTGTCTTCGCCTGATCACCACTATGCATTAGGCATAATTTACACGATTATCTGAATTTGCGTCGGATACGCCACTGACACAATCAGGCGGCTTTTGGTAGACCGCCCGGCTCATTGAATGCGGAACGTCCAACCCCACAGGGCCAATCGAATTGGAAGGTCGCACCTTGACCCGGCTCGGACTCGATCTGCACCTCTCCGCCGTGCTGGCACACCAGCTTCTTGACGATGGCCAGACCCACGCCCGAGCTCATGGAATGGTTTTTAGGTTGCAGGGTCGAAAACACCTCGAATATCTTTTCGTGGTATTTGGGGTCAATTCCCGGTCCGTTGTCGGCCACTATAAAACGGTGAAAGCCTGCCAGCGGACTGGTGCCGACGCTGATCGTCACCAAAGCGGCCTCCTGGTCGTCATGGTACTTATAGCCGTTGCCAATCAGGTTCATGAAAACTTGAAACAGCTGTGTCTGGTAGGTTTCCAGTCTCGGGAACTCACCAACCAGTTGGAGCTGATTCTCTTCAATCGCCAGCATCACTCGAATACTGTTCAGAAGCTCAAGAACACCAACGGTCTCCGGAGTTTCTACGTCGGCTCCGAGACCGGAGTACTCCAGAACCCCTTTAATCAGCCCTTGAGAGAGTGTCACCTGCTGGCGCATGAGCCTCAGACTCTTCAAGAATTCAGACTGTGAATCGATACAGGGCAGGTGCTCCACCAAGTCCTCTTCCAGGCACTGGGCAAGCCCATCAATTCCAATCAGCGGCGCTTTCAGATCATGCGACACCACGTGCGAGAAGGACCGGAGCTCTTCATTGCGCGTCTCCAGCGCCGTATTGGCCTGATGCAATTCTTCCGTTTGCCGGTTGTATTTGTCGGCGACTCTGCTGCCAAATGCAATAGCTCGTCGATTGGCCTGTGCCATGTTAATCAGCAGGTACAGCAGCAGGGCATTGATGATCAGTCCGTTCACCGCTCAATCATCCAGAGACGAAACACGCAACATGAAAACCACTCATCTTGTCCGGTGTCATCGTTGAACTGGCAGGTCCGTCGATACGGAGTGAGTGGGCGTTCGAATTCCTATGAGATTCACTAGCCGCGCAAAATGGGAGAAATGCGGCTCGACAGCGCGTTTCATCGTTTCAACGAGTAATTTCTAATAAATGTATGGATTTGAAACGTCCAAAAAAAGGTCGCTTTCTGGTCGTTTAAACCTACACGGGGGCGGTAGAGGAAGGAGAGTCATGCTGTGGTGTGCCCGGAGTCCGACGCGTGCAGCACTGCAGACCTCCATAAACACAATGGTTGAAATTCAGGAAAACGGTTTCTCGACCTTCAGTACATCATGGGATACCGATAGAACTCATTGAGTCTGCTGACATAACTGGTTTCTATGGATTTCAAGTCTCGCAGTTCGGGACTCTGCTCAATGGTCTTCTTGTCCATCTTGACCATAAGCTTATGGTCCTTCCACGAGATACTCTCTACGGACCGAGGCGAAATAACTACTGTGCGGCCCGGCAGCCACTTGCTGGTATCCAGTGCCAGCAAATCGATGGACCAGCGCTCCGAATTGATGACAAGATCCGACAATGGCCCTAAGGTGTCATCGGTGGCGGACACCGTATAACCGTCCAATTCACTGGCGCTACGCAGATGTCGGTCAGCACTCTGTTCTATGGATTCCCGCAGCACTTGTTCCGCGGTGGGCGAGGCTACGGATCGCTCTACCAAGGTTGTCGGCATCATTGCGCCTGCATAGTCCGGAAATAGCAATGCCTCTTGACTGGCCATGGTGTAGCTGTATTTCAGATCATTCTGATCACTGACCGGGGGATTCTGTTCGGCGGAAGGAGCGTTTTCGATACTTTCCTTTGAGACGGAGACATTGATGCTGCGAGTCTCTGGGAACACTTCCACAATTTTTCGCGGATCCAGGAGCACTTTATTGGATGAAAACCAATGTCCTGTTTCGACAACCAACCACCGGACTTTCCACGACTCATCATCTAGGTAGATATCATGAATCTTGCCGATATTCTCTGCACCGCTACTAACTTCGTAGTGGCGAAGATCTGAAAAAATACAGTAGGTCATGGTGATCTCCGTTAACAATTCAGGCTCCCACTATTTGTACTATTGCAGACTATGGATTGATCATCGTTGTAAGAATTCCTGCTTGCCTAGTCCACCTCTCACCAATGTCGAATGCATGTCCCATGCAGGTAAGCGATGCCCAACCATCAGCTATATTCTGATAGCGGACGATAATCCCGAATCCTCTATCGCCCCCTACGTACGAAAGGGAGCGCGATAGGCATTGGAAAAATAGGCGCGAAGTCAAGTACCGTGTCTAAGCAAATGTCTCACTAGCCTGTGGGGGGTTTTAGTTCAGTGGCAGTCGTCGGAATCGGCGGGGCATTTCATAGTCAGGCAGTCGTGCCTATTTCATAGACTCCTACATGTGTCGAGGCATTTCCGATCCGCTATCAGCCACCTATTTCATATCGCAGGGCACAGGTATGTGAGGCCCTTTATTGCGTTTTGGTACACGCTGCGAGATGACCGTTATTGAGCCTGATACCAGAAGAGACTTGACGTAAGTTTATGCAACCGCAGAATCGCGAGCGCCCACCCGCAGAGTGGTGAACGCCCGAATTTACATTAGCAGATCAACAGTGCGTCGATCTGACTCTGAAGATGACGTTCCCTACTACTGAGTTCATCCTTCGTATTCAGGCTGGGCTTCCAGCTCTTCTTGTGTCGCGTCCATGTAGGCACGAAAGTCCATACCGTCGTCGGAACGCATGATGTGCAGCTCTTCCATCGTCACGGCCACTTCTCGCTCGCCCATGCCAAGGAAGCCACCGACGTCGACTATTACCTTGTCGACAGTAGTGCCATCTTCACTCAACAGCAGCTCGTCAATTTCGCCGATGTCTTCGTCGTTCGCACCATATACGCGTACCCCGGTCAACCGCTCGGCAGTCAACTCAGCGGGCTCGGCCACTATGTAACCGGCTCGATAGATGTTGGTTGGGTTGCGAAGCATTGCACGGTCGGTAACCAAATTGTTGTCCATGGAGTCCGCTTCCTGCGCCAGATTCTCCGCGGCAGCTTCGGTCTTTTCAGCGTCGTTCTCCAAAGCATTTTCAGCGCTCTGGGTAATGTTCTCTACTTTGGTCTCAACATCCTCGGTTGCCTGTTGCGCCAGCGATGCGCTGCTGACACACAAAGCGATTAACGTAGGTACAAGTAAACGGATCATATTAATCACTCCTTTTTGCTCATTGTTGTCACCACATTATGTCGCGTTCAGAATACGGGTTGAATACGGCTCATGTAACTATGTTATCGACAGCTGAGCGCCGTGATTCTCGATTGAAAAAATTTCAGATTGCCTTGCTTTTTCGCAATCATGATCGGGATGCAATGATCATGAGCCAGGGGCAGAAGTAACATCGGGTCAATGTGGTCGCAACCTCAGCAACGGTTGGAGATAACTGCCAAGTTATCGTCGGTGTAGAACCTCTCGCGTAGAGAACTGCGCTCCTGGCGTCAATCTGACATCAATGTCACTGGTCAAGTCAGTCCTCAGACGGCCCCCTACCACTGGTAGCGATTACATGACAACTACGAATCGGATGGCTGAACTCGGGGTCTGAAGTCCACTTGGACTTCCCCCTGTTTCGTAGACACCGGGATGCCTATGTGAGGAGCATGGCCGAAGCGTAGCGCGTTGAGGGCAGGGTGGGGCAAAACCCGTGGATTCAGGTTTTCTACGGATTTTACCAAACGGCGTTCACCGTCCCTGGCGTTGATTCGGAATCCCAAATCGATTAAAACCCAGCTTTATTTGCTTTACTGGTGAGTACCGAGTTCTGTTAGTCGATCGGTGCTGGACCTTGAACCTCATCTGGATCGGATAGGCCGCGACTGTTACCAGCCGGCGCCTATCCGTTTCCAATCTGGTCGTTACCCTAAGCTGCTGCCGCCAAGTTCAAAACTTTGGGCCACAATGGCAAAACCATCTCGAGATGCCAGGCAGACAAAGGTGCACCGCAACGTCAGCACGTACCCCCTTGGCGTGCAATCATGTCGCCAGAAACCCGCCGAACACACGCTAGTCACTGCGCTGCAGCATGCGTGAAAAATTACGGGGACTGCGGAACACCAGGTTCTGACGTTCCATCCGCACCAGGCTCCATCGCTTTCAAAAAACTGAAGAGCTCGCTGTCGGTCGACAGGATCAGGGTGGTGTCATCGGCGATAATGGTGCTGTAGGTCTGCATAGTACGGGTAAATTCGTAGAAGTCGGATGACTGCTCGCTCTGGTCGTAGGCCTGGGCATAAATTTCCGACGCCTTGGCATCTGCCAGGCCGCGTATCTCCTCCACCTCACGGTAGGCTTCGGACTCGATCTTGTTCAGATCGCGCACTCGGTTACCGCGAATCCGCGCCGCTTCACCGTTGCCTTCCGACAGAAAGCGTTCTGCAATCTGGCGCCGTTCCGAGATCATACGATCGTAGATCTTGGGCCGAACACTTTCGTTGTAGTTGATGCGTTTGAAGCGGATGTCGAGCAATTCGATGCCGAACACGCCGACCTTATTGGCAGCGGCGGTAAAGATTTCCTTTTCAACCAGGCTGCGACCTTTCTGGATCGGCACGAGCGAGCCGATGTCTTGAGCCTTTTCCTCGTCGGTCAACAATGTATCGCGCAAGGGCACACGATCCTTGGTGGTGCGGATGATCTCGATCAACTGGTGCTTGGCTACGGCATTACGCGTTTCACTACCCAGAATATCGTCTAGCCTCGATTGCGCGCTACGCTCGTCGCGCAGCCTTAGGAAGAACTGCAGGGGATCGATAATGCGCCAGCGGGCGAACAGGTCCACCGAGATGTACAGCTTGTCTTTGGTGGGCATATCGGATGGTTGACCATCCCACTCAAGCACACGTTTGTCGATCGGGTTGACCGCTTGCACAAACGGGATCTTGAGCTTCAGGCCAGCTTTGGTGACCGGATCACCGACGGGTTTGCCGAACTGGGTGACGATGACCTGCTCCACTTCGTTCACGGTGTACAGTGAATTCACCGCGAGAAAACCACCAAGTCCGAGCACTACCAGCAATACAATCAGTTTGTTCATGGTTGCGACCCCGTCGCGGTGTCCAGATTCAACAACGGCAAAATACCGGACGAACTTGCATCGACGATGATCTTCGAGCGGATGCCGGGCAATATGTCCTGCATGGTTTCGAGATAGATGCGTCGCCGGGTGACTTCAGGGGCTCGCTGATACTCGACAAATAGCGCGTTGAAGCGCAACGCATCACCTTCTGCTTCATTGATCCGCTTGATGCGATAGCCATCTGCCTCGCGAATGCGTTGATCTTTCTCACCCCTGGCAAGCGGGATCACCTTGTTGTAGTCGCGCCGTGCCTCGTTGATCAGCTTCTCCTTTTCCTGTTGCGCCTGATTCACTTCATTAAAGGAGGCCTGCACGGGCCCTGGCGGATTGATGTTCTTCAGCTGCACCTGATCGATGCTGATACCCATCGCATATTTGCTCGACACGGCTTGCATGCCGACGAGCGCCTCGGATTCTATTTCCTGTCGACCAATTGTGATGACCTCATCGACCGTGCGATCACCAACCACCTCTCGCATCACCGATTCGGAAACGTAGCGCAACGTAGCTCGTGGCTCCCGGACCTCGAACAGGAATTTGACCGGATCCGAGATGCGATACTGGACTACCCACTCGACTAGCGCCGCGTTCAAGTCTCCGGTGACCATTTCAGTCTCGGCCAGACCATCCGAGGGGCGCTGGAACGGGTCAGCGGCACCGGCTGTAGAGAAGCCGAATTCCTGCTTCAATTGCCTTTTCACGGGCACGATCGTTGCGGTGTCGATACCCAGTGGCAACTTGAAATGAAGTCCAGGTGCCACATTCTTTAGATATTTACCGAATCGCTGAACCACTGCCACCGAATCACTAGACACGGTGTAATAGGCTGTCCACACGCCAAATCCCAGTAGTCCCAATAAGGCCACAATAATCAACCGGCCATGCCCACCCGCTGCTCCTTGGCCAGTTCCGCCTCCCCCTCCGGAACCGCCCCCACCAAACAGGCCGGCAAACCGAGCCTTGAGCTGCCGAATAATCTCGTCGAGATCCGGTGGACCTCCTTTGTTGCCACCTGGAGACACCACTCGGGGACTCGATTCGTTTGATGACGGCACGGTGTTTATCTCCTGTCCGCCGTTTCCGGCATTCTGTGTTTGTCTAGCTACATATCGTGCCTACGCAGTGAATCTGCGCAGCGGTTTGTACAGCATCTCAAAGAACAAGTGATCGTGCACTGATCGAAATCAGTGCCGCCTATCCGCTAGCATTGGGCTTCAGGACCCCAGCAGAATCTATGATGCAGCGGCTTCAGCGTTGCGACGATGGCGGAGGAATTTTAACGAGTTGTGCAACTCTGGTACCACAAATTGAGAATGGGATAATAGATTGCAAGTTCGCCCTTCACAATCAGGTCCTCTGTTCGATGGGCTGAAGCGGCGCTGAATTTCGCTTGATGCTTGTATATGTATTTGAAATTTGCGGACGACACACAGCTTATTTCAGATTAGCCTGCACGCAATTTTATCGGAAGCAGTAAAGCGAGATGATCTTTCTGTCAGATTCACAAACTAATTCAGCCCAGGTACCTTATCGGACAATAGTTTAAATCGAAGCGTTGCATCCGATACAAGCCGAAAATATGAAATTAACGTACGCCAGGGACTTCGTAAGGTACCGAGGCCCGACAAAAAGGCAACTACAACACCTACATCGGTTTGACCGACAATGACCAGATAGCCGCCACAACCTAATACTGCCAGATCGGCCAGATGATCAAATACATTTAATATGGCCTTGAGGCTAAACTTTAACCTGTTGATAATCAATCGGTTCAAATAAATCAGTCCAATTCGGTGTTTGGCACCGGTTCCACCGACGGGGTGCTCCTGTTTTTCGGCGAGTGCGTCATCGCCCACTGATCGAACCAATCCAATATGTTCCGCAGACTGTTGATTAATATGTTTCTGTACCATCGGAGTCGCGATGGCTTGTGGAATAAATGCAAGGATGGCGACAATAGCCAAGTCCAGTTGGGTGAAGAGCATATAGCCCATCACGGACAGCAACACCCCACCTTCGGTGATGAGTAGCGCAAATGCTGAACCACCGAAACCACCGATTGGTTTAACCTCTGCTGTCAGCATTGAAACTACAGCACCATCCTCGCTACTTTGCATGGCAGCATCGTCAGCTAACTCTATAAATATCTTTTCTCGCAACCCTCGAATCAAACGGGCAGATAGTCTTCCACTCAGGTAGTTGTAACTGTATTTGACGATCTGCTGAAGCGCAATGACTGCCGCATAAACTGCGATTAGTGTAAAGAGGAGATTGAGATTCTTCTCATCAACAGCATCGTCAATGATGCGCCGTTGTAATTCTATGGGCGCTAACGTCAGCGGCAGCGTTACTAGAGCAACAGCGCAAACGACAAATTGTTGTGGGGCGGAATTTCTCCACACATAACCGTACAGCGTTTTGGATGCTGCAATTGTTACAGTGCCCGGTTCGTCTTGTACGGTGATTGTTAATACCTTTGGAAAAGGCGAATGTAACGCAGTATACATGCCTATTCAATGGCTTAAGCTGAACTATGTAAAACCAAGTCCATCGATGGTAAAATAATGCAGCTGCGGTACTAATTGTCCATCGACATTCAGGCGCTGCGACGACAACAGACATACCGTGTCTGAGAGTAGCGCTACGAATATATAGGCCGCAAGGAGGTGATGATGAACGATACGTGTCAGGCCGAATTGATACGGGGTGCCTTCAGCTGAAATTACACGGGTGACTAGACTTGAAGATATGGAAGTGCTGCGATTAATGATAGCTTTGTGTACTGAAGTTGCCAGCCCATTTTTTATTGTTTACGACAGTAACGTGCAACGACCAGTACAACAGAGTTAGATCCATGCCGTTACACAAAAGTCAGAATATAGCTGATGGCTGAACGTCTACTACCCTCATGGGACATGCATTCGGCGTCGGTGAGAGATAGGCTCGGCGAGCGAGGAATTCGAAACAATTGATCTGGGCGACAATCGGCTGAACAAGCGCGCAGCCCTGATGCTCCGGAACCTCGTCAGGTTCCGGTCTCTCGTGGTATTAGTGCGGATCGGTATGGGACATGTAGCGCTCCTTGAGCCGGGGTGAACCCGCAACGGTGGACTTCGGTCACACAGCGCTTATGCATCCTCTTGGCGTGTGAGGAAAAAAGTGTCCTGTGACAGCGGTCGTGAGCGGCTCAGATAGCGGCAACCATCTTCGCCAGAAGGTCGCGCACCTGAACTGCGACCGCATGCAGGTCCGGGTTCTTGATAGCCTGCATGGAGGCCACGGGATCGATGGCGCTCACCTCGACCCCGCCATCAACCTCTCGCAGGATCACATTGCAGGGCAACATCGCGCCGACGCGCGGCTCCATCCCGATGGCCTCATGGGCCATCTTGGGGTTGCAGGCGCCGAGGATCCGATAGGGCCGCATCTCGGCATCCAGCTTCTTCTTCATGGTCGCTTGCACGTCGATCTCGGTCAGAACGCCAAAGCCCTTGTCGGCTAACGCCGTGCGGGTGCGGGCGTCAATGTCATTGAACGTCTCCCCCTCGAAGGTACGGTTGATCGTGTAGTTCATTGCAATCTCCTTTCAGGTAAAATCGTTGGCCGCAGCGCTGGCTGGTGTTGCCAGAATAGCGTTCGGGGAGGCGCCATCGCGCACAAGACCGGCTATTCCGCGGTGCATTGAAATAATAGGGATAGCGCTACGTGGGTTCTGTCCGTGACGAGGGTGGGGCAGACGCATTCTCATGATGGTCGCGCAACCGCCCGAGCTTGCTGTCCAGTAGATGCACCAGCTTCTGCGCCGCGCCGCGCACTGCCTGCTCCATCGTCACGGCGTGGTCGGTCACCGCCAACGGCTGCATGCCTTCGAGGCGGGCCTCCATCATGCAGCGCTGATCGTGCTGCCCTCTCTTGCCGCCGTTTTCATCGCTCAGATGAATTTCCACCCGGGTGATTTGTTCACCGAAATGGGCTAGCGATTGCGTGACTGTGGCATCCACCTGCGCGGCCAGGGCCTCGGTGCCGTCGATGTTGACGTCGGTATTGAGTTGGATCTTCATGGGTTCTCCTGCGGATTTCGGGATGAGGGCAGCGTGCGGCCGGCAGGATATGGACCTGACTGCCCATCTTCTCGTGTGTGGTCTTGATGTTGCTTCCCTCTGTGATGTCACTGGCACGGCGGCATGCAACACTCTATCTGGCCGGAACAGCAACCAGTAGGTAGTCCAGTACTACTGCAGTCTGTCCAACTCGCGTGACATCGTCTGTGCGGCAACGCACGCTGGAGCAAAGGCAGCCTGGTTTCGCATGGCGCTTCCAAAGCTTCGGACCCAGACTTGCACACCCTCGGCACCACCTGAATAGCTCCAGCCCAGGCGCTGTTCGTTATCTCACCATGGCATTGACAACGCAAGGAGTCGATCTCGCGTTGGCGATGGGGCTTCATAACTTTCCGATGCCAGCTGCCAACGCCAGCGAGGCTTAAGTCAACGAATACGGAATGCAACTCGGTCCCTGTAACTATTCGGGTGGTGGCGTTGGAGGTGCATTCGCGATTCGCCGCAGCAGAAGAGAGTTGAGCAATGAATCAGACGATGAACGCGGCGATAGTGCGAATCTTCCAGAGTCTTTCTCCATGTAGATGTTTCACACAATGCGATGCCAAGACTACAGGTGTTATCCAGCCCAACTGGACGTCGAGCCTATCGACGCATGGAGGCGATGCGCATCTTCATTCTTAATACCTGAGCTGGATGAAGCCGAGTTTCATTCTGTCTGCCTATCGGAACGAAGGTGGCGAACCACTTGCAGAAATCGGTGCAGAGTTGGACGCGATATTCGAGTCGATAGGCGCCGCGGTTGTCCAGGCAGATTAGGCGTTGGGGAGCAGGGCGCGTCGCTGGCTATTGCGCTTCTGAATTTGCTGCCGAGTTTTTCGATGAAACTGACCGGGTCATGGCCGATGGTCAAACCCGTTACAACCGGATATTCACCCTTGAGTATTTGGACATAGGTGCCACAGATTTTGGTCGTGGTCACCCGTATCAGCGCATCGTTCGGTCCGACGTCCGGAATGGGTTTGTCTTCAAGCTCAATACGATCTTTCTCGATAAAG
>RCMY010002934.1_pt1 | contig 15278 bp, 16 predicted proteins | sample 2041341 | NCBI WGS metagenome assembly RCMY01 (sample SAMN09708234, study PRJNA481090) | Marine sediment metagenome, whole genome shotgun sequencing project.
TTATAATAATAAATCTTTATGGTTAAAAATCGGTAAATAAATGTTTGTTTTAAATATAATGCAAAACAATAAACTATTAACCTTTGAGAACAATGGTAAAAAATTCTGTATAAAAAATCATCTCGTCGACAATAAACCAACTTTGGAGTATGCCGCCCAAATGATCAACCGAGATTCTAAAATATTTGTTTGCGTGGAAACCGGAGAAACAAGCGATGTTGATTTGTACGATTTGATTGATACGCATAACGATATTCACGCCGGAGAAATTGAAACCAGCACCTCACTTGCGTTAAGACCAGAATTAGTGGACATGGATAAAGCCGTAGATGCTACTTTAGACTTAAACAATGAATTTTTAGATTTTACTTCTGATCGCGGTGTAAGCTGGTATGCACACACCAAAATGCTTTCAAAAACCGGTGTGATGGGAAATGCAAGCATTGCTACAAGAGAAAAGGGTATAAAAATGTGGGAAATTATGATTCAAAAACTAACCCAATTTATGGAAACCATAAAAAACACTTCTTCTGACGAATTATACCAAAATAGATATTAATATGATAATCGAAAAAATTGAATATTTCAGAATTGATATGCCATTGGAAATTCCGTACACCATTGCATATGAAACCGTTAGCAAAACATCGAATATCATTTTAAAATTAATAACCGACAAAGGTATTATTGGTTGGGGATGCGCGGCTCCGGATTTAGAAGTTACGGGAGAAACTCCGGAACATGTGATAAAAAATATGGCCATCATTGAAAATTTACTCTTAAATCAGTCTCCTTTTCAGATTGCTTTTTTTTTAAATATTTTAAAACAAACCATTCCAAAAGCTGCTTCCACGATCGCCATGGTAGATATGGCTTTGCATGATATTCTTGCTCGCAAAGCGAAACTACCTTTATATCAATTACTTGGAGGATATCGAAGTTCCATTCCAACTAGTATTACGATTGGTATTGAACCTTTAGATAAAACACTAGAACATATGAAAAAATTTCTAAAGAAAGGTTTTACCATTATAAAATTAAAAGGTGGTTTGAATTTAGAAGAAGATATCGAAAAAATACACATCATGCGTGAAAAATTTGGTTCTGAATTTCTACTCCGATTTGACGCAAACCAAGGTTATAGTCCAAAACAATGCATGCAATTCATAAAAAAAACAAAAGATGCCAATATTGAAATCTTGGAGCAACCAACCACCCAAAAACTAGAAAAAAAATTAGCGAAGCGAACACATAAAATTAATATTCCTGTCATGGCAGATGAAAGTCTGAAAACTCTCAAAGATGCTTTTAAATTGGCAAACGACAACTTGATGGATATGGTAAATATCAAATTAATGAAAGTTGGAGGAATTTCAGAGGCAAAACATATCAATTCCGTAGCCAAAGCTTCCGGAATGGAAGTCATGGTTGGTTGCTTAGATGAATGTGCTCTCGGAATTTCTGCCGGTTTGCATTTTGCTTTAAGTCGACCTAATATTGAATATGCCGATTTAGATGGTCATTTGGATTTACTAGAAGATCCATTCCATAATTTGTTTCAATTAAAAGACGGGATACTCTATCCCTCAAGACATTACGGATTAGGGAGAATTAAGTTATAAATTAAAACAAAAAACTAATATCTAAAAATAGCATTTATTTTTGCATACGGATTTGGCATTTGCTCTTGTTCTAATAAATAAACTTTTCCGCCTTGCAAGAAAGTTTTTAAAACAGCAAGATTTAGTAAAGACGAATTCGGTATGTGTTTTTCGTCGTATAATTCTATTTCATTTTTTAACGGATTGTAGACACCGTTGATTTCAGCATTATTTTCACAAAATAAGGTATCTATTCTACCTTCTAAAGCTGCCGCTAAAATAGTTTTTGTAAAAGAAGATGTTTTTTCTGTATTTTGAAATTCTTTAAAAGCAGCGATTTTATTTTTTCGTTCTCGGTCAAAAACAGGTTTAATAGCTTCCCATGACAATTCTTGCAAAGCAATATTATTTAAACTAGACGGATTATAGGCAATTGGCTCATTTATGAGGTATTTATAGGTATTAACTTCTTTATAAATTGAAAAAAAGTTTTTTTGAGTTACAAGTAACATCGGCTTATCTTCTTCGTTTAAAATTTTCATTAAACCTTTATCTACAGCTCTAAAATAGCGCTTTATTTCATTTTTTTTATCAGCATTTCCAGCTCCTTGTCCGTGAAAAAGAGCTTGTCCTTTTTGTGAACTTCTAAATTGTAAATTTTTTTGTTCATATTCAAATCCGACAACTTCTTCCATTTGTGACGGAACAATGTCTTCAATTTCAATTTCAGAAATAGAATATCGGGTACATTCATAAAAGTGGTTGTTTTCCAATTCTAAAGCTAGAACAAAATAGATTCCATCGCCATTAAACATAGGTATTAATGGTTTTAAGTACAACTCATTACCAACATAATTAAAAGATTCGAAAAAAATGGGTAAAGTGAATTTTTCAAAAACATCTTTGGTCAAAAAAAGAGCCAAACCATCCGATTGATGTCTCCAGAAATCACCGTCATTGAGCATATTTTTTAAAGGTTTTAATCGAGTTTCAATTTCGAATTTTGTCAAACCATGCGCTTCCAATTTTTTGGTTACTTCTTTTAATTGGTTTTTTAAAGATAGTTCATCCTGTTTTTGGAGTACTTCATTTCCTGCTCGATGCGTTGGAATAAAAATTGAAATACAATAGGGTTCATGAATTTCATGAAGGCTTTCCATTTGATTTTTTGTTATCAGTTTCATTTGTTTAGATTTTTTAATGTATTCGAATGAAATGCCTGTAAGTTAACAAAACTAGCTTTAAAAATCAATGATATGTATCAGGATAAGATAATTTTTAATCAAAAAAAATCCGAGACTCTTCCTCTTTCCCTGGCAACTGTCATCCCCGTAAAACCCGAATCTCAATATCAGAATTTTTAGTTTTTGACTTTTTGATCAAAATGAAACCAACGAAATACCTCTATAGCTCTGCATTTAGGAGTTTAGGTTTCAAGAAATTCTATAATAGGTATTCTCGAAGTTATTGCTGAAGTAACAACAGACTTAGGCAAAAGCTACCGGATTATTTTTCTCTTTAGGGAATTTTTCCGCTACGACGGAGAAAATTTCAAAAACATACATTACAAATATAATGCGACCAAAAAGCAACAGAATTAGTTTTAAAATTTATCGCTTTTTCAAAACCTGATTTACTAACAACCATTTATACAATTCGTCTATATCTTCTTTCTTGCATAATTGCGTACCCGGACTCATCGTGGTAGCTGTACCACAAGCGATACCATAGGCCAACATTTCCGAGTACGATTTTTTATTTGCTAAACTCAATACCAAACCTGCAACCATACTATCTCCTGCCCCAATAGTACTTTTTGAATGCACCGTCGGTGCAACGATATGCTCCGTTTCTTTTTCTGTAAAGAACATAGCGCCTTTTGCTCCCAAAGAAACCACCAAAATCTCACAAGGATGATTCTTTAAAAAGTCTTTTGCCAAATCCTCTAATTCTAATGCTGAAATCGATGTAACTCCGCACATAGCAGCCAATTCGGCAATATTGGGTTTTAACAAAAACACCTCTGATTTGGCGCCTTGTTGCAACGCTTCACCAGAAGTATCTAAAATAAATTTTACTTGATGCTTTTTTGCAATTAAAGCTACCTTTATATAAAAATCATCCGGAATTCCGAGTGGCAAACTACCGCTTGCAACGAGATAATCTATATTTGGAAGAAGAACTTCAAGCTTTTCAAGAACTTGAGTCCACTCTTTTTTCGAAACTTCAGATCCCGGCATCCCGAATCTATATTGTAAATTTGTCGCATTATCCGTTACGGAAAGGTTCTCCCTGGTCCATGATTTCGTTGGCACAACCTCTTGCTGAATTTCTTTATCACCCAATAACTTTTCAAGATGTTCGCCAGTTGGTCCGCCTGCTAAATATAAAGCGGTTGAATTTGCTTCGAGTATTTTAATTACACGAGAAATATTAATTCCGCCTCCACCAGCATCATATTTTGGTGCTGCGCATCGCAATTTACTGTTGGGTTGCAAACTTGCGATAGTAGTACTTTTGTCAATAGCCGGATTTACGGTAAGGGTGAGGATTTTATGCATTGCTCTTTTATTTTTTTTTAATGAATTATCTCTTTCGAATTTAATTACTTTTCTTGATTGGTAAAAACATTTTTTATTTACTTCTAAAAATAAGTAATTAGATTGATGTAAATCATTGTGAGAATTTTTCTTCCTAACGAACTTTAAATCCAATTAAAATAGTTATTTCGATGAAATTAAATAAAGAATGGCATACGTTACATCGTATGCCAAAAAATTCGAGTTTAGAGCAGCGCATTCTATGGCATATAGAACATCAGCAAAATTGTGAGTGTCACACTATTCCGAAAAATATACAGGAAGAAATTAAAAAAAGAGGTTAACTATAATATGATATTACACTTTTATCTTGAACCTCAATTCTTTGGATCGATCAGGAGGATCTTTCAAAAATGAACACATTTCTCTTAAAAAATCTCTTGTTTTTTCTGGATAAGATTGAATCATTTATAAACATTCAATTATAATGTGATATTGCCTAAAATTTAGATCCATACGTAAAATTATAGAATGATCTAAGTCATTTTAAATAAAGTAAATCTCCTGTAACTTTGATTTAAGATGGTACATAAAAACGTTTCAATTTTTGATCAATTAAAATCCTTTATTATTGAAATTGGTGAGCTATCTTTATTTGCCCAACGATTTTTCAAAGAGGTATTTACAAGACCTTTTGAATTTAAAGAGTTACTTCGCCAATGCTATACTATTGGTAATCGTTCTGTGCTATTAGTTGGTGTTACAGGATTTATCATCGGTTTGGTTTTTACCTTGCAATCGCGACCAACTTTAATGGAATTCGGAGCAGAATCTTGGATGCCCTATATGGTAAGTATTTCTATTGTTCGGGAAATCGGACCGGTAATTATTGCACTGATTTGTGCGGGCAAATTGAGTTCAGGTATCGGAGCAGAATTAGGTTCTATGCGTGTTACAGAGCAAATTGATGCCATGGAGGTTTCGGGCACCAATCCCTTTAAATATTTGGTTGTTACCAGAATTGTTGCAACCACCCTCATGATACCTTTGTTAATTATCTTTGGTGATGCGATAGCACTCTATGGTTCTGCCATGGTGGAAAATTTAAAAGGAGCCGTTTCTTTTCAGCTATACTTCAATAAAGTTTTTGATGGTCTTGATTATTCTGATCTTCTCCCAGCAGTTGTAAAATCATTTTTCTTTGGTTTTGCCATTGGATTAGTTGGCTGTTTTAAAGGTTACAACTGTAAAAATGGTACGGTTGGTGTTGGTGAAGCCTCCAATTCTGCGGTGGTATACACCTCTATGCTCTTATTTATAATTGACTTTATTGCTGTATTTATTTCCGATATTTTCTTTGAAATTTAACGAATGGAAAAAGCTAAAAACATAGAACCCATATTGAAAATTAAAAATCTAAAAAAAGCTTTTGGAGAAAACAAAGTGCTTAACGGATTCGATTTAGAGTTATTTCCGGGAGAAAATTTGGTCATTATGGGTAAATCCGGTTCGGGTAAATCAGTGATGATAAAATGCTTGGTTGGATTGATGCAGCCAGATAGCGGTAGCATAGAAATTATGGGTAAAGATATTACCAAATTAAATCAAAATGAATTGGACTTTTTACGCTATGAAATCGGATTTCTTTTTCAGGGAAGTGCTTTATATGATAGTATGACGGTACGTGAAAATTTAGAATTTCCGTTACGCATGCACAAAGAAAAATTTAAAGAAAAAGACAAATTGGTTGTTGAAGCTTTGCAAAGTGTTGGTTTAGAACATGCGATTGATCTTATGCCAGATGAGCTCTCGGGTGGAATGAAAAGAAGGGTTGCTTTGGCAAGGGCGATAATTCTACTTCCAAAAATTATTATTTATGATGAGCCCACAACCGGTCTTGATCCCATAACGGCAAAAGAAATTATCGAATTAATGAAAGAGATTCAGCATAACTATAAATCTTCTTCTTTAATAATTACCCATGATGTAGATTGTTCTCGGGTAATAGCAAACAGAATGATTTTGTTAATTGATGGTATCAATTATGCAGAAGGAACTTTTCAAGAACTCGCAACTTCGAAAGATAAAAAAATACAGGCATTTTTTAAATGACATTATTATGAAAGATTCAAATACTAAAAAATTATATCTGGGCTTCTTTGTTATTCTAACCACGATTTTATTAATTATCGCTCTTTATCTTATTGGGAGTAGACAAAATATTTTTGGAGGAACATTTAGGTTAAGCGCGATTTTTAATAATGTTGATGGGCTAGAATTAGGCAATAATGTGCGGTATTCGGGTATCAACGTAGGAACTGTAAAAGGTATTGAAATGCTTAATGACACGATCATCTGTGTAGATTTCGTAGTGGAAGATAAAATGATGGAGCACATGAAAAAAAATGCCGTTGCCTCTGTTGCTTCTGACGGATTGGTTGGTAGCATGGTAATTAATATTGTGCCGAATTCTGAGCTCGGCTTGCCAATTCAGCATGGAGACACAATTCATTCCCTGCCTAAAATTACAACAAGTGTTATGTTAAAAACCTTGAACAAAACCAATGAAAATGCAGCTTTATTAACAGAAAATTTGCTCTTAATAACCAATGCTATGAAATCTGGTGAAGGAACATTCGGCTTGCTTTTAAATGATAAAGAAACAGCCGGGGATTTAAAACAAACAATTACCAACTTAAAAATAGCAACCGAAAACACAACAGCGACCATCAATGAGGTAAAAAGAATAATTTCTTCGGTAGACTATGAAAACAGTGTTGCTTCCGTACTTTTAAGTGATTCTATATCAGGAAATAACGCAAAATCTTTAATAGTTAATCTTGATAATTCCAGTGCTAGTATTGATTCGGTAATTAACCAATTAAATACTTTAATTACAGATATTAAAACCGAAAAAAGTGCCTTTAATTATATGGTGAAAGATTCCACCGCGGCAAATGAAATGGAGGCAACTCTAAAAAATATAAACAAAGGCAGCGAACTTCTAAATGAAAATTTAGAAGCCTTGAAACATAGTTTTCTACTCAAAGGATATTTTCGAAAACAAGAAAAGAAAAAACAAAAAGAACTGCAGAATTAAAAATGAGATATAACTGTTTATTTTTTACCATGTGTTTCTCGATAGGTATCTAATAATTCTTCTAAACTTGTGAAATAATTTTGTAAAGTACTCATATTGATTTTTAAATTTTCACCTTCAGAAATGGTTATCGGATTCTCATCTAAAAATTGATATAATTCTGGATAATTTGTTTCAATCTTATAGGTTAGATCTGTAATTTCTTTAAGCAATTCCTGAGATTTTTTCATAATACTTCCATAAAATATTTCTTTCAAATTTAACATACCTAAAAGACACTTCAAATGACCTATATCATTTTTGGAATACAATTTTTTGGTTATTTTGTTATAGCTACTATAAAAACACGGCCTATTTGATAAAAATAGCATCGATGAAATTTATACAATTGGTTATAAAGTAACGCAAGAAAAAATAAAAGAAAATAAATTACATTTTACACTAAACAATTCTGAAAAACGTTTGTATTAAAAATAGTATCTTATAGATCAATTAAAAAACAAACATCTATATAAAACCTAATTTGAATATTAATGACCCCTATTATTCTTATTATTCTTGGTTTTTTTCTGTTCCTTTTTATTATAGGCAAGATTATCTATGCCAATAAATTCAAAAAGGAAGCTCGAGAAGTTTTGTCAAATTCTGTCAAAACATCCAAGCAAAAATTTAGCTCTAAACAATTAAAAGGTCTTCCGGAACCGGTACAGAAATATTTTAAAAATGTATTGGTCGAAAATCAACCGTATATAAATACTGTTCGTTTAAAATATATCGGTCAATTCAAACCCGGAATTAACAAAAATTGGTGCGATATTAAAGGAGAACAATATTATACTACTGAAATCCCAGCTTTTATCTGGAATGGAAAAATTGGAATGATTTCGGCAAAAGACGGTTACGTTCACGGTAAAGGAAAACTGGTGGTTACCCTTCTACATTTGTTCCGTATAAAAAAAGCGGAAGGAAGAAATTACGATCAAGGTGAATTATTACGATGGCTCGGAGAATCGGTTTGGTTTCCAACAAATTTATTACCAAGTGACCGATTGCAATGGCATCCTATTAATGAAACTTCGGCAAAATTAACATTCACTTACGATAAAATGAGTTTGTTTTACATCGTCACCTTTAACGAGAAAGATCAAATTTGTAAATTGGAAACCAAACGATATTACGACGATAATACCTTAAAAACTTGGATTGGAGAATGTTATAAATACAAAGAAATAAACGGTGTTAAAGTGCCAACCGTTATAAAAGCCTCTTGGCATGTAAATAAAGTGGAACACAATTACGCCATATTCCATTTGGAAGAATTAGAATATAATAAAAACCAGCCCTTTTAATTTTCTAAGGTAATCACTGTAATTTCCGGACGCATACCCAATCTACCCGGAAAACCAAGCCAACCCAATCCGCGATTGACATGTAAATATTGCTGATTTTCTTTGTGCAAACCTGCCCAATGTTTGTATTTGTATTTTATCGGACTCCATTGCTTATTTTTTAGAGTAATTCCAGCCTGCATTCCGTGTGTATGTCCAGAAAGGGTTAACAAAATATCTGTTTTATGCACCACTTCTTCGCTCCAATGTGTCGGATCATGAGAAAGTAATATTTTATACGGAATTTCATGAATATTCTGCATCGCTTTTGTTAAATCACCATATTGTTTGAAAGGAGGGTTTCCCCAATTTTCTACTCCGATAATTGCAATTTTTTGGTTATTTATTTCGATGATTTCGGATTCATTCCGCAATAGCTTAAAATCAATTTTTTCATAAAAATAAGTGATAAGGTCAAAATTCGATTTCTTTTTTTTGGAGGTTTTCCATGTGCTATAATCACCATAATCATGATTTCCTAAAACCGCATATTTACCTATTTTGGCTTGAAGTTTTTTAAAAACGACATCCCAACCTCTGAGCTCCCAGGCATAGTTATTAACCAAATCACCGGTAAAAAAAATAAGATCCGCATCCAAGTCATTGATCATTCTTATTGCCCTTTCTAAAATGGGATATCTAAAATTAAAACTTCCTAAATGCACATCTGATATTTGTACTATTTTCAAACCTTTAAACTCTTTTGGCAACAGTTTACTCTTCACTCTTACCGCATGAATTTTAAATCGATAAACCGCTTTAAAAACAGCATACATAATGACAAAAAAAGGCAAAAACCCCGATAAGAGTCCGATTGCGGGTATAATAATAAGAGATTCTTCTTGTGAAAAAGCATAATTGGTAAGAGATGCTATAGAAATAATCAAAACAAAAATTATCTTCGGCAAAAAAGAGGAAATTGTGATTCCGTATAACGAAGAAATCAAAATCTGTTTTCTATAAGAACCAATAGAATCGAGTCGAATTTTTAACACGATAATTGCAGTAATTAATCCTAAAGTAAAAAACCAAAATAATATATGAATGGTCATTCTTAATTTTGGTTCTTCGATAAGTTCCGTAATAGATTGCAACCAATAGAATGCAAAAAAATCGACCAATACTATAGCAAAACAGAGTAATAGGATTGTAAAAAAAGAATAGGATCTCATAAATAAATGTATTCAGTAATTAATTTTCAATATTTTTAACTCTTCTTTTGTCTTTAAGAGCCCAATAAATTCCTTTGACCCCATCCACCCAATTCTCATACATATAAATAAGTGTTATTTCTTCTATTGTTTCCAAAATACCAATACCAATCATCATATAAAACAACCAATATACTTCTCCGAAAAACAAAAACCAAAGTATAAAAACTCCTTGAATAAGGGCAGATAATTTTGCTAAATACGTATGAAAAGCTGTTGCTTTTCCATATTTTTTAAAGGCTATTACCATTTGAATTATATACGGCAGAAAAGCAATTAAAATTAATAGGTAATTTTCTTTGATGAAGTCATATTCAAAAACGAGCAAGCCAAGCAAACCCATGGCAAAAGTAAGCTGATCGCCAAGCGAATCTAATTGTGATCCTCGTGCGCTGGTTATTTTTAATTTTCGTGCTAAAAAACCATCAATCATATCGGTACTATAGCTTATAAGCAAAAACCAAGTAAAAAACTGTCGTAATTCTAAAACCAAAAGAAGTATTAAAATTGGCACGGTGGCAATTCTATAAAAAGAAAACCAATCGGCAATATTAAAATTTTTTAAAGTTGGCATGTAAAAATCTATTTTTTAGTTCTTGACGTGTTTATCGGATTTATTTTAAAAAAAAAAAACTGTGACCATATTAAGGTAAAGTTAAACTTTTTATAAAGGGATTAAAATGATTAATATCAGATTGGCTTATTGAAATAAAGTTTATATTTTAGTAAATTCAATTTTTCGATATTTTTTCGGAAATTTGAGCACTAAAAAATCAAAAAACATAGATGTTTCAACAAAGTCAAGAAATATTTGAAATTCTGTTCGATGGCGTTTCAGAAGGAATTATTGTTGTCAATAAAGAGCAGAAAATTGTCGCAGTAAATTCTTCTGCTGAAAAAATGTTTGGCTATCAAAAAGGAGAATTAGAGCAAAAATCTCTGAACATATTAATTCCACCAAAATTCCATGCCCATCACGGTGATCACTTTAATGGTTTTATGCAAAAAAGTGAAAGTCGAAAAATGGGTCAAGAAAAAGACCTATTCGGTACAACTAAAGATAAAAAAGAAATACCTATTGAAGTTGGCCTAAACCCTTTTGAAATTTATGGTGTTGCCTTGGTTATGGCAATTGTGATAGATATTTCCGTTAGAAAAGAAAACGAGAAAAAAATTGAAAATCTAAATTCACAACTCGAAATAAAAATTAAAGATCGAACTTTAGAACTTAACAATACGATTGAAAAGTTAATAAAATTGAATTCAGAGTATGAAAATGAAATTAAAAAAAGACTCGACGCTGAGAATAAGATAAAGGTTGCCTTAAAAAAAGAAATTGAGCTTAACGATTTGAAAACGAAGTTTTTATCATTAGTTTCTCACGAATTTAAAACACCTTTAAGTGGTATTTTAACTTCCACCATTTTATTAGAGAAGTACCAACTTAGCGAACAACAAGCAAAAAGAGATAAACATTTAAAAACGATTACCACAAAGGTTCATTATTTAAATAATATTTTAAATGATTTCTTATCTCTGGAGCGCTTAGATTCTGATAAAGTGAATTATAAATGTACTGCGTTTAACTTGAGCAAGGTTATAAATGAAGTGGTTTACAATGCTAATATGCATTTAAAAAGCGGACAGCGAATTAACATTCCTGAAAATACCGATGAATTCGTTTTATTTCAAGATGAGAAAATATTAGAATTGTCTTTGACTAATTTAATCAATAATGCGATAAAATATTCTCCTGAAAATACCAAAATCGACCTTACAGTTGTCCAAAATGACAAAAATCTTATTTTTAAAGTTCGTGATCATGGAATTGGAATTCCTGAAAAGGATAAAAAATATATTTTTAATCGCTATTTTAGAGCGGAAAATGCCTTAAATAATCAAGGAACCGGAATTGGTTTGAATATTGTAAAAGTACATTTAGAAAATTTGGGTGGAAAAATTAGTTTTACGACTGAGATAAATCAAGGTTCAGAATTTACTATCGAATTACCAATAAAAAAAGTTTAACGCAAGAGAAAAAAGATGAAAAAAGTTTTATTTATTGAAGATGATAAAGTGGTTAGAGAAAATACTGCCGAACTTTTAGAGTTATCCGATTACGATGTGATAACCGCAGAAAATGGAAAAATCGGGGCAGTATTGGCAAAAAAACACATACCCGATATTATCATTTGTGATATTATGATGCCTGAATTAGACGGTTATGGCGTACTTGAAATTCTATCTAATGAGGATACCACAAAACATATTCCTTTTATTTTTCTATCCGCAAAGACCGAAAGAAAAGATATAAGAAAGGGAATGGAATTAGGTGCTGATGATTATTTGACAAAACCTTTTGATGAATCAGAATTAATAAGTGCAATTGAAAGCAGATTAGCAAAAATTGCAATTATCAAAGAAAACATTGAGAAAAACAGGATTAAAAAAACAGGAGAAGATGAAAATGAAGAAATTAAAACCTTAGATCATCTCAAAAATTATGTCACCGATAATGCAGAAGAAATATCTTACAAACCCCACGAAGAAATATACCATCAAGGCGAAAATTCTAACTATATTTTTTTAATTTATAAAGGTGTTGTTAAAACTACAAAAATTGATGAACAAGGTAAAGAATTGATTACTGCCCTGCATAAAGAAGACGATTTTTTTGGTTTTACCTCTTTTACGCATAATATTTCGTACCAAGAAACTGCAGCTTCCATTGAAAACACAATCGTTTTTCGTTTATTAAAGCAAGACCTGAAAAATATCTTAGAAAAAAATCATTTAATAACGCTCGACTTGCTAGACTATTTTTCTGATAATGTATATGAAATTAAAGATCAATTGTTGCAAATGGCTTATAGCTCAGTTAGAAAAAAAACAGCAAGTACGATTCTTCAATTTACCGAAAAAGTCAGAAATCGCCCTGAAAACGTCATTAAAATTTCACGAAATGATTTAGCAAGTGTTGCGGGAATTGCTACAGAAACTTTAATTAGAACACTTTCCGGACTCAAAAAAGATGGAATTATTGACATTGAAGGAAGAAATATCAAGATTCTTGATATCGAGAAGTTGAAAAAAGTTTTTTAGTCTGAAGTCCTTATTTCATAAGGGTTAAGCTGATATGATATATATCATTGATTAATATATAACAAGTATCTATTTTTGACGAATATTGTTATTAATAAATCTAATGAAGAATATTTTAGTTCCCACCGATTTTTCTGAGAACTCATGGAATTCGATTCAATTCGCTTTGGAATTTTTTAAAAATTCGAAATGTAATTTTTATTTGCTTCATGTTACCCCAATCACCAATTTTTTCGGTGCAGAAACTCCTATGGTATCGACAGGAGAGGTTATTGAAAAAACGTATATATCACAATCTAAAAGAAGCCTTCATACATTACTTAAAAAAATTAAGAATTTATCGCAAAATCGAGATCATAACTTTATGACGATATCGAGTTATGATTATTTTATTGATGCCGTAAAAACCCAAATTCAAGAAAAAAATATTGATTTAATTATCATGGGCACGAAAGGTGCGACGGGAATGAAAGAAGCGATCATCGGTAGCAACACAGGCGATTTAATAACAAAAGTAAAATGTCCGGTTTTAGTAGTTCCTGAAAAAGCGATTTTTAAAAAGATCAAAGAAATTGGATTTCCTACCGATTTCAACATATTTTACCAAACAAAAATCTTGAGCTCGATTTCTGAAATAGCAAAAATATACGATTCAACGATTGAAATAGTACATGTTGCGAAAAATGATGAAGATCTAACACTTTTTCAAAGAGAAAATAAAGAGTATTTAAACGATTTCTTTATGGATGAAAAACACCGTTTTCACAGAATTACCAATCGTAAAATTGAATCTGGTATACAGAATTTTGTCCAAAAACATCAAATCGATATGATCGTAATGATCGCGAAAAACTTGAATTTATTTCAACAAATATTATTCAAGCCAACCGTAGAGGAAATTAGCTATCATACCGAAATACCTTTTCTAGTTTTACATGAATAAAAACCACTATTATGGAAAATATATCAATCTTTTTAGCCAAATTTTGGGGATGGTATTTAATTTTCTTCTTTTTAATTTTAAGCCTTAACCCCAAAAGAATTCAACAAATATTTGAAGATTTAAAAGATCAAAAATTTGTTATTATTTCTGCTTTTATTGCCATCATTATCGGTTTATTGAATGTTTTAATACACAATAATTGGGATGATAATTGGACCGTTATTATTACCTTGATCGGTTGGACTTCTCTTTTTATCGGAATGTCATTATTCATATTTCCAAAACAAACCATCGGTTGGTTAAATTTTATCAATGTGAAATTTTTTCAAGTGGTTTATGTGCTTCTTTTTCTAGTTGGCGTTTTCTTATTGAATATGGCATATGGAATAGTACTTTATTGATAATGTATTCATCTTGATTTAAGTTTGTTGTATTTTCTTATGATTTGAGCAAATATCGTTTTCAATAATTTAAGAACTCTAACTGACAACAATCATGCTTCCAAATGACGTAGATCATGTAATTTTCGGCTTTATGCTTGTACATTTGATACTATAATTAAAGTTCATTGAAGTATTGCTTAAAAAATTTAAACACCTAAAATATAGATCAATTTCATAGAAATATGTTGTAGATCGAAACGAAGGATTATATTTCTTAGATAGGTAATAAATGATTTTAGTATTATTTTTGAAAAGGATGATATGATAAATTGTTTGCCTGTCTCAGCAGAAAACAAATCGCTTCGGATAACAGGAAGTTTCGGCTTCCTGTTATTATAAAAGTTAGGTTTGTATGACTCATACTTGTGCAAATCGAAATGGAGAATAAACGATCACCAAAACGTCACATAATTTTAGTGTAATTTTAGAAATAAAAAGATATGAAAAGTTATTTGAATGTTACCATGAGGTTTTATTTCTTCAGAAAACAGGAGGTTTCGGCTTCCTGTTTTTAATATCAACAGAAGGAAAAAATGATATGTTTTTTTATTAATTTATGAATTCACTTCGTTTGCGTTCCTTTCCCCCTCCTGAAATCGGATGAAAAAAACATATTTTTTCATCCGATTTTTTGGTTTATTGCAATCTAAGAATGTAATATCTTGATTTCTATTATTATTTATAATTTTAGGTTTTCACAGAATTTTTCAAAATCAATTTCAATGTAACTTAGTATACTAGAATTTGCTTAAAACTCGCAAAAGAATTATTATGAATCATTGGAAAACAACGCAAGTTTAGTTATATTTATAACATTAAATGAAACCTTTAAACAGATAAAATGGAAGTAAATGTTCAATTTGTAAAAATGCCTACCAGTGAAAGTATGGAAGCATTTGTTAATAAAAGATTAGAAAAATTGGCTAAAAGATATGAATGGATTATCAAAG
>RCMY010002935.1_pt1 | contig 15276 bp, 13 predicted proteins | sample 2041341 | NCBI WGS metagenome assembly RCMY01 (sample SAMN09708234, study PRJNA481090) | Marine sediment metagenome, whole genome shotgun sequencing project.
GTTTACCACGGTGCCTATGTTGCCGAAGTCGTTCGCGCAGGCATCTTGTCTATCCCGAAAGGTCAATTTGAAGCAGCATACGCGCAAGGTTTTTCTTATTGGCCGGCAATGCGTTTTGTCATTTTGCCGCAAGCAAAACGACTCGCTTATCCGCCTCTGACGAACCTAGCCGTCAACCTCATCAAGAACACCTCCGTAATGGCGATGATCGCTGGTGGTGATCTAATGTACCATGCAGATTCCTGGGCTAGTGCCAATCTTTACTATGGACCAGCTTATATCATCACCGGACTTTTGTATCTTGGCCTTTGCTTTCCTTTGGCAACTTACGCCAAATATCTGGAACGCCGTTTGGAGGTGAGCTCATGAGTGCTTTATTTCAACCGTCAGTTTTAGCTTTTCTTGGGCAAGGGCTCCTGACTACGATTTATATAGCTGCTGCTTCTATCATCCTCAGCCTCGCATTTGGCACTATTTTTGGTATTCTCCGTTTCAAAGGCAGGTTTTACGGCAAGCTTGCGGCGATTTATATTGAAGCTATCCGCAATACACCACTGCTGCTCTTTATTCTCGCCTTTCGGTTTATGACGCCGCTCCCGCCGCTCCAAGCCGGTATCGCAGCCATGAGTGTTTTCACGACAGCCGTCATCGCCGAAATCGTCCGAGGCGGGCTCAAATCGATTCCGAACGGTCAATGGGAAGCCGCTGCTGCTCAAGGATTCAGCTCCTTTCAGATCTTACGATATATTGTCTTACCACAGGCACTGCACAATGTTTTACCTCCACTGATGTCGCAGTGCACAAGCCTCATTAAGGATACCTCCTTTGTTTGGGCTGTCGGTATCGAAGATCTTACGGGAAAAGGCATGATCATCATGGGCCGTTATGGTACGACTGAGCAAGTCTTCACCTTATTTGCGATGATTGCAGCAGTTTACTTTGTCATCAATTACACTTTATCTTGCTGTGCACGCCGTCTCCATGCACAGATGAGCAATAGCTAAAAAATAATCCTCAACCGTAAAAAATCTTCACAAGAAAAGCCGGAGTAAGCTGTTATATTGCTTACTCCGGCTTTATTTTTCGGCAAAAAAAGACCGCCCGCTAAGGGCAGTCTGTAAAAATCATTATAATAAGCTCAGAACATCACTGTTTCTGTGCATATTGAGCTTAGCTGCATAGAGAGCAAGCTGCTCCATGGAATTTGAAGAAGACAACTTCGTAACTTGTTCGGCGATATTCGTATCACCCATATTAGAAGCTGCTGCCGTCAAATTCGTCGATGCCGTCGTGTAGTTAGCCGAAGCATAGTTTAGACCCTGCTGCGTTGCACCTATCGACGTCTGCTGTGACAATGCCGTATCCAATGCACTGCTAACGGTATCCAATGCATTCTTGATTCCAGTCGGGCTCGATAAATCAAGGGTTGAATTGCCATTATTATCAACAAGGCCTAACCCTTTGGCACTCATGTCCGACAACGAAATGTTTTGATACCCCGTATCACTGGCCACTGCCAAAGTCTGCGATCCAGTCAGCAACGATTTCCCATTATAGGTCACGCCGGCATTTTCATCAAGCTGCGATACCGTCTGGTTGATTTCATTTTTTATCGTGCTGATATCTGAGCTCGTATTCGTGCCATTGGCTGCCTTCAAAAGACTAGACTGCAAAGAACTTAGCGAACTGACTGTGGAATCCACTGCCCCGCCTGCTGTCGAGAGCAAAGAATTCATTGTCTGCGTATTTTGGCTTGACTGAGAATACGTATCTATATTCGAATACATCCTCGTCAATATGGCATAGGCTGACGCATTATCGCCGGCACTATTGTATTTTGATCCAGTAGCAATCTTCTGTTGGCTGCTTACGGAACTAGCTGACGCTGAATTAAGCGACTGCAAAGATAGATTAGAATTTCCGATGGAAAGGCTCATGATGACTCCTCCTTGATATCTCATATTCCTATTTAGATTATTATACTAAAAAAACTGCTGGTAAAGCAATGGAAATTTCTCCATACTGCCAGCAGTTTTTGAAAATATTTTATTGTAATTTACTTTTAAGGACTTCAATGGCCTTATCAAGCTGTGTATCTGTAGTTGCGTTCGGGTCAAGTGAAACCTTAATATCAGGCTCTATTCCCGTTCCATCAATGCTGCGGCCACTCGGCGTGTAATACTTGGCAATCGTCAATTTCAGTGCGTCCCCTTGATGCATAGGCATCACGACCTGCACTGAACCTTTGCCATACGACTTTTCACCGATCAATGTCCCCGCCTGCGTATCTTGTATTGCGCCAGCAACGATTTCCGCAGCGCTGGCACTGCCACCGTCAATCAGCACGACCAAAGGATATTTTACCTCAGGCAGATTCGATTGATGGACTTCTTTTGTTCCATCGCGCTGTACGATAGATACAATATCTCCTTTTGGCACGAGGAGATTCGCTACATCGACGCAGCTGGTCAAAAGTCCGCCTGGATTGCCGCGAAGGTCAAGAACCATGCCTTTCATGCCTTTTGATTCCAAATCATTATAGGCCTCAGCGAATTCATCGCCAGTTCTTTCAGCAAAAGAAGCGATGCGTATATAGCCCATTCCATCCGGAAGCATTTCATGGGCTACCGAATGCACTTGTATATTGGCCCGCGTGATTTCATAATCTTTATCCGGCACACCGTCACGATGGACGGTTATCGTAACAGTTGATCCAGCTTCGCCACGAATCTTTAGGGCAACTTGCTCAAATGGCATTTCGTTTGTCGCCGCGCCATCGATTTTCAAGATCTGATCGCCAGGCTGTAAGCCCGCTTGGGCTCCTGGTGTGTTCTCCATCGTCGATATCACCGTAACTACATTGTCCTTCAAGCCCATGAATACACCGATGCCACCAAAAGCACCTTCTGTATGACTTAAAAGATCTTTATACATGGCTTGGTCCATATACAAAGAATGAGGATCGCCCAAAGACTTGACCATACCGGCAATAGCGCCGTCTATCAACGTCTTGTCATCTACTTTGTTGACATACTGCGTTTCAATGAAACGCAATGCACCCAAGAAACGAGCTGTATTGGTTATCTTCTGTGCATTGAGCCCCAAAGCGAAATAAACTCCGACAATGGTCAAAATCGACGACAAAACAGCAATCAGAAGAGCTGCACCGACAAGCTTTTTTTTATTATTCATTATTCTTCTCCACCAATCTTAAACCACAAAATCCTATAAATAATTATAGGGACTGACTGGCTCACCATTTTCACGGACTTCAAAATGACAATGAGGTCCGGTCGAGTTTCCTGTCGAACCGCAATAGGCAATGACCTGCCCCTGCGTTACTCTTTGACCTTCACTTACATTGAGCGATTGATTATGCCCATAAAGTGATGTGATTCCGCCGCCATGATCAATGATTACCGCATTTCCATAACCGCTGATCCAGCCAGCATAAATGACAGTTCCCGCATCTGCTGCCAAAATCGGGTCGCCATAATCACCGCCAATATCGAGCCCACTGTGATATCTAGCTGTACCAAAGATCGGATGCGTACGCCAGCCAAACTCTGAAGTAATCGGTCCGTTGATTGGCCAAATCATTCGCCCATTGCCCGAACGAGGCGTAGATGCACCGCCATAACTGCTTTGACGAATCAGGTTTTGGACTTCTTTCGAAGCTGCCATCAATTCTTGATAAGCCCGATCCGACGTATCTCTATCATATTCTGCTTTATCCAAAAGCTTCTTTTTATCAGCCTTTTTTTGCTTTACGCGCTCAGCCTTAGCTGCGGCATCGTCAACCAAAAGCTTCGTCGACTGACGGTCTTTTTCTAGCTGCTGCTTAATATCCAAAACCAATGCTTTTTCTTGCTGCACTTTGGTAATGAGGTCATAGTCATATTTGATGATGCGCTTTAAAAGGTCCATTCTCGTCATCAAATCAGAGAAATCCTTGGCCCCGAACAACACATCAATATAGTTGATCTGTCCATTGATGTAAATGTCACGCACGCGTTTATCGAGTATTTTCGTTTTTTTTGCTAAATCTACTTCTGTTTTTTTCAAGACATCTTCATTCTTGTCAATCTTGCTTTCTGTCTCATCAAGCTGGCCTTTTACCGCCTTATAATCAGCTTCAGCTTCATCGACACTGCCTTGCATTTGCCGCAGCTGCTCGGATATCGTCGAAACCTGTGTACTCGCTTTATCCGTCTTTGCTTTTTGATCTGCTGCCCGTGTCTGCAAATCATCGAGTTTTTCTTCCAACGAATCAGCAAATACCGTCAGAGAAAAAGAACTCAACAGAAAAACTACGCAGGCAATCTTTGCTGTGCGCCGTAACATCTTCATGCGCTCTCCCCTTTCCTCATACCTTCAAGAACCTCTTCAAGGAAATCGTACTGCCAAGAGCGCCGATGACCATCCCACTGCATAAAATAATCAAACTGATATAATTTAAAAACGGATATTCCGGAATCAGCGGGAAAAATGCCAGCGTATCATAGATTTTCTTGGTCACCATGATATATGTACTGCGAATCAAAACGGCCGCAACCGCACTGCCAATAAAGCCTAAAATAACGCCTTCCAGCAAGAACGGCCACCGGATGAACCAATCGGTCGCACCGACATATTTCATGATAGCGATCTCTTTGCGGCGAGCAAAAACGGTCAAGCGTATTGTATTCGATATGATAAAAACCGTAGCTGCAGCAAGCAAGATGATGATGGCTAAACCAAAAATACGCACCAGACGCGTCAAATCAAACAAATGCTCGACTACATCCTGGCCAAACTTAGCTGACTCAACTCCGTCGAATTCGTTGATCGTCTTCGCTGCCGTCTTCACAAGCTCAGGCTGCGTAACCGTGACTTCAAAGGAATCCGGCAATGGATTTGCATCGCCAAGTGCCGTCAATAAGAATTTTTGGTCACCCAGTCTTTCTTTGAATCGTTCCAAAGCCTTATCTTTATCGATATAATTTACGGTATCGATTCCCTGCATATCTTTTATTTTTTTCTCAATTGCAGAAACTTCTTTTTTCTCTAAGCCATCTTGCAAATACACGCTGATCTGTACCTGTGACTCAAGCGAAGCTGCCATCTTATTGAGATTGAGCACTACAATCAAAAATAAGCCGAGGATAAAAAGAGATACGGCAACCGTCGCAATAGATGCCAAAGACATCCAGTTATTTCGTTTCAAGGAAATGGCGACTTCACGGATAAAGTATTCTGTAGTCCTAATTTTCATAGCCGTAAGCCCCCTTCGCCTCATCGCGGACAATGCGTCCGCCTTCGATTGCGATTACCCTTTTTTGCAAGGCATCGACAATCGTCTTATCATGCGTCGCCATGACGATCGTTGTCCCTGCCTGATTGATGCGCTTGAAAATCTCAATGATTCCCCACGAAGTTTCTGGGTCAAGGTTACCCGTCGGTTCATCTGCTATGACGATAGCCGGGTTATTTACGATGGCCCGGGCAATCGCGACCCTTTGCTGCTCACCGCCAGAAAGCTGTGCGGGAAAACATTTATACTTGTCTTTGAGCCCAACTACTTCTAATACGCTGTTCACACTTTTTTGCATCGTACGACGCGGTGCCTCGATGACCTGCATCGCAAAAGCAACATTTTCATAAACCGTTTTCTCCGGCAACAAGCGATAATCCTGAAAAATAACTCCCAGCCCACGCCGCAAATACGGAACTTCTCTCGGCGAAATCTTCAAGACATTGCGCCCATTGACTTCAAGCTGTCCTTCCGACGGCAGCGCTTCACGCAAAAGCATGCGTATGAATGTCGATTTCCCTGCTCCGCTGGCGCCAACAATGAATACAAATTCACCTTTATCGATATCCACATTGACATGATTGAGTGCCACTGTCCCATTTTCGTAAATTTTTGAAACATCCTTCATCCTTATTATCATCTATGATATCCTCCATCAACCTGCGCTGCGGCAGGACATTTACCATAATAATTTTTCATGCAAACATCTTTTATTGTACCATAGAATTATGAAATATTTCAGCAAAACTTTCTGAATAAACATCGATAGGGGCATTACAAACAAAAAATTTGCAATACCCCTATCCAAAGTCCTATAAAGAGACTAAATACGCTGTTCTTTTTTTTCCGGTGCACCGATCAAATCAAGTGCCAGCTCGGCATTATGTGATGCCGCTGTCCGAAGACCCGCCAAAAGCTCACTATTTAGCTTGCGGGCCGAAGCCTTGTCATTCCATTTTTTTCTGACCTGTCCGAGCAGATCTTCAACCGTGATTTGCTCGAGGTCCCCCACTGCTTTTTCACCGATGGATTGCAAAAAGCGATCGATTTTCGGATCATACGAAAGCCCGATCATCGGAACGCCCATTACACCGGCAAAAATAAGTGCATGCAGACGAACACCTATCAAAAGATCCATATTACCAACAATCGATAAAAGTTCGCTCGTCGTATATTCATCATTGAGTACGACTGGCTTGCTTTCCATATAGGTGGCAATTTTTTGTGCCGTCTTTACATCTTCCGGATACTGCATCGGCAAAAATACGACTCTTGCGCCAAACTCAGCAGATATTGCATCCGCTGTCTTAGCTATCGTATCTTTATAATGCCGCCAGCCGCGCCACTCTCTGACCGATATGCCGATAATTGGCTTTGCCCCATCGGCTTTATAAGCTTTAAGGATGTTTCGGCCAATACTGCGATCTACCGGATGGATTGCCAAAACCGGATCCGCTGTAACGCTGATATCAGGTCTGGTTATCTTTAGCTGTTCAAGTTCACCTAAAGAACCTTCATCACGAACGGTAATCAAATCCGCATGGTTGCCAATCCAGCGCATAAAACGCCTAGCCAGCGTACCATAAATCGGGCCGATTCCTTGTGCATAAAGCATGATACGAGTTCTGGCAATCTTGCCCATCAGCAAGATTCCCATATAGTAATAAAGGCTTCGTCCGCTGGTCACGTTTTGCAGCAAGCTGCCGCCTCCACTGATCAAGAGATTCGCATGGCGAAGTGCTGAAAAAATCTGCAGCAAATTCAACCAATAAATAGCATTGACGCCATGGCGCTGCCTCGTGTCTTCAGGATTAGCAGATATCACCGTAATATTAAGTTTAGGGTCTAAATCGGCTAAGACCTCGATCATTGCTGCCAACATTGCTTCATCGCCAGCATTTTTCGATCCGTAATAGCCAGATACTACAATGCTACTCATGCTCAGCCTTGCTCCCTCCTATTGAGGACATTATGCGCTGCCAAAATTGGATTGCCAACATACAGACCACACCAAGCACAGCTCCAAGTACAAGTCCGCCTAAACCACGCATAAAGGACATGTATATAGGTGTGCGCATATGGGCAAAAGTCTCAACCATCGAACCTTGTCCAATCGTTGCGCCCATGACCAAAACAAACAATAAAACCGTTGGCCATTTTTTATACCAAGCCATAGCCGCTAGCAAAAATGCTGGATGCCCAATAAAGAGCTCCTTCGAGCGAGGGCGCGCATACATCGCTTGTTCCAAAAATGCTCGCATCTTAAGTTCCAGTGCTGGAACCGGCATGCCCATCGTATGACCGGAACGTGCCACAAAGACAACGATTACAAGCAAAGCTGCAAAAATCCCCAGCAAAGCTTTGACGGATACTGGCATATTGAGAACTTTCTTGATCTGGGCAACAGCACCTTTTGTATCATCAGCTGTCCCATCAAAAATATCAAACCGCTGCAAGAAGGCGATGCCTACCAAAATCAAAGGCAGAACAAATGTCAACTTGATTCCACGGAAAATATTGACTTCGAGCAAGTATTCTACATCAGCCAAGGTTCCAGAAACATAAGCCGCTCCGATATAGGAAACCACGCCACTGACAAACAGCGCTATGACGGCAGTAATCATAAACTTGCCCCATGAGCCTCTGTTTTTTATGGCACGGATTCGGTCGAGCTGCCAAATAACAGCAATCGCCGGGAAGATATTCGCACTGACCAACGCTGCTACCACACGAATCTTCGCACCATTCCCCATAGCTAAAGGTATGATGCAGATTGCAGCTGTAACCACAAACAAAAGATACTGATATTTTGGCTTGAACCCAGGAATGACCAGTGACAAATAAAGCACGCCGCCAGCTGCGATTCCGAGCATCATCACCATGCGCATCATATTGCTGCCATTATAATCGGTAAATGTACCAGCTCTGCCGATTTTAAAACCATTTCTCTCTAAAGAATCACGCGTATCCGAAAAATATTTCATATTCGTTTGCAAAAGCGTCATTCCGGCAGCTGGTTTTTCATACGTCCGCAATAAATCAATACGGATATTGCGCTCTTCATCTGTATTGGACCAGCGCTCTACCGCATCTGCTAATTTAAGCTTCGGCTGCTCATCTTTTGGTATCGAATACACACGAGCTGCCTGATAATCAAGACCCTTCGCAATTTCCATCAAGCCGTCTTGCTTATAAAATTGCAGCTGCGTCGTATCTTCGATCATCCCCAGCGTAATACTGCGCTGTTTCATCAAATCGATCGTTGTCTGTAAATGCTTTGGGCTGCCTAAAGTCTGGCTGCCCGAGAAAATAATATCCGATATCTTCACGCCTTCAAGACGCTTAAATACAGATGCTACATCATCTTCTGAAGCATCTTGATAATTCGTTGGTCTAGCAATTACATAGAAACCAGCATCGTTGACGATTTTCATCTCGTCGGTTGGCATGCCAAGATCGAGTTTCAAGAGATTTTCATAATTTGCCTTAAGCGCCAAAACCTCTTCTGAACCAACCTGCATGGTCTTTACGCGGTCTTGTCCAAGACGGCGGATCAAGTCCTCTTTCACTTCACGATAGGTCTGGGCGTTATGTCCGGTCACATAGACTTCCGAACCAACAATACCGCCGCTTCCTGCAAGTGCGCGCCAAGCAGGATCAAGAAGCGCGCCATTATGGTAACGCTGCAAGATTTCACTGCCAGGAGTTGCACTGACTTTTCCATTTGCATTGAGCTTTTTAAACGTAGTTTCATAAACAGCCAAAGATGTAATGCCTGCATCCTTAGCCTGACGGAAGACCTCGTCGGTCGAAACACCTTCCGTTTCCGCTAGCTCCACCAAACCTTCATAATCGATGGCCATTTCTACCGTATTATTTGCTTTTTCCACCTGATGTCGCTGCAAATCCACATGCAAAGCCGCTATCAATCCAATGATGATAAAGGCCAGCAACCATCGATTATATTTGAAATTATTCATTTCTCCTCCACCTTACGAGCAAACTTTTTATCCCTGCAAAATTATGTACCGTCACACTTGCTTCAACGGCTCAAAGTGATATCGATCTCGCCGTTTTTCTGTACAACATCCGTCGCTTCGAGCTGAAACGGCGATGTTCTAAGATCTGCCAGCATGATATCCTCGAACAAACTTCCTAGTACCGCCTTGCCTAAAATCGCATTGTGGATACTGGTCTTACGCATATGGAAATAAATGCCTCCATCTTGCGCTCTGATCGTTCCTTCAATGCTCACTTCGATCTTACGGCCAGCCAATGGCACATTGCCCTGAATCTGAACGGCATCCGGCGTAATCTCTACTTCAACATCTTTCAATTTCTCCACTTTTTTCTGCAAAGCAGCCACCAAGGCGTCTTCCTTGATGGTTCCCTTCAACACAAGGGACTGGGCTGCGTCAAAACGCAGTTTTTTCGAAAAAAGCAGATCATTCATATTCACCTGCACATTTTTGCCCTGCAAGTCCAAGTTGTCGACACGAATCTGTCCAACCAAAGCATTTTGAGCGTTAATCGACAATGTATCCATCTTGCCAAAGAGCAGTTTTGCAGCCGGCATCGCTTCAATCGCAACCTGTGCGTTTTCCGCCTGCGCCTCTGAGCGCAATATGGCCGACGCCTGCTTTTGAGCAAAGGCAGGCAAAAATAGTTGAGTGAACCCGACTATCAGTATGATGATAATGGACGCAATCGTCAAGCCCTTAAACAAAAAAATCACCCTATTTCATCAAATAAAGGGATCGGCTGGCGCCGTCCCTTTATCCAGTCAAAGACATTTTATAGATTCTTCCTCTAACAGAAAGATCAAAGTTCCTTGTTCGCCTTCGCCTGTAAATAAGCTTCGATGAACATATCCAAATCGCCGTCCATGACGGCTTGTGTATTGCCTGTTTCCGCATTTGTGCGATGATCTTTGACCATATTGTACGGATGGAATACATACGAGCGGATCTGGCTGCCCCATTCGATTTTTTGGTTTTCGCCGCCAATCGCTGCCATCTTCTCCGCATTTTTTTGCTGTTCGAGTTCAAATATACGAGCTCTTAAGAGGCGCATACATTGTTCTCTATTTTGCAGCTGTGAACGCTGATTTTGGCACTGAGCAACGACACCTGTCGGCAAATGCGTCATTCGAACAGCAGAATCTGTTTTATTGATATGCTGACCACCAGCACCACTTGCCCGGTAGGTATCTACGCGAACATCGGCCATATTGATATCAACTTCTACCGTATCATCGATTTCCGGCATGATATCACAAGCCGAAAACGACGTATGGCGACGAGCATTGGCATCAAATGGTGAAATGCGGACCAGACGATGTACACCTTTTTCCGATTTCAGATAACCATAGGCATTATGTCCTTTGATCATGAGTGTAGCGGATTTGACACCAGCTTCATCACCCGGCAGTAAATCCATCGTCTCTACATCAAAGCCGCGGCGTTCTGCCCAGCGGCCAAACATACGCAAAAGCATCTGCGTCCAATCCTGCGCTTCCGTTCCACCAGCACCTGCATGCAAGGTCAAAATCGCATTATTGGCATCGTACTGCTCAGACAGCAGTACTTCAAGTTCTAACTGGTCCATATCCTTTTGGATTTTTTTGATGGAGGCAACGACTTCGTCATATACGGATTCGTCTTCATCTTCAGTGCCCAGTGTCCACAAAACCTGCATATCCTCATAATGAGCAACCAAAGACTTGTATTTTTCAACACTATCTTTGACATCATTGAGTTCACGCGTTATTTTCTGTGCATATTCGGCATCATCCCAAAAGGTAGTTTCGCCCATTTTATATTCAAGTTCAGCTATTTTTTCTTCTTTTTGAGCGACTTCAAAGTGAAGTCCCCATTTCATCTAGCTTTTTTTTCATATCGACAATTGTTACTCGCAAATCTTCCAAAAGCATTTAATCACATCCCAATACATATTTTTCTTATTTATCGCTGCCACAGCAATTTTTATATTTCTTGCCACTGCCGCACGGGCAAGGGTCATTACGGCCAATATCTTCCTTGTTGACAACCGGCTGGGCTTTCGTCACTTCCGGTTCATCGCTGCCATGTACAGCTTTGGCATTTTTCAAATGGTCTTCTAACTGTTGTTGTTCCTGTGTCACGATGTTCACACGATACATCAATTTCGCGATATCGTTCTGGATCATGCCAATCATTTCTTGGAACATATCATATGCTTCAATCTTGTATTCGATCAATGGATTTTTTTGTCCATATGCACGCAGGTTGATACCTTCACGCAGCATATCCATATGAGCTAAATGCTCCATCCATTTGCTGTCAACGACTTTGAGCATGACGACTTTTTCAAGCTCACGCATATTATCCGCACCAAACATCAATTCGCGTTCTTTATAACCGTCATCGGCAACCTTACGCAAATGATCGCTGAGTTCATCTCGGCTCATTTCTTCAAGTTCAGCCTTTACAAGCTTACCTTGTGGTGCATACGTTTTTTCAGCATCTTCAATCAAACCATCGAGTGTCCATTCTTCTGGATACAATTTGGCATTGGCGTACTGGTCCATTTGTTCATCAATGATCTGTCCGACCATGTTCATGATGTTCTCGCGCAAATTCACACCAGTGAGTACCTGACGACGCTGTGCATAAATGACTTCGCGCTGCTGATTCATGACATCATCATATTCAAGGACATGCTTACGAATATCAAAGTTACGTGCTTCTACTTTCTTCTGTGCTTGCTCCAAAGAACGCGTGATGAGCTTGTGTTCGATTGGATCATCTTCGCCCATGCCCAAACGGTCCATGATGCTGGCAATGTTGTCCGAACCAAATAAACGCATCAAATCATCTTCAAGCGACAAGAAGAAACGCGAGCAGCCTGGGTCACCTTGACGACCGGCACGACCACGCAACTGGTTGTCGATACGACGCGATTCATGGCGTTCTGTACCAATGATATAAAGGCCGCCGATTTCACGGACACCTTCACCGAGGACAATATCTGTACCACGACCAGCCATATTGGTCGCAATCGTAACTGCGCCCTTTTGACCGGCTCCTGAGATGATCTGTGCTTCCATTTCATGGTATTTTGCATTGAGCACGTTATGTGGCACTTTATTCTTCTTTAAGACGACACTGAGCTCTTCTGACTGCACAATTGAAGTCGTACCGACAAGAACCGGCTGGCCTTGCTTATGAGCTTCAATGATTGTCTGGACAACCGCCTTATATTTTGCTCGTTTTGTCTTATAGATGACATCCGGTTTATCGATACGCTGGATCGTCTTATTCGTTGGAATTACGATGACTGGCAGCTTATAAATTTTGAGAAATTCATCTTCCTCTGTTTTAGCCGTCCCTGTCATGCCGCCGAGTTTACTATACATACGGAAATAATTTTGGAAGGTAATCGTAGCCAACGTCTGTGATTCACGCTGAATCTTGACATTTTCCTTGGCTTCGATAGCTTGATGCAATCCATCCGAATAACGACGGCCGACCATCAAACGCCCCGTAAATTCATCGACGATGATGACTTCGTTTTCACGAACGACATAATCGCGATCGCGCTTCATCAAGCCTTTTGCCCGTAGAGCCTGCGTAAAGCAATGTGACATCTCGATATTTGCCGGATCGTAAAGATTTTTGATATTGAGTGCCTTTTCTACTTTGGCAACCGCCTCTTCATTTGGCGATACATTCTTTTCTTTTTCATTGACTGTATAATCAACATCTTCTTTGAGTTGACCCACAGCCTTTGCCATAATGGCATACATATCTGTAGACTTTTCCCCAGGGCCTGAAATAATGAGCGGAGTACGCGCCTCATCGACCAAGATGCTGTCCACTTCATCGACAATAGCAAAATTCAGGTCGCGCTGTACCATTTGGTCTTGATAAATGACCATATTGTCACGCAAATAATCAAACCCGAACTCATTGTTTGTCCCAAATGTAATATCGCAGTTATAGGCGAATTTTCTTTCCGGGAAATCCATATCATGCGCAATCAAACCAACGGACAAACCTAAAAAGCGGTAGAGTTTCCCCATCCACTCGCTGTCACGTTTAGCCAAATAATCATTGACCGTAATCATATGTACGCCTTTACCGCTGATTGCATTGAGGTATGTTGGCAATGTCGCAACCAGGGTTTTACCTTCACCTGTACGCATTTCCGCAATTTTTCCTTCATGCAGACAAATACCACCGATCATCTGCACATCAAAATGACGCATACCCAACACACGTCTTGAAGCCTCCCGAACTACAGCAAAAGCCTCCGGCATAATATCATCAAGCGTCTCGCCCTTATTCAGGCGTTGTTTGAACTGTTCTGTCTTTGCACACAAAGAACCATCGCTAAGGCCCTGCAGATCCGCTTCAAAACCATTGATCAGTTCAACAAATTCCTGCATACGCTTTATTTCTTTTTCATTATTATCGCCCAAAAATCTTTTCAAAAAACCTAGCAAGTATAATCACTCCTCCAAAAGTAGGACACCTATTCCTAAACCTATCTTTCGATTTTATCAAAATATCAACTATAAGTCAAAATATACTTTGTCCCCGCAAAAATAAGGCGGGACTGCCGCAGCAATCCCGCCTCCAAAGCAATATCACTTCTATTTCATATACCAGATTCGATCAAACCGTAATTTCCATCTTTACGGCGATACACCACATTGATGTCTTCTGTCGAAGCATCGCGGAAAACGAAGAAATCATGATTGACCATATTCATCTGCATGATCGCTTCCTGGACATCCATCGGCTTCACGGCAAAACGTTTCGTTTTGACTACTGAATAATCTGCACTCTCATCTGCCTTATTTGTAACAAGCGTTTCGCCAACAACTTCGGACTTGAAGCTCCCTGCACGGAAACGCTTCTCTAATTTTGTTTTATGTTTATGAATCTGTCTTTCCAGCTTCTCAATAACCAAATCAATCGATGTATACATATCCATAGTGGCCTCTTCTCCACGAAGCAGGACCCCATGTACCGGAACGGTTACTTCTACAATATGTCTTCCTTTTGACACCGTAAGGAGTACAGTGATTTCGCCAACCTGATCGAAATATTTCGTAACCTTGCCGACTCTCTTTTCTACATAATCTTTCAATGCGGGAGTAATCTCAATATTTTTTCCTCTAATAGTGAATGTTGCCATATGCATCCATCCCCTTTCCTGTATCCTATGTTTTATATATTCTCCGCCAGCAAAGAAAAACCTCCTATAAACCATAAAAGATTTCAGAAACTTTACATTTTATTTACCAAATTTTGATTATAATTAAACAATATTACAATTTTCGTCATTTTTTTGCATATTAAAAACCCGGTTTAGTCTGGCTAAACCGGGTTCCGCGATTTTTGTATGAATTATGCCGTTTTTACAACGTTAGAAGCCTGTGGTCCGCGTGCGCCTTCAACGATTTCGAATTCTACATCTTGACCTTCTGTCAAAGTTTTGAATCCTTCATCCTGAATTGCGGAAAAATGTACGAATACATCGCCCCCGTCTTCTCTCTCAATAAATCCATAACCTTTTTCTGCGCTAAACCATTTTACTTTACCAACCATTTTGTACTCCTCCTACAAATAAACTGGGCGCTTTACCAGCGACCACTTCACACATTATATATCTTGGAATATTATATGTCAATAAGCATTTCTTATGGTTACCATTGAGGAACAAATATCCGTATGGATTACTCACGCATTATTATTTTTCCATTTTTTTATGAATTAGATTCATATTTTGTATTATAGAATCTTTGACAGGAATAACTTTGTCCTTTTTTCCTGTGCGTGTTCAAAAATTTCAGTCGGCGTCCCCTGCTCGATGATGCGCCCCTCGTCAACAAACAGAACTCGGTCGCCTACTTCTCTGGCAAAACCCATTTCATGCGTCACGACAACCATCGTCATGCCCTCTTTGGCAAGGTTCTTCATTACATCAAGCACTTC
>RCMY010002936.1_pt1 | contig 15275 bp, 15 predicted proteins | sample 2041341 | NCBI WGS metagenome assembly RCMY01 (sample SAMN09708234, study PRJNA481090) | Marine sediment metagenome, whole genome shotgun sequencing project.
AAACGATCGCGAACGTCTGGGCGACACGCACCTGGAGGGGGACGGGCGGGGTGGGGCTCCCAGCTGTCCTGAATGGGGGCTACCCGAACGCGCTATCTGGGTCCGCCAGGTCGATCCCGGCAGGAGCGCCGGCCTCGATGAAGGACAAGGCGCCCTCGGTCATCGATGCTCCCGGGCACACCGCATTGACCCGGACACCGAGCGGAGCGGCTTCGACGGAGAGCGATTTGGTGAGGCCCGCGACGGCGTGTTTCGACGATGTGTAGTGGACCTGGCCCTCACACGACGGGTTGAGCGCGTCGACAGAAGCGACGTTCACGATGCTCGCTGGTCGCATGTCGGGGTCGAGTCGGCGGAGAAATTCTCGGCAACACAAGAATGTGCCCCGAACATTTACCCCGTGGATGCGATCGAACTCTTCGACCGAGAGGTTCCACGCCATGGCATTGGAGAACACACCGGCGTTGTTCACGAGGAGATCGATCGGTGCACCGACATCGAACAACTTGGCGACGTCACTCTCGTCCGAGATGTTTGTCGCGATCGCTCGACACGTGGAGCCATACTCGGTGGTCAGCTGCTGTGCGGCGCGGCGTGCTCCCGCCTCGTCCATATCTGCGAGGAGCACCTCGGCTCCGGCCTGAGCGAGACGGGCAGCGATCGCGAAACCGAAACCTTGGGCAGCACCGGTGACGATCGCCCGCCGGTCGCGCAGACCAATCAGATCGGTGGTGGAGCCCAGGTTCACGAGTGGTTCTCAGGTCGGTGATGAAGAGCTGCGGTGAACAGCCGAGTGCGCTCATGGGGGAGCTGTCGGCGTGGCGGACGATTTGATGGTTGCACCTCGACGCCGCCCTTCATGACCATGCGCCGAGCGGCGGGCTGGCCGAGGAGCCGCACATCGAGATCTGGACTCCCGTTCACGACGAGAAGGTCTGCGTACTTCCCGGGCGCCAGGGTTCCGACATCGGAACCGTGGCGTGGCGTCGCCCGAGCCGCGTGTTTCGTCATTGAGAGAATCGCTTCGTGATCACTGAATCCCAGATAGTTGACGAACAACTCCAACTCGCGCGTGTGCCACTCGCCGTAGGGGGTCATCGCGAATCCCGATTCGGATCCGGCGATGAGGGTCGCTCCGGCCTGCCTCGCCTTTGTGAGGATGGAGACAGCAGCATCGAGTTCGCGTCGAATCGCATCGAGGGTTGCGACAGGCAGTGTTTCGGCGCCCGCTTCCAGGGTGTTCACAAGCAAGGTCATCGCGGGCACGAGCGGTACATCGCGGGCCAGGACCTCGTCGAGCGTTTCGGTGTCCATGAACGACGCATGCATGATCCAATCGAAGCCGGTCGCAACCGCATCGGCGACGGATTGTCGACTCCGCGCGTGGATGGTTATCGGACGCTCGAGTCGGTGCGCTTCAGCGACGGCGACCAGCAATTCGTCCCTCGAGAATGCGCCGTACTCCTCGGTGCCGGGACCAGACCCCGCGAGCTTGATCAGGTCGGCGCCGCGTTTGACCTCGTCGCGGATGACTTGGACGATCTCGTTTGGTCCACGGACGATCGCACCAAAGGAGGTGGGCAGATCACCGAGTGGAGCCGGGAGGGTGTCACCGATGCCTTGCTGGGTCGTGATCTGGCGACTTGCTGCGGAAAACCGAGGTCCGTCGATCATTCCGACCTCGACGGCATCGCGCACGGCGGCTGCGATTCCGGCGGGGCCGCCAGGGTCGCACGCTGTCGTGACCCCAGCCTCGAGCACCTTCCGTGCATCTGCTCCGGCCCGAATTGCCCGGTAGGGAAGTGGTGTGTGAAGTGAGAGTTCTTCTTCGCTGGCGGCCTCACCAAAACTGATGTGCATGTGTGCATCGACGAGCCCCGGGAGCACCGTTGCACCGGAGGTGTCGACGCGTGGAGCGTGTTGGAAACGTTCGGGGAGGTCGTACATTGCACCGACCCAGACAATTCGGTCGTCGGCCACAGCCACGGCGCCGTTTTCAATCACGTCGAGGTTCGTACACGGAAGAACCCTCCCGCCACCGAGGACTGTGGTCTTCTCGTCGTTCATGAACTCTCCTGTGGTGGTACGAGCGGAAAGTACGGACCACCGATTGGATCGCCGAGCTCGAGACCCACGACCTCGTCGGTGTAATTGAACTCGTACCTTCGCGCACCGAACCACGTTGTACCGTCTGCAACATAACGGAACACGGCCGCACGGCGGATGGAGTCACTCGTATTGGGGCCCGATGCGTGCCACGTGAGCGCATGGTGGATTGTGGCCTCACCGGCGCGCATCACCATTGTTTCAACGGAGAGCCCGCTCGACTCGGGATCGCTGATCGGTTTCACTGTTGAAGGTCGCCGGTCGGCGTAGTAGGCGGCGCCTGTGCCGAATACTGCGGGGAGCCGTTCGCCCAGCAGATGCGAACCTCGCGCCATCCGGACTGCTCCGTTGTCGATCGTGACGTCATCGAGGGCGATCCAAATAGTCACGGCGTGTGGTTGGCCGAGTGGCCAATAGGAGTAGTCCTGGTGCCAACGAAGCTCGCCGCCACTCCCGGGCTCCTTGGTCAAGGCGTTGTCTTCGAGAAGTCGCACAGCGGTTGCGCCGAGCGCCTGGGCAGCCCAGCCTGCCAACCGGTGATCGAACGCAACTCTGCGGTAAACATCGTCGTTGCGCCAAAGATTGTGTGCGAACGCGACGTGTTGGTCACTGGTCGGAGGATCTCCGTTTTCGCCTTCGGGCCAGGCGGCCGGATCGAGCAGATTCGAGACTGCGCCCCTCGTGCTTTGGCGGGCAATCGCGTTGCGAAGGTCTTCGATGTCGGACCCCTCGAGTACCTTGCCGAGCCGGAGGTATCCATCGTTGGCGAACTCCCAGAGTTCCTCACCAGCGAGTGGCGTCATACGGTTCATTTCCGATATGCCAACATCTGGCACGGCTCCCCCTTTTGACGCCTACTTTTCTGGGGTCAGCGGTTGTCGAGCGACGAGACCGCCTCAGAGCGGTTCGGTTGACCCTCAAGTTATTATCAGATAATATCCTGCCCGAGCTCGCTCCACAAGTCCCCTCCTCCGGTGAGCGGCCGATTATCAGAGCGAGTTGCATGGTCGGTGTATCGAGGAGTGGACAAATGGCAAGTTCGGAGTTCGTGGTCAACCCGGCCACAACCGAGCCGTCGAATCTGGAGGGAACCGCATTCTCCCACCTCGATGTGCGTTGGCTCGTGAGTGAAGAACGCCAGGGTTCGGAGATGGTCGGGGTCGGGCAAACCATCTATCCGGCCCGGGGCGGGACCCATGAACATCACCTTCATCCGGACGCGGAAGAGGTCGTGATCGTCGTGTCGGGAAGTGGTTGGCATCGAGTTGGTGACGAGATATACGACATCGGACCGGGTGATGTGGTGTTCGTGCCGCGCAATACAGCACATTCGGCGTGCTGCACGAGCGAAGACGACCTGGTGATTCTCTGGGTTCTTGGCGGTGTTCCGTCGTTGGAGAAAGCCGGATATCTCACGGTGGACGAACTCTTGCCATGACTGCGCCACCAAACGATGACACACAACACTCCGCATCCGAGCGCCTCACACACTCGCTCGATCGCATCGCCCGCGACAACGAGGAGGTCGGGGCGTTCACCGACGTCATGGAGGGCCGCGCGCGCAGTGAGGCGGCAACCGCAGATCGCCGCAGGCCAGCCGCCGGCCGAGCCGGTCTACTCAACGGCCTGCCCATAGGCGTCAAAGCGCTTTTCGATGTCGAGGGCGGCGACAACAGCTACGGATCCGATGTTCGAGATGGCGCACGCGCCACACGAGATGCAACGGTCGTGGAACGCCTCTGCTCGGCCGGAGCGGTGATCGTCGGCGTGACCAGATCTCATGAATTTGGTTGGGGAATCACCACGCAGCACGAAACACGAGGTTCCACGCGCAACCCGTGGGATCTGTCGCGTGTCCCCGGAGGATCGAGCGGGGGGTCAGCAGCTGCAGTGGCGGCCGGCATGGTTCCGTTCGCCGTCGGAAGTGACACCGGCGGATCAGTCCGAATACCTGCCGCATTCTGTGGTGTTCTGGGACTGAAGACCACGCTCGGACGGGTCAGCGGTGGTGGTGGAGTTGCGCTTGCTCCATCGTTCGATTCGCCTGGGTTCTTCGCACGAACCGTCGACCTTCTCGCCGCCGCGCTCGAAGTGACGGTTGGACCCGACGATCGTGACCCCAGAACTCTCGCGTCGCCTGAGCTCGTCTGGCCAAACGTCGAGATCGCGACCGTACGATTCACCGTGGCCCAACCCACGGGCGGGCCAGCAGTAACAGCAGAGCGAGTCGGTGCACTCGAGAACATGTCGACTGCGCTGCTCCATTTGGGCGCACGGCACGTCGAGTCCGATGACTTGCCTGATCGGCAAAAGTTGCTGGACATCTTCGTCCCACACCAGATGGCCGAAGCACACTACGTCCATACACAACTGCTGGGCTCATGGCCCTCGGCATCTGATGTGTACGGCGCCGATGTTCAAAGCCGTCTCGTTGCAGCCGGGCAGGTGAATGTCGACGCGTACCTCGAAGCGTTGTTCGAGGCTCGCGCGGTCCGGGCGGTCATGGAGCGCCTGTTTCTGAAAACTGACATTCTTGTCGACATCGTTGGTGCCCATGGACCCAGCACCGTCGACGATCCGGACAACGTGCTCGTCGACGGTGCTTCGATGCCACTTCGAGCGACCGTGATGACCTTCACCGTGCTCGAGAACCTTGCGGGACTTCCGTCGCTCACAATCCCCGTCGGCTTCGATCGAGACGGGCTGCCAATCGCTGTGCAACTGACCGGCGCGCCATGGTCCGAGCCATTTCTGCTCGAGGTTGGCGCAGCCCTCGAGAATGCGGGGGCCTTCACTGTGCCGGTGGCCAAAAGCTACGCCCCGACATGAGCCCAAGGAGACAACATGCCCCGCGTCCACATCGACAATGATCTCGAGCTGTACTACGAACAATACGGATCGGCCGAGCTGCCCGCGCTGATCTTGATTCGAGGCACAGGAGCCGATGGAACACGCTGGATGCCGCAGGTCGAGGCATACAAAGAAGACTTTCGATGCGTCATCTTCGACAATCGCGGTGTCGGGAAGAGTGACAAGCCACCAGGGCCGTACACCGTCGATGGAATGGCGGCCGACACCCTTGCGCTCATGGATGCCCTCGACATCGAGCGCGCCCACCTTTCCGGATCGTCGCTCGGCGGGGCGATCGCGCTGCAGATGGCGTGCGACCAGCCCGATCGTGTGCTCAGCCTCCAATTGCATTCGAGCTGGCTCGCCACTCGGGGCTACACCGAATACAGCCTTGGCCTTCTGAACCGGTTCCTCGACGTCGGGGGAGTCGACTTCTACTACGAGGCTGCGCTTCCATTGCTTTTCAGCCCGTCCTTCATGTCTCGGGACCCCAAGCGATTGTTCGAAATCCTCGCGCACATGAAGGCGAACCCTGCGAGTCATGAGGGTCTGTCGGCACAGTTGGCAGCGAACATGTCTCACGACCTTTCGGATCGAGCTCGCTCAGTACAGGTACCGACGCTCGTGACGGTGGGTGAGTTGGACTACCTGCTGCCGGTGGCCTCATCGGAAGAGTTGGTCGAAGCCATCCCCAACGCAGAGTTGGTCGTGTTCCCGGGAGGACCACACCTCGTGACGATGGAGTCTCCCGACGTGTTCAATCAAGTCACGCATGACTGGTTGCGTGGTGTGCAAGCCGAAATCTCCCGTGCCTGAGAACGACATGCACACCAACGCTGTACTTCGTGAACGTGCACGGTCGTGACCTCTGACAACAAGGTCGCGGTGATCACCGGTGCCGGTGGGTACATCGGGGCCGAGATCGCGCGAGACCTGGCAAAAAGATCGTTTTCACTGGCACTCGTGGATATCGACGTCGCGGGCCTCGAGGCAACGTCGGCGACGTGTGAGAGCGCCGAAATTTTTCCAACCGACATCTGTGACACCCTTGCGGTCACCCGGCTGGTCGCAGACCTGATCAAACGTTTCGGTGCCCTAGACGTCCTCGTCAACGCTGCCGGTGTCGAAGGACCGATGGGCCCCGTGGAGAGCCTCGAGCCGGCGGACGTCAGACATGTCTTCGATGTCAACGTCATGGGAATGTTCTGGCTGTGCGGGCACGTGGTGCCCATCATGAAGCGCTGTGGAACCGGGCGAATCATCAACATGGCATCCGGCGCTGGTCTGGCGGGCGGTGAGAACGCGAGCGCGTACCACGCATCGAAGCACGCCGTCGTGGGTTTGACGCGATCACTCGCCAAGGAGCTTGCACCCCACGGACTCCCGGTCAACGCGGTCTGCCCGGGTTACGTCGAGTCTCCAATGATCGACCGAATTCTGTCGGCCCAGCGTTCGTTGAATGCAGCTATGACCCCAGCGGTCGATGCGGTGCCGATGGGCCGCATGTGTGCGGCGGACGAAGTGGCCGAAACGGTCGGATATTTGGCCTCCGACGCGCCGCAGTACATGACTGGTTCGTGCCTGGTGATCGACGGAGCTCTGCGAGCGTGAGCCAGCTGCGGTGCGCCGTGGTCACGGGCGCTAGTCGCGGCATTGGCGCGGCGATCGCGCGTACGTTGGGGTCGGCGGGGTTCGTGGTTCATCTCGTCTCGCGAGACGAGGACGCCATGAGCGAGGTCGCCGGAGACATCGTCAAGGGCGTTGGGGAGGCACACGTGCTGCGATGCGACCTCTCCGACAGAGCTGAAGTCACCGAGCTCGGGACTCGCCTTGCTTCGGAACTCCCGCGTCTGGACGCACTGGTGAATTGCGCAGGCATGGTGCGCGTTGGTGGCCTCGATGATCAGAGTGGTGACGTGTGGGATGACGTGTTCACGGTCGATCTCTGGGCTGCGTTTGAGCTGACACGTCTTCTTGTCCCCGTACTCTCGCGCTCGGAGCCCTCGGGCTCGGTGGTGAACATCGGATCGGTTCTCGGAATGTTGGCGGCCACGCAGACGACGGCATACAACGCGGCCAAGGGCGCTCTCCATCACCTCACTCGTTCGCTCGCTGTTGAACTCGGACCCACCGGTATTCGAGTCAATGCCGTCGCTCCGGGTTACATCCGCACCGAAATGTTCGAGAGCTCCAATCCAACCGTTCGCAAACAAGCGCTCGGTGCTGCGCATCCCCTCGGCCGAGTCGGCACAGCCGAGGAAGTGGCCGACGTCGTGTCCTTTCTTTGTTCAGAGGCGGCGTCGTTTGTTTCGGGAGCGATCATTCCCGTCGATGGTGGCTTGACATCGAAGTTGGCGGTACCTGGTCTGGATCTGACACCGTGATTTCGACGCGAGAGGGCCCTATTTCAGGGACGTAGCGGCAAATCCGAACATTGGCTAGCCATCTCGAGAATATTATATTATGATATCCTGCGTCGTGGTCACACACCGTGTTCCACGCTCGAGGAGGGGGAGCGATGCTAGGCGCAAAGACAAAGACATCGAGGATATGGGTGGCGATTCTTCTCGCTATCGCACTATTGGCTGCATCATGCGGGAGTGACGATGCAGGAACGGATACGGCATCGGGCGACAGCTCGACAGATTCCGGTGACGCAGATTCCGGTGACGCAGATTCCGGAGACGCAGATTCCGGAGACGCAGATTCCGGAGACGCAGATTCCGGAGACGCAGATTCCGGTGACGCAGATTCCGGAGACACTGGCGACGCGAAGCCATTCGACGGCGTCACGCTGAAGCTTGCCAAGGCACCACACGGTGAGGACGAGAAGGACCTCATGGCGCAGTGGCTCGCGCCCTTCGAAGAAGAAACCGGAATCACCGTCGAGCACACGGTCGTCCCCTGGGACGAACTCGAAGCCACGTACACCGCGACCTTCGCGGGCAATGATGTGTTTGACGTCTCCTACCAGGTCAGTACACACCTGACGCTCTTCGGCGAACTCGGTGCCTTCACCGACGTGACCCCGCTGATCAACGGCGCGGACTTTGCCGAAGACAGGGCGCACATGCCAGACCGCGTCATCGATCCAAGCATCTATCAGGGCAAGCTCTATGGCGTCCCATTCGTCGTCGGTACCATCGTGATGTACGCCAACCTCGACCTCATGGCCGAAGCAGGTATCACCGAGATCCCGACCACGACTGACGAGTTGATTGCCGCGGCCAAAGCAATCCAGACCGACGATGTCTGGGGTTTCTACACACCGACAACGGTCAGCGACTTCGGCTGGTACTTCAACCTGCAGAACGTCCACAACATGGGTGGTGACATCATCTCTGATGATCTCTCCACGGCCACGATGGACTCGCAGCCAGTCATCGACGCAACGCAGTACGCCGTTGACCTCATCTGCACCGACAAGGTACAGCCGCCGCTTGGGCAGTATGACCGTGAAGGCGGCATCGAACTCTTCAAGGCCGGCAAACTGGCCTTCCTTCTCGATGAGCCACTCCGTGTCTCGATCTTCGAGGAAGAGGGACTGCCGTTCGACTGGGACATTGCGCAGCCGGTTGGAAGCAACGGCAACCAGACCCAGTTCGCAACGACTGGCCACTGGTCGATTTCGGCGAAGAGCGACAAACAGGATGCTGCCTGGGAGCTCGTGAAGTTCCTGAGCTCGCCGGCGTTCTCCAAGGAGTTCAACGAACGATTTGCCTTCGTGCCGGCCCGCGACGACGTCGACGTAACCAATGGCGACGACAAACTCGCCAGGAACTTCGAATGGGCGATGACCACCTGGGACGGATTGGTCACCCACCCGAAGATCGCGCAGTTGCTCGATGAGTACGTGAAGGCTCTCGAAGCGGCCACGACGTGTGACACCCCTGTCGCCGATGCGCTGGCCAACGCTCAGGCCCGAGCCGAGGACCTGCTCTCCGGCTGAGCACGGGCTTGTTGCCCGGTATTGGCGGCCCCCTCCACCGTCAATGCCGGGCACTGCACAGCCATGTCGAACAGAATGAACAGCGGCCGACCCGATCCACGTTGACGATCGACCGCCCGACGCCCGAAAGGAAACCTTGACCTCCAATCTCCGTCAGACGGATGTCACGGACCCTTCCGACTCGTGGGAAGACTTCGAGCTCTCTCCAGAGCACTATCGACGCGACGCGCGCCGGTACCGCCGCAGGATCAGCGCGCGTGCATTCGGATTCATGGCCCCGTACCTGGTCATCTGGACCGCCTTTCTGGCCATTCCCGTTGCGTGGGGAATCTTCTTGAGCTTCAACACGGGTGGCATCATTGGACCGCGCGAATGGGTTGGCTTCGAGAACTGGGTAGACGCCTGGAACGACACCGAGCTCCGACAAGCCGCAAAGAACACCTTCTTCATCGTCATCATTGCAATCGCCGTTGTCTTCGGTCTTGCGATCTTTCTGGCCGCTTTGCTGAACAAGTACAAACGGGGAAGCAACTTCTTCAAGGTTGCCCTCTACTTCCCGCTCCTCTCGCCGCCGATTCTTGGGGCGATGATGTGGTTCTTCATGGTCCACTTCGACTTCGGGATCTTCAACGTGATTCACCGGCTTCTGGGCGGAGACGGCATCAACTATCTCGGGGAGAATCCCAACGCGTTGCTCACGGTCGTCGCTGTCGAGGTGTGGCGAGGACTTGGTTTCTGGGTTCTGTTCTTCCTTGCAGGACTGCAGGCGGTGCCCCAGGAGTTGCTGGCCGCTGCCCGCCTCGATGGGGCCAAGCCGTGGCGACGGTTTACAAAGATCACCATTCCGACGCTTCGTCCGCTCTTGTTGTTCGCCCTGGTTGTGGCCGTCATCTTCAACGTGCAGATCTTCGATTCCGTGCAGGTGCTCACCGGGGGAGGTCCAGCCCTCGGTACAGCCACCGTGGTGTGGTTCATTTTCAAACGGATGTTCGCGTTTCAGGACACCGGGTTGGCGTTTGCCACGAGCGTCGGGCTCCTTCTCGTGATCCTCCTGGCGACCCTCATCTCCTTTTGGGCGCTGGGCAAGAGAGAGGCCCGCGAAGTATGACCGTGACACCAGGAATCGACCTCGATGACTTCGAGATCAACTTTGACCGTGACAAGTTCGAGCGTGATGCGAGGCGCCGCCGTACATCGGAGCGGATTCGGAAGTTGGGTGCGTACTCGACGCTCTCTTTCTTTGTCCTGCTTGCTGTTGGACCTGCCATCTACTTGTTCTCTCCGGCACTTCGAGACAGCGTTTCATTGTTTGCGTATCCACCGGATTGGATCCCAGATTCACCAACACTCGAGAACTATCGATTCCTCTTTCGCAATACCGAATATGTCCGTTGGGCGGTGAACACGATGATCTATGCAAGCGGCGTGACCATCGTGGCGGTGACGACGAACACCCTGGCCGCCTACGCATTTGCCAACCTGAAGTTCCCAGGCCGCCAGGTACTCTTCTTTGCAATTCTCGCGACTTTGATGATTCCGGTCGCAGCAGTCCTGGCACCCACATATCTGACTGTTCGCACGATCGGCGGTTGGCCCCTGATCGGCAACTTCATCGACCTCGACACATACGGCGGACTCATCCTTCCGAGCGCGGTTTCACCGCTGGGTGTCTTCATGATGAGGCAGTTCATCGAGACACTTCCGAACGGTCTCTACGAGGCAGCGCGTCTGGACGGGGCCTCGGAATGGCGCATCTTCCGCAAGATCGTCCTGCCACTCTTGAAACCAGCGCTCGTCGTGCTCGGAATCTTCGTCTTCATGATTGCGTGGGCCAGCTATCTTTGGCCACTGGTCGCCGCGACCAATGACGATCATCGGGTGTTGACCGTCGGCATTCAGTCGCTGAATGGCCAATTCGTGACGAACTGGGGGGTCATCGCTGCTGCATCGTTGTTGACCATCGTTCCAATCACGATTGTGTTTCTTTTCTTCCAGAAGTGGTTTGTGCAGGCATCGATGGCCGGCGCTCTCAAGCAGTAGGCAATTCGATGGCAGCGATCAAGACAAACGAGGACTCATGGCTGAAGTAATTCTGCGCAAGCTCACGAAACACTTCGGTAGCTTCACGGCGGTCGACGAGGTCTCACTGCGAATACCCGACGGTGAATTTCTGGTGCTCCTCGGCCCGTCCGGCTGTGGCAAGAGCACCATCCTTCGGCTCGTCTCCGGACTCGAAGACCCGACTTCGGGCGAGATCGCCGTCGACGGCGAGCTGATCAATTTCACCGACCCGACGGACCGCAACATCGCGATGGTGTTTCAAAACTACGCGCTCTACCCGCACATGACCGTCTACAAGAATGTTGCGTTTCCACTCGAGACTGCGAAGAAGTCGAAGAAGGAGATCGATGAGGCCGTCAACCGAGCAGCGGGCATCTTGGAGATTGGCCAGCTCCTCGAGCGACTACCCGAGCAGCTTTCGGGCGGGCAGCGCCAACGTGTGGCACTTGCACGGGCAATCGTCCGCGAGCCGCACGTCTTTCTCATGGATGAGCCGCTGTCGAACCTGGATGCTCAGCTGCGATTGCAGACCAGGCTCGAATTGATGGAGCTCCACAAACGGTTGGGTATCACCACGATCTATGTCACGCACGATCAGATCGAAGCGATGACCATGGGTCGGCGTATTGCGGTCATGGACGCCGGGAGGCTCCAACAAGTGGGTCCCCCTGTCGAGGTCTACCAAACGCCGGCGACGACGTTCGTCGCGACGTTTATGGGTGCACCACCGATGAATCTCATCGACGGAGACCTACGTAACAACAACGGTGTTTGGCAGTTCGCCGGGGATGGGTTTGTCCTCGATCTCGATGAAAAAGCGATGGCCATCGACCAAGGCGTCTTGGACGAAGCGACCGGGAACGCCAAGCTTGGCGTCCGACCCGAGCACTTGACCATCGGCCCCACATCGGGCGGCGGTGTCCCCGGCGTGGTTGAGTTCCTCGAGCCGGTTGGCTCGGACCTTTTCGTTGCCGTTGGGGTTGGCGAACAACGAGTGCAAGTTCGTATGCCTCCGGAGGCGCACGTGGTGCAGGGCGACGCTGTGAAGATCACCTTCGATGCCGCACGGGGACATGTCTTTGGAGCCGACGGAAGAAATCTCCGGGTGGTCAAGACATGACGGAACGGTGCGCCCCCGAACCCTCCGGTCGGTGTCGCAGATGAACGAACAACAGCGACTGGATTGAAGGGACACAATCGATGGCCAAGAGAAGTGAGTTGATCGGCTACGCCGTACCGATGATCGCCCACCCGGGCGACACGGTGCAGATCATGGTCTCCGCCGAGGCTGAGACGTACACCGCGGAGGTTGTTCGCCTGATTCACGGCGACAACAACCCCGCTGGTCCCGGCTTCAAGGCCGACGTTGTTCCATCGCCGACGAACGGGACCTATCCCGGACGTTTGCAAAAGACCCATACCGGGTCCTTTGCTCGAGTGGACGTCGACAGCCCTCTCGATCTGGCGAGTGGCCTCACGCTCCAGGCGTGGATTTGGCCGACTACCCCCGACAAGGCCTCGCAGGGTGTGATCACCTCTTGGTCCGAGAACGCCGGCTTCGGGTTGTACGTCGACTCGGGAGCGGTGGTGTTCCGGGTTGGCGAAGAGCAGGTTGTTTCGCCGAGTGGGCTCACCGCTGGGCGCTGGCACTATGTCGCAGCGTCCTACGACCGAGCCTCCGGGCGCGCTCGCGTCGAGTGGAGACTCCTCGAGCTCGGGGGTCGGACCGCAGCCGCCGAAGAGACATTCGAAGTTGATCCGACCGTCCGCGATCGACCGGTGCTCATTGCAGCGGGGGGATTGGCCGAGGATCCCTTGATCGCTCCGCGCGAGTGTTACAACGGCAAGATCGAGCACCCCCGAATTTACGCGCGTGCGCTGTCGGACGAACAGCTCGACACACTCGCCAATGATGGCGATCCGTCCATCATCGATGGTCTGGCAGCATCGTGGGACTTCGCTGCAACAACGCCCGAGACAGCAGTACTCGCGGACGTGAGCGGAAACGAACGAAACGGCGAGATCGTCAACTACCCGATGCGTGGGCTGACCGGCCACGGGTGGGACGGGAGTGTGTACCGTCGCGAAGACGCCCCGGATCAGTACGGCGCCGTGCATTTTCATGACGACGATTTCGAGGACAGTCGTTGGGAAGCTGATTTCGAGTTTGTTGTCCCCGATGACCAGCGCAGCGGGTTCTACGCCGCGCACCTGACGACGGCGGCTGATGAGGACTACATCCCGTTCTTCGTGACACCTTCGCCAGGCGTGTCCAGCGCCGACATTGCGTATCTCGCACCGACCAATACCTACCTGGCCTATGGGAATGAGCGGATGCATGTCAGCGATGGGGGTATGGACTTCAGCGGGCTGACGAACATTCCCATCGTGCACGATGATCTCGATGTGTTCTTGAGTGAGCACCAGGAGTACGGAGGATCGATCTACGACCGGCATACGGACGGGAGCGGGGTCGCCTATTCAACGTCGCGCCGACCGATTGTGTCCATGCGAGCCACACACCGGCACTGGGTCATCGGTGGCCCGCGGCATCTTCCTGCAGACCTTGCGCTCGTCGACTGGCTCGAGCAGAAGGGTCACGAGTACGACGTCATCAGCGATGAGGACATTCACGTTGATGGCCTGGCCCGCCTGGCGCACTACAAGGTCGTGATCACGGCGAGTCATCCCGAGTACACCACGGGTCCGATGCTCGACGCCTTTGAGCAGTACCTCGCCGGAGGAGGCCACATTATGTACATGGGCGGCAACGGCTTCTATTGGGCGACCGCTGTCGATCCGGAACGTCCCCACGTGATCGAGGTTCGACGAGGGATTGCGGGAAGCCGCGCATGGGAGTCCCATCCCGGCGAACAACAGATGGCCTCGACCGGAGAGGCGGGTGGGATCTGGCGGCATTTGGGCCGCGCACCCAACAAACTGTTCGGTATTGGGTTCGCTGGCCAGGGGTGGGATCTGAAAACACCGGGCTACCGACGCCTACCAGATAGCAATGATCCACGAGCGGCCTTCATTTTCGAAGGTATCGGTGCCGACGAAGAGATCGGAGAGTTCGGCCTCATCATGAATGGCGCTGCGGGAGATGAGGTCGACCGTGTCGATCATGCGCTGGGGACGCCAGTTCACACGCTTCGAGTTGCCACCTCAGAGGGATTGCACTCGGACTACTACCTCGTGTGCCACGAAGACATACTCGTGAGTGCGCACGAAACTCACGGCACCGACAACCCGAACCTCCGCGCAGACATGGTGTTTTTCGAAACGCCCAATGATGGCGGCGTCTTTTCGGTCGGATCCATCAATTGGTTCGGCAGCCTCTCCTACAACAACTACGACAACAACGTCTCGCGCATCACCGACAACGTGCTGCGCGAGTTCTCGAAATAGAGGGCACGTATGGAAATCGAGAAAATTCGCACGACCAACGCTCCCGCACCCTCGGGGTCATATTCCCAGGCCATCCGGGCGGGCGACTTCTTGTTCCTGTCTGGGCAAGGGCCCTTTGCTCCCGATGGCACACTCGTCAACGACACGTTCGAAGCGCAGGTACGGCAGGTCTTTGCGAATCTCATGACCATCGCAGTCGAGGCGGGAACATCGCTCGACAGGGCTGTACGCATGGGCGTGTACCTCCATGATTTGTCCTCGTTCGACGAGATGGATGCGATCTATCGCAAGATGTTCACTTCTCCGCTTCCGGCACGGACAACGATCGAGACGCCGTTGCCCGGTTTTGACATCGAAGTCGACGCGATAGTTGCGCTCTGATCGGTGGCGATCGGTGGGGCCGTTGCGTCCGTGAAGCTACCGGTGATCCACCCGGCGCCTTCGACGTTCCACTCGTCAGGATTGGCACGGGCAACTTCTTGGGCCGATCCGATTCCGTCGTCGAGTCTCGGGTTCACACAAGACGGACCTCGAAAAGCCAGAAAGCCAGTAAGCGCGTGCGCAAACGTCACCATCTCGGACGCCAGCCCGTTAGGTTTGCAGCGGTATGGCTGAGCCTCTGCATCGCGCCCTCGGTCTGACCGACGACGAAGCAGAATCGATCGACCAGATTCTGGGTCGGGAAGCCAATCCGCTCGAACTGTCGATGTACTCGGTCATGTGGTCAGAGCATTGCTCGTACAAGTCGTCGCGTATTCATCTGAAACGACTTCCGACCGAAGCACCATGGGTCCTCGTCGGTCCCGGTGAAAACGCCGGTGTGGTCGACCTCGGCGATGGGATTGCTGGAGCATTTCGGATCGAGAGCCACAATCACCCGTCGGCGATCGAGCCATATCAG
>RCMY010002938.1_pt1 | contig 15269 bp, 11 predicted proteins | sample 2041341 | NCBI WGS metagenome assembly RCMY01 (sample SAMN09708234, study PRJNA481090) | Marine sediment metagenome, whole genome shotgun sequencing project.
TGAGATCAACTTTAAGTATGCAGATGCCCTCGCTGCAGCAGATAACACTGTAACCTTTAAGTGGGTTGTGAAATCAATCGCAGCCAAGCATGGTCTCCACGCTACCTTTATGCCAAAACCAATTTTTGGCATAAACGGTTCTGGGATGCACACTAATCAGTCTCTGTTTAATCTTGATGGAACCAATGCATTCTTTGATGAATCTGATCCACTTCAGCTTTCAAAGGTTGCCTATTCTTACATTGCAGGTTCACTGAAAAATGCTCGTGCTTTTACAGCGGTCACCAATCCGCTGGTCAATTCGTATAAGCGTCTTGTTCCGGGTTATGAGGCACCTGTCTATTGTGCCTGGTCCGCATCCAATCGTTCAGCGCTGGTTCGTATTCCTGCTTCTCGCGGTGTTTCTACAAGAACTGAGATTCGTTCTCCTGATCCAACCTGCAACCCATATCTCGCGCTTGCAATGATGTTGAATTCAGGCCTTGACGGTGTTAAAAACAACCTGACTCCACCTGATTCCGTAAATAAAGATATCTTTAAAATGACGGAGAACGCCATTAATTCAATCCACATAAATATTAATTATGATAAATACACCTAACAAATAAATCAACTCCGACCGTTTTACGCTATCGCGAAAACGTCAGGTTATTAACAGGGTTAGATTTCATTCTCTATTTTTCTAAAACTGTTGAGTAGCGCAATTTTTCTATTAATAGCCTCAATTGCACATGCGTACACAATTGAAGCTAACGTATTGCAAAAATTGCTTGCAGAACCTGCTTCACACAACTTTTCCGCAAGCGAAGTTACAAACTTAAAACAATTTTATTCGGCACGAAACTATCAAGCGGTATGGATAGCAGCCAAATCAAAACCATCTTCACTCGCAATTGCACTGGCATTCATTGCAGATGCTGAAACCAATGGATTGGACAGTCGTGACTATCAATTACAACGGTTACAACACCTTCAATCACAACTTGATAACTCAGCCCATTTAGCCGTTGAACTCGAGTTGCAAACAACTCATGCCCTGTTAACATTAACGCGAGACTTGGCGCGCGGCCGACTATCTGCATCTGCCGCTGATCCAGATTGGCATATTCCTCAACCAACATTTGACGCGACGGCTTTCTTACTTAAAGCGATCAATACAAACAACTTGCAGCAATCACTTTATGACCTAGCACCTAAGAAACCAAGCTATCAATTACTCAAGCAAACATTGGCTCGCTATCTTGAAATAGCCAGCACTCAATCAGCCTGGACACAACTGCCAGATGTAGCGGTCATTCGACCCCATACAGTCCATCATATTATTCCACTCATTCGCAAGCGAATAGCTGAAGCTTATATTGTTGATCGCCTCGCTGAGTACAACATGTCACAAAACGGCAGCAAAAAATATGATGAGGAATTGGTGACTGCCATCAAGGTATTTCAAACGCAACATGGATTAAACGCAGATGGCCTTATTGGAAAAAATACACTGCAAGCCTTAAATACAACACTATCTTGGAAAATACGACAACTCCGTATGAATATGGAACGCCTTCGTTGGCTTCCCAGAAATTTTGGTGAACGTTATCTGTTAGTCAATATCGCGGGGTTTAGGCTCACTGCAGTAGAACATGGGGAACATATTCTTAATATGCGCATTATCGTTGGACGTGATTATCGTGCAACACCCAGTTTCAATAGTCATATTTCACACATGATTCTTAATCCTTATTGGAATATTCCGCTCAGTATCGCTCGCAAAGATTTATTGCCAAAACAGCAGCAAAATCCCGAGTTTTTTACTGATGCTGGCATCAAAGTTTATGCAAATTACAATTATGAAGCAGATGCATTAGACCCAGCTACCATTGATTGGCATAAGATTGAAAAAGAGTTTCCCTATATTTTGCGCCAAGATCCCGGTGAAAATAATGCATTAGGCGCGATTAAATTTATGTTCTCGAATCCTTTTGATATTTATTTGCATGACACCCCCTCAAAATTATTATTCCAAAAAGATATTCGCACCTTTAGTTCAGGTTGCATTCGATTGGAAGCGCCATTAAAACTAGCCGCCTTTTCGCTTGGTATAGACAGCACACCGGAAAACTTTACCGCTAAATTAAAGAGTGGAGAGACAACAAAAGTTAATTTATCTCAACGTTTACCGATTTATCTGGTATATATTACAACTTGGGTAGATGAGCTAAATAAGATACATTTCTCGCCTGACACTTACGGACGAGATAGGCTTTCACTACGCTATGCTGGTTGGTAGTCACTTATTTTTCGGAGAAAACATGCAGACACAAAAACTAAACAATGATTGCAATCAATTAAAAGACGAGCCGGTAAATAATCGTCGCCAGTTTCTAAAAACGGGCATCAGTGCCTGTGCCTTATTGGCATTACCACTGACAACAACCCATTCCTTCGCAAATGTTTTATCACCAACTGAAAGAGAGTTAGCCTTTCTTAATCTACATACTGGCGAACGCATTCAGTCCACTTATTGGGCTGAAGGTCAATATATTCCTGAGGCACTTCAAGCCATCAGAAATGTATTACGTGATCATCGTAGCGGTGATTTGCATACAATGGATACAGAGCTGTTTAACCTGCTGCATTTACTCCATAGTCGGTTGGGTGCAAAGCAAGAATTTCATGTGATTTCTGCCTACCGTTCCCCAAAAACAAACGCAATGCTGGCAGGTCGTAGTGATGGTGTAGCAAAACAAAGCTTGCACACGCAGGGCAAAGCGATAGATATTCGCCTACCAGGGCATCAATTGACTGACCTTAGAGCGGCAGCTTTATCATTAAAAGTCGGCGGTGTTGGCTATTATCCAAAATCAGATTTTATACACATTGACACTGGGCGTACACGTTCTTGGGGCGGTTAGCCCACATAGTTCACCTGTACGTTAAAATATTTTTTCTGGGGTCATGATCGCGCTTATTGTACTGCCGATTACAATTCATTCCATACCAAACCAAATATCTCCATACCAAGCCTTGGCTGATGCGCCGGAATTATCCGTATCAGTCATGATGGCAACGACATTGATTTCACCCGGCTCCTTGCCAAACAAACGTCGATAATCTACACGCACATTACGCCGCTCATTAATCCATTCACTTAATCGTTTTTGGCCGGACTGCACGGCAATCACTCTGACATTATCCGTATAAGCGCTGGGCCAATGCATGCTAATAGATTGATTGCTTGACCAAACATAGTTGATCGCCCGGGTACGCCAGAATGCAATACCGCCTGAAAAAACAACATAAACTCTTGCTGCGTAATCATCGCCGCTGCGTGTACGTTCATTAATGTCGGGTATGGTATTGTTAACCTTCCATGACCAATGGAGAATGGGTGTTTTGCTGAGATCGATGTCAATTTCACGGTAACGCCCGGATGCGGCTGCGTTGCTAACCGCCTGTAACGCCAGTTGTCCATTTACTTTTTGTAAAGAGTAATGGGTTTCACCTGAAAATATTTTAGTTTGCCAACCTCCCATCTCGCCGTATGAAAAACGCGCAACATCAATGCGACCAACCATTGCCCATGCGTTTAGTGGCAGACTGAGAATGATTCCAAAGAGTAATTGCTTCATTGTGTATTAATGGCTAAATCTCGTCTAACTGTTTGTTAGCTATCAATCAACAGGGTCAGAGTTATTGATTCTTTCGCAAGCGGTGGCTTGTGTCAGTGAAGGTGTCAGTCATTGCATTTGCACATAAGGCTACTAATGCAATGACTGGCACCTTCTCATGCTTGCACAATTGACAAAGGCGGGCTAATAAGACTTCCTTTGGTTGGTTAGAATTTTAGGGTGTTCGAACGCTCTAGAGAAGTGGATGGTGCTGCTCAGCGTTTAAAAAAAACTGACGAAACGCCAGACAAAAACAAGACAAAAAGGGATTTATCCCCTTTTTGTCCAACAAACGGCTTAGGTTAAGGCTCGTTTTGCAATTACAATCACAATTCTCTTACAAGGGAGCAAAAGCAAACGAAACATATACCAAAGTCAACAACACAACAGCTATAACGGCCATATTGACACTCATTTTTTTAATTATTCCTGCATCAGTTTCTGTTGAATTCATTTCTCTATCTCCTTATTTCATATGTTGGAGTCGAAATTCTGAACTGATTCAGGATTAATTTCATTGATATAAATCAACAAAACACTAAATGTTAGTCTCTATAAAGCTAGCACTCCCTTCATTGGCTAAATAATAACTTTTTTAGAATACCAACCCATGCCCGTACCCAACCATGCAAAGCAACATTGGAACCGACAAGGCGGTGTTGATACGTGATGCTAGAAGCGCTGTTTTTTTCGCACTTGCAATGACATCAGCGCTATGTTCTTTGCTATCAAGACCTAGAATTTTCTTTTGGTTAGGCCAGATAAGTACCCAAACATTAAATAACATGATGGTACCTAACCAAGAGCCCAAACCAATCACAGCCATGCCATTTGTTAACATGAATGCATCCATAATGCCCTCCATGCCACCGCCAAGTTGGGCCAATGCGCTAAGCCCTGTTAACCAGGTTACCGCTGCTGCCATACGGAACCATAATAGGGCTCTTGGTGCGATGTATTTATTAATTGCAGCAGGTTGAGGGCCGTCAGGATTAGCTAATGCTGCGCCAACACCAGGTACTTGAACGAAATTAAAGTAATATAGCAGGCCTATCCAACAGACACCCGCTAAAACATGTAGCCAGACTGTTGCATTTAATCCAGCTAGGCCATTACCTAACCCGAAAGCAACAGCAAATGCAAGAATAAAACCAACGGCAATAGTGCCTTTAACTGATAATAATGGATTCATGGTTATCTCCTGAACGAGTTTTTATTTTTGGGTGTTGCTAAAGATAGGTGATTTGAGCTTATAACACAATATTAAATTGTGTACGTAGAAAACAAGTCCCAGTGCAAGTCGGGAATTCTGGGAAAACTCACTACACTCTCTGTATGCCACAACAAGTTATTAAAAATCATTTGCGTGTAAACCACCATAATATGAGTGACAGCACAGCAGATACCAATAAACCCGTCATGAGTGGAAAATAGAAACTAAAATTTTCACGTTCAATCATAATATCACCAGGTAAACGGCCAAATGGCAATTTGGATAACAAAGGCCATGCTACGCCTATCAGGAGTAAAATGATTCCCAGTGTAATGAGGAGTTGTTGCATAACGCTTTGATGGATTATCAATTGACAGGAAACAATACTAACAAACACTTTGGCGACACTCAATCAATACCTAAATTGTTGCTATAGCGTTATTGACACAAATTGCATTCGGCGGTAGTTGTTTCCATAATAAAATATTGTTGCGTTCATTAACAGACAAACTGATGTCAGCGCCATTGCAAGCAAGTGCCTGTCCGCACGGCAGATGCAGCCGGATGACAGTGTGATTGCGTTGGGACAGGCATGGGTTGCGATACAAAAAACCATAGCGAATTAAAATTTCAATATAAGAGAGTTTTATGAATAGTTATTTACAACGTTTTTTGCTAGAAGACCTCGACATCCGTGGTGCGGTTGTTCGAATTGATTCCGTATGGCAGCAAATGCTAGCAGGACGATGCTACCCCTCGCCTGTTGTTCACATACTAGGCGAAATAACGACAACAACGTTATTGCTTGGTAGCAACCTAAAACAGCCGGGACGTCTGACCGTCCAGTTGAGTGGCAATGGCCCCGTTTCAATGCTAGTTATTGACTGCAATGAAAGCTTACGCATACGCGGCATGGCCAAATGTACACAAATCGTAGAACAAAAGCCATTGTCTGAACTACTCGGTAATGGTCAACTGGTATTATCACTAGATATGGACTCAATGCGTGAAGCGTATCAAAGTATTGTGCCACTTGAAGGCAACAGTGTTACTGAAATATTTGAGCATTATCTTAAACAGTCAGAGCAACTTAATTCACGGCTTTTTCTAGCCGCTTCAGCCGAGGCAGCCGTTGGAGTTTTTCTACAGAAGCTACCGACAGCAGACCAACGCGACATAGATGGCTGGTCACGTATCGAGACACTCGCTGCCACAGTCAATGACCATGAATTATTAACTTTACAGTCAGAAACCCTACTAATGCGTCTTTTTAACGAAGAGACTGTGCGTGTTTTTGAACCTCAACCCATTAATTACGGCTGTCATGAGGACAGAGAAAAGATCCACGCCATGTTGCGTTCACTGGGCCGTGAGGAAGTGGACGGTATCTTGCAAGAATTTGGTGAGGTCGTCATCAATGATGACATTTGTAACCAGGAATACCGTTTTGACGCATTCGCTGTCGATACCATCTTTAGCAAAACCAGCTCGACGATTCATTAATTCTGAACAGCAACCATGGACAACAAAACCACCGAACAATTCAGACAACAACTCCTGGCATTAGCGATAGATATTCAAGCACAAGAAGAAACCTTCAAAGAAACCAGTCAACCCGTGGAGTTGGACCAAGCAAGAGTCGGGCGACTCTCCCGCATGGATGCTATGCAATCACAACAAATGGCGCTTGAATCATCACGACGACGCCAGCAACAACTCGTCAAAATTGAAGGTGCTCTACGACGTATTAATGCGAGTGAATTCGGCTACTGTTTTGTCTGCGACGAAGAAATTGACGTTCGGCGGCTAGCTGTTGATCCAACAAGTACGCGTTGTGTCACATGCGTTGAGAAGTAATCTGTTAGCGCCCTCGCCCACCTGAACGATGAGGTGCCGGAGATTGATTCCCTGAAGTACGCCCGCCACCAAAACCAGCGGGTTTCTTTCCTCCAGTTGGTTTCTGATTGTTTGTTCGTTTTCGTGAATGATTACGTGCAGGCGATGACCCACCTGGGCTACTACCGCGACCATTCTTAATAGGCTCAGCCTTAATGCTTGGGTCAGGCTCAAAACCTGCAATAATCACACTCGGCAATTCACGCTTAATTAAGCGTTCTATCCCTGTTAACAATTTGTGCTCATCGATACATACCAGTGACACGGCATCGCCTTCCGAACCTGCACGACCCGTGCGACCAATACGGTGCACATAATCTTCCGGCACATTGGGTAGTTCAAAATTAACAACGTGAGGCAATTCACTAATATCAATACCACGTGCAGCAATGTCAGTTGCCACCAGCACTTGTAGGCTACCCGTCTTGAACTCAGCCAAAGCACGGGTACGTGCAGTTTGACTTTTGTTGCCATGAATAGCGAGTGATGAAATACCATTAGCCGTCAAGAATTCAGCCAGTTTATTCGCGCCATGCTTCGTGCGCGTAAATACCAACACCTGTGACCAGCTATGTTGCTTGATCAAATGCGCCAATAGCTCGCGTTTACGTCCGCGATCTACAGGATGCACCACGTGCGTCACCATTTCCGCAATCGCATTGCGCTGCGCAACCTCAATCATTGCAGGGTTATCGAGTAGATTGTCCGCCAGCGCCTGAATCTCATTAGAAAAAGTCGCGGAAAAAAGTAAATTTTGTCGCTTCCTCGGAAGCAAAGCGAGAATTTTTTTGATGTCGCGAATAAATCCCATGTCCAACATGCGATCCGCCTCATCTAATACGAGAATCTCAATTTGAGACAAGCTGAGTGTTTTTTGCTGCACATGATCCAGCAAACGTCCAGGTGTGGCGACTAGAATATCGACACGCCCCCTTAGGCGAGAGATTTGCGGGTTAATGTTCACGCCACCAATCATAATCATTGAATTTAATTTCAAATACTTGCCATAATTACGCACACTCTCTTCTACCTGAGCGGCCAACTCACGCGTCGGTACAAGAACCAATGCACGGATCGGCGACCGTCCACCGGGCGACCCTTTAGTACTTTTATCAGAAAGGCGGTGTAAAATAGGCAGCGTAAATCCCGCTGTTTTACCCGTGCCGGTTTGCGCACCGGCCAATAAATCGCCACCGGCGAGTACAGCGGGAATTGCTTGAGACTGGATAGGGGTTGGTTCGGTATAGCCACATTCAGTGACTGCGCGAATAATTTCATCGGACAAACCGAAAGTAGAAAAAGACATAAAACTCCAAGGGGGGTAACATCGGCCTGTCTTCCACTAAAGGAATGACAGTCTTAGGCAAATAACGGAAGTGACTCTAAAATCCTGTTCATGCGAGTAGCATCATATGGGTAAATATTAAAATATCAACAACTTTGATGAAAGTTTATTTTAAATATAACCGTTAATCAGATATTACTTAACTCATCAATGACACGGCAAATATAATATAGTGCCTTCATTCATTATTATTCGTTTGCTAAACAATGAAATCGAGTAGATAAAATGAATCATTCGGCAATCTCATGATATTTTCGCAGCAATCAGCCAAATTCAAAGGAAACAAATCATATGCATTATAAATCAATCATTCTAGCCACCACATTGACACTCACATTGGGCGGCTGTGCCGGTATGACAGAAACGCAACAGGGTACAGGGCAAGGCGCATTAATGGGCGCAAGTGCAGGCGCGATAATTGGTGTCTTAGCTGGTGACGGCAAAGGTGCAGCAATTGGTGCTGGTGTTGGCGCAGGCGTTGGTGCCGCAGCAGGTTATGCATGGTCAAAACGCATGGAAGAACAAAAAAGACAAATGCAAGCATCCACCGCAGGTACGAATATTAGTGTTTCTCGGACACAAGATAATCGCTTGAAAGTTAACATCCCTAGCGATCACTCATTTGACACAGGTCGTGCTGGGATTAAAAATAACATGCGTCCCGTATTAGACAGCTTTGCCAATAGCATGATGCAAAATTCATCGACTATGATTGTCATCGTCGGGCATACTGACGACTCAGGTAACGATGCCATCAACAACCCACTCTCCGTCGACCGTGCCGCCAGCACACGTGATTATTTAGTCCGGCAGGGTGTCCCATCAAATCGTCTCAGTATTGAAGGTCATGGTTCCTATGAACCCGTTGCCGCAAATAACTCAGCGAGAAATAGAGCACAAAATCGACGTGTTGAGATATTTGTGTTTGAACAGTAAATTATTTAACTGATAAAAATTGAAGCGGCGGATAGCGCTTTGCTGATTCGCCCTCCATACTACTTGATTGATAAATTATGCAAGAACTCAGCAGAGACTTTACACCTCAATATCTCTTGCAAAACCCTTGTTTCTTGAAACATCTAACGCTGTACTCATCAGCTCTCTTATCAATAGAATGGCTTATCATTGTTCGATCATCGAAACAAAAATGGACCTGTCGAGTCAGACAAAGTCAACAGCAAAACTTTTGTAACACCCCACCCAAGAGGCGGTTCAATATTAAACGCTAATTCGGATTAATTTTGTGACAACTACACCCAAAGGCTCGCAATCATCGGATCAAGAGCTGCTGCATAGTCAGCTGGCAATCTGATCTGACCTGCCCTGCATCAGGTGGTGCAAATCCTGCCATGGCAACCACCAGATCATCAACCTGGCTATCAAGCAGCGTCAATCCGTCAAAGGTCTTAAACCGCTCGATGTGATTAGCCGAACCAAGGTACCAGTGCGATGCACCAGATGACTGTATACCTGCAGCAAATCGAATGCGACGCAAAACCGAGAGTTACCCGGATTGTTTGTCGATCGTCGTGATTGGCGAACAGTGCACGGATCGCGATCGTCCGCACGCCGGCCATAGAAGTGTCGTGCTACTTGCAGCCAAGCCATGAATACGCTAATCTAAAACATCTGCACTGCCGCACTGCCGGGCGCATGCCTGCAACTTCACAGCTACGGCTTCGCCAACAATGACGATGAATACACGAGGAGTGAACTGATGGATCGCAAAGTGGATAGGGCTGAATCCGTTCTGTTTCGCAAGGTACTGGCACTGGTGAAGCAACGCATTCCCGCTGCGCAGGTTGCGCACGTTGAGATATTCGCGCGCCAGTTCTACCAGCAAGTCGACCCCGACGATTTGCACAACCGTGACCCTGCCGATCTATTTGGGGCGGTCCTTTCCCTCTGGTCACTTGCACAACATCGTGATCCCGATAAGATCAAACTGCTCATTCTCAATCCGCGCGAAGATGAGCACGGCTGGCAGTGCCCGCATACAGTGATCGAGATTGTTAACCGTGACATGCCGTTTCTCGTCGATTCGGTCCGTATGGAAGTCAACGCGCAGGGTTTCACAACACATCTGATTATTCATCCGGTTATCGGCGTGGTTCGCGACAGCGTTGGTAAACTTGTCGACGTTCAGCGCAGCGTTGCTGAAGAGAACGTAAGGCCTGAGTCGTGCATGTATCTAGAAATCGACCAGGAGACCGATGCGGCGGAACTCGAACGCCTGGAAAGCGGTCTGCGCCGTGTTCTCGGCGACGTGCGTGTCGCCGTCGACGATTGGACGCCGATGTCACAACGTATGCGCGAAACAGCAGAGTCAATCATCAAGCAACCGCTTCCACTCCCGGCTGGTGAGGTGTCGGAAGGTGCCGCATTTTTGCATTGGCTGACGAACAATCACTTCACCTACCTTGGTGCGCGGGATTACGATCTGCTGCGTGAAGATGGTGATGACGTGTTACGCATCGTCACTGGATCGGGACTCGGTATCCTGCGCGAGAAGCCCGACGTTGAGACTTCCACCCATTTTGCGACGCTACCGACTGAAATCCGCGAGCTTGCCCGCAAGCCTGAATTACTCATTATAACTAAGTCCAACAGCCGAGCCACTGTACACAGACCGGGATACATGGACTACATCGGCGTCAAGCGGTTCGACGATGCCGGAAATGTCTGTGGCGAACGCCGATTTGTCGGTCTTTACACATCACCGGCCTACAGCATGAGTGCATTAGAGATTCCGCTGCTGAAACGCAAGATTGGCAAGGTCGTAGACAACGCTGGCGTTTCTACCAACAGTCACTTGCAGAAAGCTCTGCTGGCGATTCTTGAAAGTTATCCGCGCGACGAGTTGTTCCAGATTAACGAAGACGATTTGTCGCACATAGCGATGGGCATCCTGCACTTGCAGGAGCGCCAATGCACGCGTCTGTTCGTTAGACGCGACCCTTTCGGGCGTTACTTCTCGTGTCTGATTTACACGCCTCGCGACAATTACAACAGCGATGTGCGCCAACGAATGCAGCTTTCGCTGGTACAGGCGCTCGAGGGAATTACCAGTACGTTTACTGTTGACATTTCGGAATCGGTACTCGCGCGCCTGCTGATCGTTGTGAGTACAAAGCCGGGCGCACGTCCGGATTACGACGTGCGCGCGCTCGAGGCAGAACTCGCGCGCATTGCGCGCCGCTGGCAAGATGATCTTGCCAGCGCCCTGATCGAGCGTTTCGAAGAAGAGCGCGGGCGCGATCTTTATCGTCTCTACGGAAATGCGTTCCCGGTTGGCTATCGGGAGCACTATACGCCGCACGACTCAGTCTACGACGTCGATCTGATGGAGAGCCTGACCACAGAAGACGGCATCAGCATGAATCTTTACAAGCAAGTCGAAATGCAGCCCGGCGAACTGCGTTTCAAATTGTTGAAACGCAGTAGTACCGTGCCGCTATGGCAGAGTTTGCCGATGCTTGAGCATATGGGGGTCAAGGTAATTGACGAACACCGCTTCGAACTCCAGCCTAGCTCTGGTAAGTCAATATGGGTCCACGATATGGGTCTACGCGCGGACACCGGAATCGACATCGACGTGGTGCGCAGCATCTTCCATGACACTTTCCTGCACGTGTGGCGAGGCGCCGCGGAAAGCGACAATTTCAACCGTCTGGTGTTGCGCGCCGGGCTCACTTGGCGCGAGATTGCGCTGCTACGAGCCTATGTCAAGTATGCGCGACAGACTGGCTTTACCTTTAGTCAGGCGTATATGGAAGCGGCGCTTTGCGCACACCCCAGCATCGCGCGCCAACTCGTCTCGCTATTTATCGAGCGTAATGACCCGGATTACGATGAGCCGGCAGACTCGAGAGGAAAGAAACTCGAGCAGCAGGTCTCTGAGGCGATTGACGAGGTGGTGAGCCTCGACGAGGATCGCATCTTGCGACAACTGCTTGCGCTGATTACCGCCACCACGCGCACGAATTATTTTCAGCACGGCAAGGATGGCGCTGCAAAACCTTACCTATCGTTGAAGTTCGACCCATCGTTGGTTCCCGGTCTGCCTGAGCCATTGCCTTTGTTCGAGATTTACGTGTATTCGCCGCGAGTCGAAGGCGTGCATTTGCGCGGCGGGCGTGCCGCACGCGGCGGGCTGCGGTGGTCGGACCGCATGGAAGATTTCCGCACCGAGGTATTAGGGCTGATGAAGGCGCAAATGGTAAAAAATGCGGTCATCGTTCCGGTCGGCGCAAAGGGTGGATTCGTCGTTAAGTCGCCACCGGCGGGCGCGGACCGCGCAACTCTGATGAAAGAGGTCGTGTACTGCTACACGACATTCCTGCGGGGTTTGCTCGACCTGACCGGCAACAGCGTGCTCGGCAAAGTGGTGCCGCCGACGCGCGTCGTTCGCCATGATGAGGACAGTACTTATCTGGTGGTAGCGGCAGACAAAGGCACCGCGACATTTTCAGATATCGCCAACGGCGTTGCAGCAGAGTACGGTTTCTGGATGGGCGACGCGTTCGCATCCGGCGGATCGAACGGCTATGACCATAAAAAAATGGGTATCACCGCGCGCGGTGCCTGGGAGTCTGTGAAAAAACATTTCCGTACGCTTGGGAAAAACATTCAGACCACCGATTTCAGCGTAGTAGGCATCGGCGATATGTCGGGCGACGTGTTCGGCAACGGCATGCTGTTGACACGTCACACCCGACTGCTGGCAGCCTTCGATCATCGCCATATTTTCATTGATCCTGATCCCGACATCGAAAAATCTTTTGCCGAGCGCGCGCGCATGTTTTCCTTACCGCGCTCGTCGTGGATGGATTACGACCAGAAGCTGATCTCCAAAGGCGGTGGCGTTTATGCACGCACGGCTAAATCTATCACCTTGTCGGCACAGGCGCGCCAGGTTCTCGGTATCGATGCGAAAGCGTTGCCGCCGAATGACGTGATCCGCGCGATCCTGCTCGCGCCGGTTGAACTTTTGTACAACGGCGGTATCGGTACCTACGTAAAATCAAGTCAGGAAACGCATGCAGATGTGGGTGATCGCAGCAACGACGGCGTGCGTGTTGACGGCGCCGAACTGCGTTGCCGCGTCGTCGGCGAGGGCGGCAACCTCGGCTTTACCCAGCGCGGACGCGTCGAGTTTGCGTTGAAAGACGGGCTCATTCACACCGACGCGATTGACAATTCCGCGGGCGTGGACTGCTCAGATCACGAGGTAAATATCAAGATCTTGCTCAATGGCGTAATGGCCGATGGCAAGTTGACCGAAAAGCAACGCAACCGTTTGCTCGTGCAAATGACCGACGAGGTGGCTGCGCTGGTGTTACGGGATAACACCTACCAGGCCCAGTCGTTGGCGGTCAGTGGAGCGCGTGGCGTTACCCTGCTCGAAGCTCAAGCGGGCTTCATACGCTATCTCGAACACGAGGGTATGCTCAAGCGAGAGATAGAATTCTTGCCATCTGATGAAGAGATAGTGGCGCGCAAAGCGGAACGCATCGGTCTGACCACGCCGGAACGCTCGGTTTTACTCGCTTACGGGAAGATCTGGTTGTGCAAGGAGTTGTTATCATCCAAGGTTGTGGAGGATCCGTTTATCGCAACTGCGCTGGAGCGCTATTTCCCGACCGCGCTTTGCAAGCGTTTCCGCGACGCAATTTATTGCCACCCATTGCGCCGCGAAATCGTTGCCACACATGTGTGCAACAACATGATCAACCGGGTTGGCAGCACGTTCGTGCACGAGCTCATGGAGCAAACCGGTGCACGCCCGTCGGACGTGGTGCGCGCCTACTTAATGACACACCAGATTTTCCGGCTGGTACACACGTGGGATGAGATAGAGGCCCTCGATGACGAGGTCGAGCATCACATCCAGATGTCGATGTTGATTCGATTGCAGCAACTGACGGCGCGTGCCACGCAGTGGTTCCTCCGTCGACGCCTGTTCGAAGAAGATATAGAAGCCGTGATCAGCCGCTTCGCCGACCCGGTCGATAACGTTATCGTTGCACTCGATTCCTTGCTCGGTAAGGATGAATTCGAGAGTGTCGGACAGAGCGCCAAGGAACTGACGCAGGCTGGTGTACCGGCAGCACTCGCGCGCCGTGTCGCAAGCGCCGATCTGGCGCACGCTGCATTAGACATTATTGAGTTGGCGCAAAGCTGCGAACGTGCGGTTCCATGCGTTGCCGACGTTTTCTTCTCACTGACCGCAAAGCTGAATTTGTCCTGGCTGCGCGAGCAGATCAAACTGCTGCCGAGCGATTCACACTGGCAGACACTGGCGCAGGCGGCGCTTGCCGACGAGTTGGCCCAGCTACTGCGCACGCTTACCAACAACATACTCGGACGCAACCCTGACATTACCAAACCGGATGCGCTGATCGCTGCCTGGGAAGAAAGCAATCGCAGTCCGCTCGAGCGGACGCACCAGGTGCTTGCTGAAGTTCGTATGGTAAGCAGTCCCGACCTGGCCATTCTTTCCGTGGCTTTGCGCGAACTGAGAAACCTCATCTAGGAGGCTGTCCGAGAATAGATGTCGTAACGAGGGGAAGTAATTTTGAGACAGATTTTTTGATTATTTGAGGCGAATAGTTATGCTATTTAACGAAAATGAGCGGAAAATCTGGCCAAAATAGCTTTTCCGCGGTAGATCATTCTATTCTCGGACAGCCTCCTTACCCACAATAGATTAGGCAGAACAACATTTTTGAAAGAAGGATAAAGGTTTTAGGTGAATTGAATCGATTGAACTTTATGCGCAGCTACTACACGTAAACGACCCGGCAGCTTTATGAAAAATGGGCCTTGAAAGCGTCAATAAATTGGTTCATTGACTCACTGGGCAGTGCATTTATACCGGCAGCGCTTTTTCGACCGCCACCTGTTTCAAATTTACCGGCCAATTCAACTGCACTGCATTCTTTATCAAGTGGTGAACGAATACTTACCTTATATGTTCCATCAACATTTTCGGTAATGGTGGCGTGAGCACGTTCAGGGTATTGATTAGCAAGATCATTAATATAAACACCGCTGACCCGCCGCGCCCACTTTTCATTGTTAAAAAAAACAATTGCAGATTCAGAAGATTGATATAGATAAGAGCATGATTCTGCAGCAGCCATGTCCTGCA
>RCMY010006834.1_pt1 | contig 15267 bp, 10 predicted proteins | sample 2041341 | NCBI WGS metagenome assembly RCMY01 (sample SAMN09708234, study PRJNA481090) | Marine sediment metagenome, whole genome shotgun sequencing project.
TCGTCGAGTATAAAATTTGGTCTCTATGCCGGCGATGACGTGGCACTGCCGCTGCTCGGTCATGGACAGATCGAGGGTATCAATGCGGTCGCGCGTCTGAGCGCTGTCGATCGCAACGGCAAATCGGTAGTCGACAAAATTATTGGCGATGGCCTCGATCATGGCCAGGCCATGGCGACATTGGTCGACTGGGGCCGGCAACGCGAGATCGCGCAAGATATTGCCGCGGTTGGCCACCGGGTCGTGCACGGCGGCACCCTGTTCGATGGGCCCGTGTTGGTGAACGATGCGGTGCTGGCTGAGCTTAAAAAACTCGATCCGCTGGCACCGCTGCATCAACCGCACAATCTGGCCGGTATCGCCACGTTAGCCGAGTTGCAACCGCAGTTGCCGCAGGTTGCCTGTTTTGATACCGCTTTCCACCGCCATCTGCCAGAACTCGCGCAACGCTTTGCGCTACCGCGTGAGTATCACGAATCGGGAATTCGCCGTTACGGATTTCACGGTCTGTCCTACGAATACATTGCGAAGGTGCTGCCAGAGGTCATCGGGCCGAAACTGGCCAACGGTCGTGTGATTGTCGCCCACCTCGGTAACGGTGCCAGTTTATGCGCGCTACGCAACGGTCAAAGTGTGGAGACAACCATGGGCTTCACCGCCCTCGACGGTCTGCCGATGGGCACCCGCTGCGGCAGCCTTGATCCTGGCGTGCTGTTGTACCTGCAAGCCGAGAGGGGCATGAGCAACGCCGAAGTGAGCGAGCTGCTGTATCACCACTCGGGGCTGCTCGGCGTGTCGGGTATCAGTAACGATATGCGAACCCTGCTGGCCAGTAAGGAAAAGAGCGCCCGGGAAGCCATCGATCTTTATGTCTATCGTATCAACCGGGAATTAGGCGCGTTGACTGCTGCATTAGGCGGGCTGGATGCGCTGGTATTCACCGGCGGTATCGGCCAGTACGCCGCCCCGATTCGGGCGCAGGTGTGTGCGCTGGCCGGCTGGGCGGGCATTCAACTCGACGTCAACGTCAACGAGCAGCACGGCCCCCGCATCAGTGCCGAGGACAGCGCGGCGTCGGTGTGGGTGATCCCGACTAACGAGGAGTGGATGATTGCCCGACACACCCGCGCAGTGCTGGATAACGCGCCTGAACAGCATGAACAATATGAATAGCAGCACCGACGTACAGCGAGTCAACGCGTATAACCGACAGCCAACACACCGACAACAACCATTATGACCGATCTTCTCAGTCGCTTTAGCCTCAAAAAATAGCGCGGTTTGGTGGCCGGCATCGCCAACGACCAAAGTATTGCCTAAGGCTGCGGCAACGCATTTCACGCGTTCGGCGCAGAACTCGTATTGACGTACGGACGCCCGAGGGCCGAGTCGCATGTGCAGACGTTGCGCGAATCGATTGGTAATCCACCGATAATGTTCTGCGACGTGCAAGAAGAGGCATCAGCCACCGCGGTGTTCGAGCGCATTGAAACGCAATGGCACCAGCATGTGATCGCTTAAGAATAAATATAAATACAGCTAAAGCACCCATTGGAGCACAACAATGACAAGCAAAATGAAACTCGTCATCTGCCAACAGCGCAATGGATGACTCTCCATCAAAGGTACGAATTCTTTGGATTTGAGAATGTCTTGTCCGGGGGATCGCAAGTCGTGTTGAAATTCTGACAGCGCTTGATAACGATATACCGGGTTCGGCGCAAGCGCTTTTTTCAATACGTTGTCGATCCAATCCGGAATGCCCTGTAGAGAAGGAGATAGGCTATTCAGCGACGTATACTCCCATTTGGCGAATTTTTGCGGGTAGTTGCGGTTTGATTTGACGACGCTATAAGGTAGCTGTGAGCAAATCAGTTCGTAGACAATGCAAGCAATCGAAAACAAATCAGACTGCCTGGTCACGGAGCCGTGCACCAGATATTCCGGGGCAACGTAGCCAACGTCTCCAACTGGAAGCTCTTCCAATAGCGGTCGCGAGATCTCTTCAATACCTGATACTTTAATTGTGCCAAAATCGATTAAGGTGATACGACCGTCACGGTCAATGATGAAGTTTTCGGGTTTCAGGTCGCGATGAATCATTTTGTCGCGGTGCAATGCGCGCACCGGAATAATCATGGCATCGAGTAGATCACGGACTTTATCTATATCGGGTTTTGGGTTGTCTGTCATCCACTGGCGCAACGTTTTGCCTTCAATGTATTCGCACACATGGTACAAAAACTTGCTGATTTGAGGGGGCGCATAAATCTTCATGATTTGCGGGTGTGCCAGTTTTCTTCCCACCCATTCCTCGCGTGCAAAGCTGTCGAGGTATTCGATGTCTTCGGAGACGTTCGGCGACGGCATTTTTAGTATGCGTTGCTCAGCCGTTTGCTTATCTCGCGCAAGATAGACATGGCTGCGAGTACCACTATGTATTACGCGGACTATCTCAAACTGGTCAATCGTATTGCCGCTTTCGAGCACCGGCGGAATAACATGGTCGGTTAAATCACGGTAGATTTCGTCGATACGCTCAATCGGCAGGGTCGCCACATCGACCAGCAGACAACTGATATTGTCTTCGCTGCCGGCTTTGAGTGCTGCCTGGCCAATCGTTTTCGCTAACTGTTCCAGATTACTGCCTTGTTGGTCTGCCACCGCGCAAAGTCGTTTGTCGCTAATGGCGTCGTGTACGCCGTCGGTGGTCAGCAGGAAACGATCGCCAACTTTCACCTGCAGAGAGCGGTAATCAATGTCCAGCCGGTTCTCAATACCTAAGGCACGGGTGAGGCAACTGACAGAGCCGTGTTGAATACAATGATCTTCCGTTAATAATTCCAGTTGATGATCGCGCAACAAATAAATTCGACTGTCGCCGGTATGCAGAATATGCGCCGTGTGCGACTTGATAATCAGCGCGCTGAAGGTGGTGACGTAGCCATCGGCTCGCGTTTGGCTTTGTCTCCCATGTTGGTGCAACCAGGAATTGATAGCACCAATGACTTTAGCGGCGGACTGCTGCACAGTCCAAAAGTCAGGCGTGCTGAAGTAATCTGCAACGAAGGTGGTGACCGCCGTCTGGCTGGCAAGCTGCGCATTGGCGCTACAGCTGACGCCATCAGCGATGCAGGCGGCACCGCCTTTATACTTGCGGGTCGAATGCTCCGTCGGCAAATAAGCAGTAAAGGCATCCTCATTGGATGCCTTTACGCCGGCGTCGGAATAACCTCCGAACTCAAGATGCAGCTTTTGCATCGTCCGGCATCCTCGCTAATTTTACCAATTCCTAGGTGACATTGATCAATTGTACATTACCATGGTCATCGACTTCCGCCATATGCCCTTGCGGTTCTTCAAGAAACAACAAGGCGACAAATCCCAGCACGGCGGTTGCTGCTATCACCAGAAAGAAAGTGGATGGTTCAACCACAGAGAAGATCGTCAGATACACCACTGCGCCGACGTTGCCGTAGGCGCCCGTCATGCCGGCAATTTGACCCGTCAAACGACGTTTGATCAGCGGCACGACTGCAAACACCGCGCCCTCGCCAGCTTGAACGAAAAACGAACACGCCATGGCGGCAACGACGGCCAACCACAGTGGCCAGCTGCTGCCCACCAGTGACATGACGAAATAGCCTACGGCCAAACCGGCGGTTAAGAACAATAATGTGGGGCGTCGCCCCAGGCGATCAGATATCCAGCCGCCACCGGGCCGAGACATCAAATTCATAAACGCATAAGCTGAAGCGACCATACCGGCTTTAACCGGGTCGAGGTCAAAGGTTTCACCAAAAAAAAGCGGCAACATAGATACTACGGCCAGCTCGGAGCCAAAGGTAGCGAAATACAAAACATTGAGCACAGCCACCTGTTTGAATTTGTACCGGTGTACTTCGGGTATCTCTTCAGTAAAAACCAGTTTATTGGCTTTAATGGCCTTGAATGAGTCATAGAAAAATAGTAACGCCAGCATTGCGTAAATAACATTAGCGGCGACCGTTGAAAGCAGGCCTACATTGTCGGGAGATAATTTCCACGTTAGCAGGCCAAGTGCCGCGAACAGCGGAATCTTCATAATGATAAGCAGAAGCAGATCGCCCTTGCTGGTCACTTCCATTGCCCCTGCGTGTTTGGGCTTAAAGTAGGTGGAGCCTTTGGGCGTATCCGCTACGTTGAAGTAAAAGATAAAGCTGAACAAAAAACACAGTACGCCGGTGAGCATGATGGCGTAGCGCCAACCGTCTTCGCCGCCAAACCAAAGTGCAATAGTAGGCAAGGTGAATGCCGCCACTGCCGAGCCAAAGTTACCCCAGCCGCCGTAGACGCCCTCGGCTGTTCCCAGTTCGTTGGCAGGGAACCATTCACTGACCATGCGAATACCTACCACAAATCCCGCACCGACAAAACCCAGCAGGAAGCGCGCGATGGCGGCCTGTGCAAAGGTGTCGGCCATGGCAAACATAATGCAAGGTACTGAGCTGACAAGCAGCAGGGCAGAGTAAATTTTGCGAGGGCCGTAGTGGTCGGTCAGCATGCCAATGATAATTCGCGCTGGGATGGCCAGTGCAACATTCAGCAGTAACAGCGTCTTTATCTCACTACTGGTTAAACCTAACGAGTGCGCGATGGCTTGCAGCAATGGAGCCAGGTTAAACCATACGACAAAGGTGATGAAGAAGGCCATCCAGCTTAAGTGAAGGATCTTCATCTTTCCGCTAAAGGAAAGCAGATTAAAACGTTCGCCAGACATGCAGCACTCCACAAAACTATTTGATAAAAGTTAGGTATTGCAAAAACCAAGCCAGCCCAAAATAAAGGTGCTAACAACGACTTTTGACATCCGACCGATAACGCGTAATTGCTTATAGCTAGCGCAGTTTAATGGCCCGTTCTCCACCCTTCTGATGGTTGAAGTAAAACGACGTTAATAATAGAGGGTGAAAAATTAAGCCTCATTTTGGTGCCTGCGCACCACCATGGGCCATCACTACGCCTTCGCGGCTGCGGTAATTTTACAAAGCTGGCCACAACACCACTACTTTTGCGGCCTGTACGTGCAAAACGCTTGTGGCACGGTAGTTGCTCTACCCCTTGCGAACGGAATTCAACAATTTTGTGATACTGCGTGCACTGATGCGCTGCAGTGGGGGATAAGGTTATTTTAATGAGTAAAGTAAAAATTGTTGTGGTCGGCAATGGAATGGTAGGGCATCACTATGTCGAAACCCTGGCTAATTCCGCCGTCGATGCGCACATTACCGTCATAGGGGGAGAGCCTCGCCCCGCCTATGACCGCGTGCATTTGTCGGAGGTGTTTGACGGCAAAGAGCCAGCCGATTTAGGGCTTACTACCCGCGAGCATTATGCGGAACTCGGCGTGGAAGCGCACTTTGGTGACTTCGTTGCGACCATAGATCGCGACGTCAAAATGGTCGTTACCGAAGGCGGCCAGAAGTTTTCTTACGACAAGCTGGTTCTCGCCACGGGCTCGTATCCTTTTATCCCCCCCGTGCCGGGCCATGAGCAGGAGCATTGTCTGGCGTATCGCACCATCGACGATCTAGCTCGCATCAAAGCCTCCGCTAAAGGCCAGAAGGTCGGCGTTGTGGTTGGCGGTGGCTTGCTGGGTCTTGAATGTGCAAATGCTTTGCGCAACCTGGGACTGGAAGCGCATGTGGTGGAGTTCGCCCCGGGGCTAATGGGCGTGCAACTCGACGATGGCGGCAGCAACATGCTACGCCGCAAAATTGAAGCGCTGGGAGTCACAGTACATACCAGCAAAGCGACGCAGAAGATTTGCGCCGGCAAAAAGCACCGGCTGAAGATGGAATTTGCCGATGATACCGCGCTGGAGACCGATATGATCGTATTCTCCGCCGGCATTCGCCCCAATTGGCGCGTGCTGCGGGTTTGACCGTGGGAGAGCGCGGCGGTATCGAGATCGACTACTATTGCAGAACGTCTGACGAAAACATTTATGCGATTGGTGAATGCGCAGTACTGGGTCGTTTCATCTATGGTCTGGTGGCCCCCGGCTACCGCATGGCCGAAGCGGCGGTATCACAATTGACGGCAGACAGGTTTGCCTTTACTGGCGCCGACATGAGCACAAAGCTCAAATTGTTGGGCGTCGATGTGGGTTCTATCGGTGATTCCAAAGGTCTTGCAGAAGATTCGCGCGCCTTTGTTTTTAGCGACGAGCGCGAAGATGTTTATAAAAGATTGAATGTGTCGGCCGACGGTAAGAAAGTGTTAGGAGCCACCCTGGTCGGCGACTGTAGCGACTACGACACGTTGCTGCAGTACTTCCTCAATGACATCGAATTACCGGAAAATGCCGAAGCTTTAATTTTACCCGCGGTCGACGGCGTGACACCCACCTTGGGTGCTGATGCGTTGCCGATGACCGCCTCTATTTGTTCCTGCCATAACGTCTCCAAGGGCGATATCTTTTCCGCTATCGATGGCGGCTGTATGGCGGTCGCGGATGTAAAAGACTGCACCAAAGCATCGACCGGCTGTGGTGGTTGTGCGGCGCTGTTAAAGAACGTCGTTGATTTGGAGTTGTTGGCACGTGGCGTCGAAGTTAATACCGACCTGTGTGAACACTTCGCACATACTCGCCAGCAGCTGTTCACCATTGCGCAGTGCACGCAGATTAAGTCTTTTGACGAGTTGCTTGCAACGCACGGGCAGGGGCGCGGCTGTGATATCTGCAAACCGGCCGTGGGATCGATCATGGCTTCGCTGTGGAACGAGCACGTGCTAAACGGTGATTTAGTGCCGCTGCAGGACACTAACGATACGTTTATGGCAAATATGCAAAAAGACGGCACGTACTCCGTTGTGCCTCGTGTTCCAGCGGGTGAGATTTTGCCCGACCAGCTGATCGCCCTCGGTGAAGTGGCCAAACAGTACAATCTGTATAGCAAGATAACCGGTGGTCAGAGGGTGGATCTGTTCGGTGCCAGAATGAACGACCTGCCCGCTATCTGGTTGGCGTTGATTGACGCCGGTTTCGAGACCGGCCACGCCTACGCCAAATCGCTAAGAACGGTAAAGTCCTGTGTCGGTAGCACCTGGTGCCGTTACGGTGTGCAGGACAGCGTCGGTCAAGCCATCGATTTGGAGCATCGCTACAAGGGCCTGCGCTCTCCCCATAAATTAAAAATGGGCGTCTCCGGCTGTACTCGCGAGTGCGCGGAAGCGCAGAGCAAAGACGTCGGTATCATTGCCACCGAAAATGGCTGGAACCTGTATGTTAGCGGCAATGGCGGTATGAAACCCCGTCATGCCGACTTGTTTGCAACCGATCTTGATACCGCCACGTTAGTCAAATATATCGACCGCTTTCTGATGTTCTATGTGCGCACCGCCGATCGACTGCAACGCACCTCTACGTGGCTGGAAAGTCTGGAAGGTGGCCTAACGTATGTGCAGGATGTGGTTATCAATGACTCCTTAGGCATCGCCGAGGAGCTGGAAGCACAAATGCAGCATGTGGTAGACACTTATCAGTGTGAGTGGAAAACCGCACTGAGTGACAGTGAAAAACTCAAGCGGTTTCGTCAGTTCGTTAATTCGGACCAGCAAGACAGCAATGTCGTGTTTGTGCAAGAGCGTGGCCAGGTTCGTCCCGCCGACGACGCAGAAAAAAGACGTCAATTATTGCATGCGGTGAAATAGTGAATCTTTCAAGACGGGAAACAATGAGTAAGCAAAAAATCTGCACTACCGCTGACCTGGTTAAAAATTCAGGCGTCTGTGCGCTAGCCGACGTGCAAGGGGAAGAACTGCAAATAGCATTGTTTTACCTGCCCGACACTGAAAAAAAGTTATTCGCGATTGGTAACTGGGACCCGCTAGGCAATGCCAATGTGCTGTCGCGCGGCATTGTTGGTAGTGTGGGCGATGAGTTGGTAGTGGCATCGCCGCTATACAAGCAGCATTTCTCACTGACTTCCGGCCACTGCCTGGAAGACGAAACAGTTAGCGTGCCGACTTTCGATGTGACTGTCGAAGACGATGCTGTTTATATCGCGGGATAGCCCTCGCAAATACTTTGGTAAACACAATGCCCGAAATTTCCAGCACTTGCCCGTACTGCGGCGTAGGCTGCGGACTTAGCATCGCGGTCGACGCAAAGTCGTCAACACCCTCTATCCTCGCATCGCAAACGCACCCTGCCAATTTTGGCCGGCTGTGCAGTAAGGGCAGCGCACTGGGCGAAACGCTGGTTTGCAGCACATCGTCAAATGCACCGCAGGCAGCAAGGCTTGGCAGCCCCGAAATCGACGGTCAGGCGGTAGGCTGGGATGAGGCAACGTCTGCCATTGCGCAAGCGATAAGCGACAGCATCGAGACCTACGGTAAAGACAGCGTTGCTTTCTATTTGTCGGGGCAACTGCTGACTGAAGACTATTACGTTGCCAACAAATTGATGAAGGGATTTATTGGCAGTGCCAATGTCGATACCAACTCCAGGCTGTGCATGTCATCGGCAGTGGCAGCTTACAAACGAGCGTTTGGCTCTGATAGCGTGCCCTGTTCATACGAAGATCTGGAACTGGCCGACCTGATCGTATTGATCGGTTCGAATGCGGCCTGGACCCATCCGGTGCTGTATCAGCGCATGGTAAAGGCAAAAAGAAACAATCCCGCGATGCGCGTTGTATTGATCGACCCGCGTAAGACGGCCAGCGCTGAACTGGCTGATCTGCATTTACAATTAGCCCCTAGCTCCGACGGCTTTTTGTTGCAAGGTTTACTCAACTACCTGGTCGAAAATGAGGCGCTGGACTCGAATTACATAGCGCAGCACACCGACGGCTTTGAGCAGGCGGCGCAAGATGTCGCGACAATGAGCATTGAAGAGACAGCCGCCCGTACCGGAGTAGTTCAGGGTGATCTTGCAACGTTCTTTAGCTGGTTCGCAGGCACGCGCAAAACAGTCAGCTTTTACTCGCAAGGTATTAATCAGTCGGCGACCGGCACGGACAAGTGCAACGCGATTATTAACTGCCATCTTGCTACCGGTAAAATCGGCTATGCCGGTGCCGGCCCGTTTTCGATTACCGGGCAACCGAATGCCATGGGTGGCCGGGAGGTCGGCGGCCTGGCGAATCAACTCGCCGCGCATATGGATTTCGAGCCCGAAGATGTGGACCGGGTGCAACGCTTCTGGCAGTCGCCTACCATTGCGACGCAGCCCGGTTTAAAGGCGGTCGACTTATTTGATGCTGTCGACGCTGGTCAAATCAAAGTGCTGTGGATAATCGCCACCAACCCGGCAGTTAGTTTGCCAGACTCAAACAGAGTACGCGCGGCACTGGCAAAGTGTCCAACCGTCATCGTCTCTGACGTTTGTCAAACCGACACCACGGCGTATGCCGACATTATCTTACCGGCGCTGGGGTGGAGCGAGAAAGACGGCACGGTGACCAATTCTGAACGCCGCATTAGCCGCCAGCAAGAATTTCGAAGCGGCCCGGGTGCGTCTGCAGCCGATTGGTGGGCACTGACGCAGGTTGCCCGCAAACTCGGGTTTGAGAAGGAGTTCAGCTATTTATCCCCTCACGAAATCTTTATCGAGCATGCGCAACTTTCCGGTTTTGAAAATGAGGGCACGCGTGGTTTCGACATTAGCGGACTGGCTGTTTTAAGCGCCGACGAGTACCACGCGCTGGCGCCCATTCAATGGCCGGTAAACGCTAATAATCCCAACGGCACCGAGCGCATGTTCGAGGACGGGCGTTTCTTTACCAAAACGCAGCGCGCGCAATTCGTGACTAACACCGCAACGTTGGCCGACTGCCTGGCCCAGACTGATTATCCACTAGTGCTTAATACTGGTCGCTTAAGAGATCAATGGCACACGATGACGCGCACCGGGCTTGCGCCGACGCTTAACGGCCACGACGATATTCCGTTTGTACAAATACATCCGCAGGATGCAACGCAATACGGTTTAGCGCACAACGAGTTCGCACGTCTGCACAATCAATTCGGCGTATTTATTTGTCGCGTTGAAGTCAGCGAAGACATTACGCATGGCCAGCTATTCAGTCCGATTCACTGGTCCGATCAGTTCGCAAAAAATGCAGTCATAAGTAATCTGGTCAGCCCCGAAGTGGACCCGGTTTCAGGCCAACCTGAATCGAAGGCATCGGCCGTTGCAATCGAGCCGTATGAGTGCAGACAATGGGCGCGCATCATTAGTCAAATGCCTGTAGATTGCGAGCAGTTCGACTATTGGGCGCATTCAAATAACAAGACAAACTTCGTAACACTCGTCGGCACTAATCGTCACATTGACTGGCGAGAGTGGGTAGCGAGCTTTCTCGATACAGAATCAGAGATAGTCTACTTTTCTGATGATCGCCAGCATGCCGTGCGCTTGCTGGTTGCGGTCGAGGGCGAAGTCAAACTGCTCATCTATACGCACGCGACGGCGGCAAGGTTACCTGGCCGATCCTGGCTGGATCACGCCTTCGAAAACACCTCGCCGGCTGAGTTGTCGAAACTTATCGTGGGCGAGCAGGGTGGCCAGGACAAACTGATCTGTGGCTGTTTTCAAACAACAGAAAAGACAATCAGGACCGCCATCGGCAACGGCCATGACAGTCTCGATTCACTCGCCGCCAATCTGGGTTGCGGTTCCAAATGCGGCAGTTGCCGACCGGAAGTAGCTCAGATGCTGGGCGCGGAATGTCAGTGGTAAATGACTCCATTGGTCTGCGTATTATCTACACCTAACCGCTGAAACTGCTGCAAGCCGAATCTACTGCGTGGCCGTGATCTGCTGGACCTATTGGTAAAGCAAGCGATTCTGGTTACCATTGCCGGCTTGGCCGTCCGTATACGCAATACGGGTTAGTCATTCCTGTTCCCCGGCCGGGCTGAAACTGGCAAGTCGCCAACCCTTACCCCAAATGCGTAAAGTTGATGGAGTTGCTGCATGGCCTGGTTTTTTTTATTATTGTTTGTCGCGCTGACGATAGCCGTCTGGTATTTACGGCGGGTAGGATTTGATGATCTTAGTGGTCGTGACCTGCCGGCTACGGTTGAGCAACCCAGCGAAGCGCATCAGCAGGTGGTAGCTTTTCTGCGCCAGTATTCAGCGCAGCAAGGTAAACTTTACGGCAAGGCCAAGCTGCAGGCGATGCGCGATTTTATGGACAGCATGGCCGACGGCAGAGAGTTTACCAGCACTTTTACGCCGGTCGATGTCGACGGCGTCAAAGGGGAGTGGGTGGTAGCACCCGCTGCCGCCCCCGGTCGCCGTATCCTTTATATCCACGGCGGTGCATGGGTAGCCGGTAGCCCCGGAAGTCATCGGGCTATCACCAATAAGCTGGCCAATCTGGCCCGGGCAAGCGTCTTCTCCATCGACTACCGCTTGATGCCTGAACATCGCTATCTGGATGCCGTCGCCGATTGTCGTCATGCCTACCAGTGGATTCTTGAGAACGGACCAGAGGGTCCGGCGGCGCTGGATTTGCTGATAGTCGGTGGCGATTCCGCCGGCGGCAGCCTGACCTTGAGTCTGGTTGCCTGGGTGCGCGACCAGGCTGTGCGCAACCCGGACGCGGTAGTGGCATTCTCGCCCTCCACCGATTTCACGCTGACGTCGCCCAGCCTGCGCGGCAATCTCGTAACTGATCCCATGCTCGGCCCCACTTTCGGCAAGCTGAAACGCGTTCCCGTGCAGTTTCTCTGGTGGGCAACCGGGCTGGCCTTGCGAGTCATGCCGTCCAACCCGGTGGCGTCACCATTGCATGGTGATTTAGCGGGGCTGCCACCCACGCTAATCCAGGCCAGTGAAGCGGAGATGCTGCTTGACGATTCCCAACGCTACGTCGAGAAGGCGCAGGCGGCCGGATCGCCAGTGGTACTGCAGACCTGGCCACATATGGTGCATGTTTGGCAGTTCTTTACCCCTGAAATGCCAGAAGCCGAACAAGCCTATCAGCGGATTGCAGAATTTCTGGATAACGTCGAACAAGTGAAGAGCACAACGAGTTAGTGACTCGCTAATCCCAAACGGGTGGCTTACCGCCCGATGTACCAACTTCCCAACTGCAAATAAATATAATGCAGCGCGTTATAATTGCTCTGCAAACAACTTTTGCGTGGTAATTTTCCATAACTATTAAAAATAATGATGAATATTATGTGATTAGAAGAATTCGTTGATGTAATAAATACTTGACTTTATCAATTCAGAGGATTAGATTCCATTTTTATAACGCAGTGCGTTATAAAAGTTGAACGTTTACCTTACACACTACAGGAGACACCTAATGGTCGATTTTAGCTCGTTCCAAAACTCATTGACTGAGCAGGCAGAAAAGCTCGTCAGCCTGAGCAGCGAAGCGTTTAAATGGAATAGCCAGTACGTTGATGCCGCCGTGAAGCGCCAGTCACAGTTCTTCAGTGAGCTGAATGAAGCTAACACGGCATACGTCAAATCGTTGCGCGAAGGCGATTCGTTGTCAGATTACAAGGCCGTCAATAAAGACTATGCAGAAAACTTTAGAGCAAAAGTCACCGGCCTTACCGAAGACAACACCGTAGCCGTTCAGGAGTTGCAGGACAAGTTGACCAGCGCCTGTAGGTCTTCGGTAGCTCAAGCGGTCGAAAAGCCGGCTATGGCAACCACCAAGCGAGCCGCTAAAAAAGCGGCTTGATTTGCGACTAGTTGTTAAATCCAAAGCTTCTTCCAGCATTTGAAAGTAGCTTTTACAAGCGCTGATGTTGACCTGAGCGACGTAGCCTGGCGCAGCTGGAGATGGCCTTGAAAGAATTAAAAAAATACGCCAACCGCAAGATTTATGATCCCGAGGAGCGCTGTTACGTCACGATTCGGGACATTTGCACAATGGTTAAAAGTGGCATGCAGGTAAAGGTTGTAGATGCCAAAACCGGTAAAGACATAACCCGCTCTATTTTGTTACAGGTATTAAACGATCTTGAGGCCGAGAGTGGCGCTACAGTGCTCACTGACTATGTGCTGGAGAATATGATCCGCATGTACGATGATCCAATGGGCAAAACCCTCGCCCTTTACCTGGATCACAGTGTGAGGAATTTTCAAAAGCAGCAAGAGGGCCTGGAAAATCAGTTTGAGACGTTTATGCTCAGCAATCAACGCGATAGCGTGAAAGCATTTACCGACCAGATGGCGGAACTGTGGTTGGCCTACATGCCGGGTAAAAAACCTGATTAGGGATCGATTACTAGGCTGCAATAGCTCACCCAAATCACTGTTGATTACCGGTAGCCACATTCGTACTGGCAGGCTGGGCGATCAACAGGCCTGTACGCTGATCAAAAAAGGAAAAAGCAATGCTTAAACGTCGTGAACTGCAGCTAGTGGGTGAGGCCGATACGGCCATCATGGACCGCGAGTTTCGTACCGCGCTGGCGACCATCACCAAGGGCATGTCGCCGGTTGAACTTGGCCTGGCCACGCTGGACTGGATTTCGCATCTCGCCATTTCGCCGGGAAAAAGGCTGCAGCTGACGCAAAGCCTGCTCAGCAAATTGCGTGACACCGGAGTTTATGGCGTTGAGTCACTGTTTAACAAGGCAGCCGAAGGTCCCGCCTCACAAATTGAGCGGCGCATGAGCGGGGAGGCCTGGCAAAAATGGCCGTTCAAAGTGTTTGCGCAAAATCATCAGGTCGTTAAGGACTGGTGGGCCGAGGCGGCCATTGGGGTGGAGGGGGTGCGTTCCGATCACGAAATTATAGTGCACTCGGTGGTGGACCATCTTCTTGACCTGCTGTCGCCGGCGAATATAGCGCTGACCAATCCTGACGTGATCAGCACGACTGTCAAACAACGCGGCAAGAATTTGTATCGCGGCTTGAAGTATTTTGTCAAAGACCAGGTTCGCGATGCGGCCAACAACGGCCTGGAAGAAAACGATGTCTACAAAGTCGGTGAAAATCTGGCGGTCACGCCGGGCAAAGTGGTGTTCCAGAACGAATTGATCGAACTGATCCAGTACGAGCCGGTTACTGAAAAAGTTGGCGCCGAGCCAATACTGATCTGCCCGGCGTGGATAATGAAGTACTACATCCTCGACCTGTCGCCGCACAACTCGATGGTGAAATATTTGACCGAGCAGGGCAAAACGGTATTTATCATCTCCTGGAAAAACCCTGGCGCGGACGACAAGAATCTAAGCTTCGAAGACTACGTACAGCTGGGCTTGTTCGCGGCAGTCGACGTCGTGAGTGCAATACGTCCGCAACAGAAAATAAATGCGGTAGGCTACTGTATCGGCGGTACGCTACTGTCGATTGCTGCCGCGGCGATGGCGCGCGACGGCGACGACCGCTTCAAAAGCATATCCTTGCTGGCGGCGCAGACGGACTTTTCCGAAGCAGGCGAGATTACCCGCTTTATCAGTCACAGCCAGCTGTCGTTCCTCGAGAAAATCATGTGGAAGCGCGGCTATCTGGGCAGCGAAAATATGGGTGGCGCGTTTAGCGCATCGCGTGCCAGTGATTTGATTTACGTCGGTATGGTTGACCGTTACGGCAAGGGCGAAGAAGCATCCCGCAATGATTTGATGTCGTGGAACGCGGATGGCACGCGCATGCCGTACCGTATGCACACAGAATATCTGAACCAGTTGTACCTGGAGAACCAGTTGGCGCAAAATAAATTCAAGGTCGGCGGCAGGGCGATAGCGCTGGCGGATATTACCACTCCGCTGTTTGTGGTCGGTACTGAAACCGATCATGTGGCACCGTGGCAATCGGTGTTCAAGCTGCACAATTTGACCCACGGCGAATTAACCTTCCTGCTCACCAGCGGCGGACACAATGCCGGCATCGTCAGTGGACCCGAACATCCACGCCGCCGTTACCGGGTGCATACGCGGAAATATGGCGATAAGTATATAGCGCCCGACGCCTGGTTTGATGAAATGGAAATCAACCAGGGTTCGTGGTGGCCAAAGTGGGATGCATGGCTGAACGATCACAGCAGCGTTAAGGTTAATCCTCCCTCGATGGGCGCTGCAAAAAAAGGCTATAAAGCGTTGCGCGATGCCCCGGGCGAATACGTGTTTGGTTAAAATACACTGTTAGTTAATCATCTGGCTTACTTTGGCAATATCTCAAATACTCGACAGCATTCGGTTACATAACCACTCGGTCACCATTGATGGTATAAAACTCAGGGCGGCAGTGCGAGACGCGGCCAATGACCAGTGCGAACAGCCCCCCTTGTTGTTACTGGGGGG
>RCMY010002939.1_pt1 | contig 15266 bp, 25 predicted proteins | sample 2041341 | NCBI WGS metagenome assembly RCMY01 (sample SAMN09708234, study PRJNA481090) | Marine sediment metagenome, whole genome shotgun sequencing project.
AACGTTGCGCCAAAAATATCAACGCCAGATAAATCCCCGAAAATCTCTTGCCAATTTCCAAAATAGCAGGGTTTTCTGTCAGGCACTAATTATGATATTGCGATTGTCAGAAAAATGATTGTTGATACGATTAATCCGGTTACAGTGGCTACTTGAGGTTGATGCGTTCTTTCTAATCACTCATGCGTACTATCATGGCTAGAATGTATTTTATGCAGATTAGATATACAATCATTTAATGATACTTCCTGCTAGTCGATTCAGGTGGGTGTAAGATATGTGGGTAAGTATAATGACTTGTTAGGCAAATATAATTCTAGTTCATATTAAATTGGAGAGTATCGCAAATTGAGTATTGAGTTTCTAAATACTGATTTTGAAAAGGTAAGCTATCTATTCAATTTGCTTGTCTCTCATGCGACAGGAAAATCAGCAGACTCAAATGAATATGAAGCTCTAAGGCGTGAACTATTAAGTGACCCCGAATTAGCAGATTGTTTACCCCATTGGGTTAAGTTGCATAGAAATTTAGATTCGTTTTGGGGTTTTATTCAACCTAAATTTTCCTCATATGCAGCACGTCGAACATATCTTTCTGAAGAGTTTTCACCTTTACTTGATACTTTAGAATTCGGCCTAAAACCAACACAAGAAAAATATTCGGCTTTGCAAGAAAAAGGAAGATAGAATTCACCTATAGCAGGCAACGTATCTCGAAATAAAGAAAAGGTTTTTATTGTTCATGGTCATAATAACGAAGCAAAGCAAGAAATTAGTCGGTTTATTGAAAAAATTGGATTAGAAGCAATTGTACTTCACGAACAAGCTAGTTCTGGAATGACAATCATTGAAAAAATAGAACATTATTCAAGCGACGCGGATTTCGCGTTGGTTTTGTGCACAGCCTGTGATCATGGTAGAGGCATATTAGAAACTAAAGCACCTCCAAAAAATAGGGCACGGCAAAATGTAGTTTTTGAGCATGGTTATTTAATGGCTAAGTTTAGCAGAGAAAATGTTTGCGCTCTTGTTATAGGTGAGATTGAGACCCCTAATGATATTAGTGGGGTAGTCTACGTTACTTTTGATCCTCAAGGAGCATGGAAAACAGAAGTAGCAAAAGAATTGAAAGCCTGTGGTTATGAAATTAATAACTGGTTTTAGCCGGTAGGTTGAAATAATCGAAGAGCATTGCATCATTGCAGGTTGTACTTATCGTTACGCCAGCACAGTTTATGAGCAAAAAAGAAAAAACACTATGACTATAAATATAGACAATTTATCTGAAGAAGAACTGACTGAGTTGAACTACAAAATAGTAGAGCGTCTAAAGTTTTTAGAAACTATGCACACTCACAATGAAATGATGCAATTTATTCCTGGTGAACAGATTACTTTTGATCCGCCTGGTAGAGAAAGGCAAATTGGTACGCTAGTCAGATTCAATAAAAAGACAGTGACCATCATTACAGAGAGCGGGCAAAAATGGAATGTCTCGCCACATTTAATTAGTAAAGTAAAAAATATAAAAACAAGGAATCATCCCAAAAAACACGGTAACGTAATTGATTTACATGACAAATAAAAAGGTGCAAACAACTTTAGACCGGTAAGCCCGGTAGAGTGTAATAATCGAAGGGAGAAATTAACTTGAAATCCTATTTTATTCTCATAATAGCCACCATGTTTCTGATGTTAGCTGCTTGTGAGAAAACAGAAGAAACAATAGACAGAATCGACGATGCGTTTGATACAGATCCCTACGAGAAAATCCGTGATGCGGCTGAAGATGTCGTCGAATAGTGAGTGCCGCTAATTGAGCTGCCATTTGTTATTCAATTTACGCGCTAAGAATTGTCTCGTAACGCACGCCTTGATGCTTGGTCAACTAACTCAAATAACTTATCGACCCCATCTTTCTTACTAGATGCCTGATGGCCGATCACTTTGATAAGTCGGCACTTTAGTTTGTCGGTTAGCCGATAGAATTCTTGGTACAACTCATAATTGTTTAGCCGTTTATTTTTGCTGGAGAAATAGTTGTTTTGTTCAAGGCGGGTGCGCCTTCTTGGTAGCCCTATAATATTCTGCGAATCGGTATAAACCGTTAATGAGATGTCATCACCATTGGCTGAAGTAATCATTTCGTTCAGCACCCATAATAATGTTTGCAATTCCAGTTTGGTCGAGCTGGTATGCTCAAAACGCTTTACTTTTACGGTATCTTTTAGTGGCTCTATAGGTGTATCTAAGTCAGATACCACAAGACAAGCACCATAGCCGACCTTGAGTTGAGTATTGACACTGCCGTCGGTAAAAATGTTCAGGTGAGCCATGATGCTGAGATTCGCTTAGAGTTTGCGCCTTGTTTGTAGAATGGATGCACTGGCTTTATCGAGTTGCTGTTCACTGATCACTAGCCCAAATATTGCACCAGTACATTAAATTTCGGCCTGCAACTCATATGTTTATTGACCTTTGGAATATTGATTAAAAATACAGTTTGTGCCAATACTTAATTTCTGGATTTTAACTTGCTCTGTTCTGAATTGAGCGCACATGCTTGCTACGCCGCAGAATAACTGCGGCTCCGGTCGCGAGCACGTTCAATTCAAACAGTTCGGCGTTTAAATTCCAGAAACTGGTGCAATATTGGGGCTAGCGGATCTAAAATTTCTTCGTTCATAACATTAAACAATTTACTCAGATGCGTTTGGCATTTCAGAGATAACCTCTTGCAACACTTGAAAAATCAAGCGAAAGCTTTTGGGTGGCTTGCTGGCTGCTTTTTCTTTATGCGCGTTACGAGCGAGTAACCTTAATTGTTGCATATCAGCGCCCGGATATTTATTGCCAAATTCCGTAAAAGAATCATCATCTGTCAGCAGGCGTGTGCGCCAATTTTCGATTAAATGCAGGCGAGCTTTATTTTGTAGTGATACGTTCTTCCAGGTGTTAATTTTTTCCTGAATTGGCGCAACATCGACATTGCGCATGAGTTTGCCAATGTACTGCATTTGGCGGCGACGGGCACCATGCTTCTTTGTTTGCTTAGCGAGCAGGATAGCGTCCATCAGTATTTCTGGTATGTCCAACTCATTCAGTTGTTTAAGCTCAAACTCAACCAGCTGTTCGCCCATGTCTTGTAATACATGCATTTCGTGTTTTCGTTGCGTTTTGCTGGGAGATAAATCCGAGTCGATCCCGTCTTCTGAATTATTTTGCACGGCAACCTATATAAAGCGATGTCAAGAAGCTGATATCATACGCCATATTCTTTTTACAATCGCGACACTTAATTATTTCCCAGTCTATAAAACTCAATCTATGAACAATTCTTCTGAATCAACTCCCCGTTTTTCATATCAACTCACAACGCTTCAACAAATTTCGCGTGATATTTTGGATCATGCCAAGCTAGGGGGGGCGACTGCTTGTGAATGCAATGTGTCGGATGGCTTTGGTCAAACGGTTACGGTGCGCCATAACGAAGTGGAAACGATTGAATATAATCGTGATAAAGGGTTGTCGGTGACGGTTTATATTGGCCAAAAGCGCGGCAATGCCAGCACCTCTGATTTTTCTCCTCAAGCCATTAATGACACCGTTGCAGCAGCGCTTTCTATTGCAAGCTATACAGCGGAAGATGATTGCGCAGGGTTGGCCGACCCAAAATTATTCACGCAGACTTTTCCTGACCTTGATTTATATCATCCCTGGACATTGCCGGTGGAAGACGCGATTCAATTGGCTCGCAAATGTGAGGCAGCTGCTTTAGCTGTAGATAAGCGTATTTCAAACTCAGAAGGTGCAGGTGTCTCATTAAGTGAGTCACAATTCATTTATGCGAATAGCCTTGGTTTCATGGGAGGGTATCCGTTGTCGCGCCAGAGTGTGAGTTGCTCCGTCATTGCTCAGCAAGATAAAGCCATGCAACGAGATTATTGGTATAGCGTGGCGCGTGATGTTGCGGATCTGGAGCAAGTTGATGTTGTTGGGAAAAAAGCCGGAGAGCGCACTATCGCGCGTTTGGGCGCAAGAAAAATTCCAACCTGTGAAGTGCCTGTGTTGTTTGAAGCACCGGTTGCTTCCAGTTTGATGAATCATTTTGTTGGTGCGGTTAGCGGTAGCAACCTTTATCGGAAGTCATCTTTCCTACTCGACAGTGTTGGCAAGCAAATATTTGCATCAGATATTCAAATTCGGGAATTGCCGTTCATTAAGAAAGGCTTGGCTAGTGGTGTGTTTGATGATGAAGGTGTTGCAACGGTTGAGCGCAACGTGGTTGAAAGTGGAGTGGTGCAAGGTTATTTTCTGAGCAGTTATTCCGCGCGTAAATTGGGATTGCAAACGACAGGTAATGCAGGTGGTAGCCACAATTTGGTACTGGAAAATAGTGCGCCTGAAGATTTCGCTGCGTTACTTAAGAAAATGGACAAAGGCTTGTTGGTCACTGAATTAATGGGCCATGGTGTGAATGGTGTGACGGGCGATTATTCTCGTGGCGCCTCCGGTTTCTGGGTGGAAGGCGGTGAAATTCAATACCCTGTTGAGGAAATCACTATCGCCGGTAACGTGAAGGATATGTTGCTGGGTATCGTTGGTGTCGGTAACGACACGTTGGTGCGTGGGTCAAAGAGATGCGGCTCAATACTCATTGATAAGATGACGATTGCAGGCTCCTAGGAGGTTGTGTCCGAGAATAGAATAATCTACTGCGGAAAAGCTATTTTGGTCATATTTCCCGGTCATTTTCGTTAAATAGAACAACTATTCGCCTCAAATGATCAAGAAATCTGTTTCAAAATGGCTTCTCCTCGCTACGATCCCTATTCTCGGACAGCCTCCTAGTCTCCGTCGTCTTTTAATCTAAGAAATTCCCGATGAACTTCCTTCGCAAGTTTGAGCAAGCCATTGGCAAACTGTCGGGTGCATTTGGTTGGTTGGCGGGTTGGTTGTGCATATTGATGATCTGTGTGGTATTCATTGATGTCGTTGCACTTTATGGGTTTGACGCGGGTTCGATTGCCATGCAAGAGCTGGAATGGCATTTGTTTGCTACTGTCTTCTTATTTGGCGCAGCGTACACCATGCGTGAAGATGCGAATGTGCGGGTGGACGTGTTTTAAGCGCGTATGACACCGCGTAGAAAAGCCATGGTCGATATCTTTGGCACCATCGTCTTCGTCATTCCCATGTGCTCGCTGATTCTTTATAGCTCCTACGATTTCGTTTCCTATTCTTACCAAATACAGGAAATATCCAATGACCCCGGCGGGTTGCCGTATTGCTTTGCTTTCAGAGCATTGCTGCCGTTGGGTTATTTTCTGGTTATGATCCAATTCTTTGCTGTCATTTCACGTAACGTGCGTTTGCTTGCGGGTGATGATGATCCGTCATTCTTGAGTCAATCCTCGCGCCACATGGAAAAACTATGATCGCCTTGGTCATGTTTATTGTGTGTTTGTTGATGCTGACACTGGGCTTTCCGGTGGCATTCACATTTGATGGCGTGGCGCTGATTTTTGGGCTTTATTCAGAAGGGCTGCAACTCTTCATGCTGGTGGCCTACCGCATGGAGTCCATTATGACCATCGTTGTTTTGATGGCCGTTCCCCTGTTCATTTTTATGGGCCTCATTCTGGAAAAATCGGACATTACCGAGCGAATGCATGGAATCCATGGGTTCATTATTTGATCATGTGCGTGGCGGATTAGCAGTTTCTACCGTGTTAGTTGGCATGATGCTCGCAGCATCCACGGGTGTGGTCGGTGCGTCTGTGGTGACGATGGGACTTATTGCACTGCCTGTGATGTTGAAATATAACTACGACAAACAGTTAGCCAGCGGCGTGATTTGTGCTTCAGGTACGTTGGGGCAGATTATTCCACCGTCTATTGTGCTTATCATTTTGGCGGATGTTTTGCATCAGCCCGTGGGAGATTTGTATCGCGCCGCATTGCTGCCCGGTATGTTGTTAGTTGTGTTGTATATTACCTATTGTCTCTCACTGGCGTATTTCAAAAAAGGCGTTGCACCACCCATGCCGCGCAGCAACATGCCACGCGTCCTGCAATATTGGCAAGCATTCATAGCATCGTGCCTGCGTTAACATTGATTGTTGTGGTGCTAGGGACGGTAATTGCCGGTGTCGCGACACCCACTGAGTCCGCTGCGATGGGTGCAGTCGGTGCCGTGTTATTGGCGTTAATCGGTGGCAACCTAAAATTCACCATGTTGCATCAAGTGGCGATGGAAACCACCAAAATCAGCGCTATGGTATTTACCATCCTCGCTGGCGCAACATTTTTCTCGATGGTGTTTACCTACACCGGCGGCGATGAAGCTGTCAAACAAATTATGGAACACCTGCCGGGTGGTAAATGGGGATTTATTGTGCTCATGATGGCGATCATATTCCTGCTAGGATTCTTTATTGATTTCGTTAAAATTGCATACATCTTTATCCCAATGATCGCACCCATACTGCTCACTCAAGGCATTGACCCACTCTGGTTTGGCATACTCGTCGCATTAAACTTACAAGCTTCATTTCTCACGCCGCCGTTTGGGTTTTCGCTATTTTATTTACGCGGTGTAGCGCCGCCACCCATTCAAACGCCCGATATCTATCGTGGCGTTATTCCCTTCATTTTTCTTCAACTGGTGACGCTAGCAGTTGTGATCCTATTTCCGGGAATTATTCGGGTGTTTTGATACCCACAAATCATTTCTTTTTTAAGACGAAAGTGAACTCCTCGTCAGCTTCAGACATTTTTAATAGCTCATTACCCGTCTGCTCAGCAAATACCTGGAAATCAATGACTGAACCAGGGTCGGTCGCAACAATCTCTAGGATCTGTCCGCTGGTCATTTCTGACAAGGCTTTTTTTGTGCGTAATATGGGCAGTGGGCAGACTAAGCCGCGTGTATCGAGTACTTTATTGGTTTGCATTTTCTATTAATGTAAATTTTAATCGTGTCTATTATAAAATAGGTTCAATCAAAATTTATAAAGACTATCAACAGAGTTCGTTTAGGAGTTTATCAATGCGTGCTTTATCAAAATTACTGGTGTTAATTGGCATGTCGGCTTTTGCATTGATTCTGGTCGGTTGCTCTGTTACACCAGCTAAGCCAGAAACGGAATCTATCAAAATGCTTATCGGCGAGCATAATCTTGCGCATTGTCAGTTTCTGGGTGATGTCATCGGTGCTTCAACCGTTAATCTAATAACTAGAAAACACCCGCCGTACACAACCCGCATGATTGACGCCAGAAACAACTTGAGAAATGAAGCCTATCAACTAGGTGGTAATACAATTCATATTAGACGCACCCATAATACAAGCCGATATGAATTTCCCGGCCTTGATAAGAAAATAACCCTCGAAGGAAAAGCTTATTTTTGTGATGAATCTTGAGCGTGGGTCTTAATAAGTTAGATATGTGTCTCTGAAACTTCACTGGAAAGTCTAACCCATCTTCGCCAGCTCGCGTTTGACTATGGCGAGCCACGATTTATCACATTTGGGCTTCTCGAAGAACGAATAGTCGTCATTGCACACACTTCCGAGAAGAAGAAAAATACATATTTCAATGAGAAACGCAAGCAATCGTGAGAAAAAAATCTATAAAGAGCGACTTGAAACGATTAAATGCAATGAAAGATAAGGACATTGATTATTCTGATGTACCGGAATTTGATGAGGAATTCTTACGCATCGTCGTTATGAAGGTATCACCGGGGAAAAAGGCGATAGCACTCCGTGTGGATACTGATATTTTAGGGTGGTTAAAATCTCAAGGCAAAGGCTACCAGAGTCGGATCAATGCTGTGCTGCGTTCATATTATGAAGCGCATCGAGAAGATACACCTAAGCCTTAAAAGAGACACCTTTGGTAATCCTGTAATATGGAGCTCGTTCTTACACTGGTCATGAAGCCCTCTTTTAACAAGGATCATAAACTTACCTAAAAGCTAGAGATGTCTTTGCTAAAGTTGGTTTTTTAGCGTATTCATATCCCAAGATATGCATAATCTCAACGTTATCACCACCAATGCGGTAATAAATGGAATGACTTTCATATCGCTACGACGCATATCCAATGTGAATATGGCCAGCCGTTTGACAAAGGCGCGGTTTTTCTATCAATTCATGAAACCGTTGAATTAATCCATCATAATAATGATCAGCCCGTATCAGGCCAAAAGTAAGCACACTATGTTCATAAAGACGATCTAAATCTTCATTAAGTCTATAACTTCCCATTTTTTCTTAACCGCTTCTTTGCAGCCTCCTTTGCCAGTTGACTAAGCGTTGTCGTTCCCATTCAACCAAAGCCGCCGCCATGACAGGTGGATAATTTTCGACGCTGGTGACTGGATAGCTTTCAATGCCGATTACACTTCTCCTTTCAGGAAGCGAACAACACAGTAAATCGGGAACCTTGACCTTTCGTGCTTTCAAAAGACACGATCCATCCGTAACGCTCACATATACGCTGAACAATTGCCAAGCCCAATCCAATCCTATCCGTATCACTCGTATTGTTCTTTACATAACCTCTAAATATTTGGGCCTGCGTAGATGTGTCGATACCAACGCCGGTATCTATGACTGTTAGCTGATTAGATGCTAATGACACCGTAATAATACCTCGTTCGGTATGACGAAATGAATTTCGCACTAGATTGGCAACCAGGACACTGAGGATTCCTGGAGGTGCCGACACCTTTAATTGTCCATTTTCCTCAACCATCACTTTGACAGATTTGTCACCTAACCATACACGTTGCTGTTCAATTACCTTGCGGACAATTGGCCTCATATCACAAGCATCTTGGTATCTGGTCGATTCATCATTGATCTGTGCCAATACTAAAAAAGTCTCGATTAATTCAGACATCTCGCCGACCGCACGTTGAACTCGCTGGATTTGCGCGTGTTCTTTGGCGGATAAATCCGTTCTCGTGGCCAATACTTCTGCAGCCAAACCTATGCTTGTAACTGGCGTTCTTAATTCATGGCTCACGTTGCTCGCAAATTCCTTCTCGCGTATCAACAAGTGTTGTAATTGTTCGTGGTAGTGTTGTAACTTGCGCGCCAAAACACCTATTTCATCGTCACCGAATTCTGACAAATCCAGAGACTCACCTGGCTGATTCTTGAATGCATTGACTTGGCTAGCAAGCAGTTTGATAGGGCGGATAACTCGGTGTGCTACCGCCCAACCAATGATGAATGCAATGATCAAAGTGGCAAGCGAGCACAGCCAAACCAGACGAATAAAATCACGTTCACGCGCATGGATACTCGTATCGTCAAATTGCACGGCGTAACGGGTATTGTCGGTATGTTTGATCAGTATTCGGTAGTCTCGATTATCGTACGTAACCTCGTGTATACCCTGAGGAAGGTTACGCACATATTCTGGCATGTTGTTTGTTTTATCGAGTGGCGCTTTGTAAACGATGATAGTTGCATGTGAACGAGAAGATTCAGGCATTTGTGTGGTGTTTTCATCATGTAGTTGTAATGCCACAAGCTCAGAATATAGTATGTCATCAAGTATGTTTGTCTCGATTGATTTCAATGCAACAACTAAGCCTAATCCAAATATAAGGGTTAACGCCACTCCAAATAAAAGAAACGCGATAGTGATGCGTCGGCTAAGACGTGTAGTCGTTTGCATTCTTGTCCGTAAGCTTGTACCCAAAACCACGTATAGTGTGTAAAAGTGGCTGATCAAATGGTCTGTTAATAGCCTGCCGTAGATTGGAGAGATGGGTGCGTAAAGCATCACTATCCGGCGGATCGTCCTGCCAAACCGCGTGCTCAAGCTCTTCGCGCTTGATGACGCGATGTGGGTTTTGCATCAAAAATATGAGTAACCGAAATAGCGTCGGATTAAGGTCGATGTGCTTGCCAGCGCGATATACTTCGTGAGCGTCCACATCGAGTGAGAGATCCCCAACCAGCAGTTGCGAATTCGGTATGCGGCTGATGCGTTCTGACAACACTTTTACGCGCGCGGCCAGTTCTTTTAGAGAAAAAGGTTTTGCCAAGTAGTCATCAGCGCCTGATTCAAAACCTTCTAATTTATTCTCGAGCGAATCTCTGGCGGTTAGCATGATCACTGGCACTGACCGTTGTGCATCTTGACGAAGCCGACGACAGAGGTCGACGCCATCAATTCCTGGCAAGCCTAAATCCAGGATGACTACGTCGTAGTCCTCGGTGATCGCAAGATGCAAGCCTGTTATTCCATCGCCTGCCGCATCAATCGTGTAACCTAATCCTTCCAAGTAATCACAGATGCTGGCGGCTATGTCTTGGTTGTCTTCTATGATAAGCACTTTCATGCACTGCCCCTATAAGATGAAAAAGCTAAAGACAAGTCAATGAAGTGATTATAAATCAACAGCTTTTACTGAGAGATAATGGAATATCGTCAAGACATAAAAATTCTGGTAATGTTGTTTTCGTTTTATTATAGGATTTAGCCCATTTGTACCACCCATAGCTTAGTAGTGTACTTTTATCAGCCAACCATTACTTAATGGTTTATTCTTTACTCTTCTGACGGACGAACCAATAGTATCGATGAATTGACTTTTGCGACCAGCTGTTCTGCAACTGATCCAATGAAAAACCTTTGCAATCCTCGACGGTTTGATGTTCCTACTACCAGCAAGTCTGCTCCCCAATCGTTGGCGGCAGCGGCAATAGCTTTGGCAATACCATTCAAACCATACTCGACTTCGGCTTCCAGAAGACGAGTTTCTAGATCCGTTGCATCAACGGAAGAGCTGGCTTGTTCCAGCAAATCAACGCCTCTCTTTTTGTCGTCCTCTGCATCGCTGACTATAGAATGGACGATGCATAATGCTGCACTATAACTATTGGCAATGTTTTCTGCTTCCGCTAACGCCCGCTTAGCAGTTTCGCTACCATCAACAGCGACCATTATTTTCTTGTACATAGAGATACTCCTTTATGGGTGTTTATTTTGTTCGGGAGCGAGGCTTTGGCATGCCCACCCCCAGACAAACTAATAGTTTATTTATAAGTCATGCAGAGGCAATTATTATCGTAAGTTGGTCCTGTCATTTTTTAAATTATCAAAGTATCGCTTGATGACAGATTTAACTGGCATTTTATCGTTTTTGGTGTAGACCAAAAAGTAAATGATGCCGTGTAGTGCCATGGCAATCAATAAGCCCTCAAAAATGCCAACTTGAAAGACTAGGACAGCGGTTAAAACTGCTAACATTAAGGCATAAGGACCATGATGAGTAACATGTGCCAGCCCGGCAATCATTTTGTAACCGGTAAACATCATGATTGCGGCCAATGCAAATTTTGGCAAGTAATCTAGATACTGTGTATTAAATGTAAAGAAGCAAACAACAGAACCTATAATCAAAACGGAAAACTTAGTCACTGCGCCAGCCAGCTTATTAGTTGTGCTCTTAGCCAGACCATCCAGGTTGGTCATGCCATGGAAAAAACTTGCACCCATATTAGCAATCCAAATAGCAAGTAAACTATTGTTGCTGTTTGTTTTACGTCCTAACGGGTCAATTTTCTCAATTGCAGCGTTACTCATAACTTGCTCAATGACGTCAACAATCGCCAGCATGGCACAAAAAAGCACCATATAGACCATCATCATAATAGTGACATCAGATTCTGGTAATGGTAGTTTTATTTTAAGGTCAATATCTTCCACGAAAATCATTGGTACCGTAATGAATTGCGCCAGTATCACGCCGCCGAGAATCAATACAAAGTATGGGATGGCTGGCTGGGTATCCTTGAACTTGGAAAATAGGAATAGAAAAACTCCGAGGCCGACTGTGGAAATGGCAACAATTTGAATACGTGCAGCATTCCAGAATTCTTCAGTAACTGATTCTTCGGGTATTTCGTAAGTAAATTCGGAAAATTTCAGTAAAATTTTCAACCCCACACCTGCCAATAGTCCTTCAACTAGATAAACTGGGACAGCGATGAGCAGGTATCTTTGCCAGTTGAACTTCCATATAACAGCTTGCATCGCTGCGGTCAGGAAAATACAAAAGGCCATATTTTCCCACCCGAAGGTAGCCACGCCCAAGGCCAGCACCGGGGCCAGTCCAGCCGCGATTCCTGGCGCGCCAACAAAGTTGCCTGGTTTGAACCAGGCGTTTATCCAGCCAACTAAACATGCAAAAGCCACGGTCGCTAATCCGACCTTAATGGGATAATCAGACATCATTGCTATTCCTATCGACAATGGAATCGCCATGGCACCCGTTATCAAACCTGCTGCGGTATCACGGAGTGCGTACTGAGCCTGAAAAGCTGCTGATCCAGGTAGGGTAGCTGGCCCTGAATCTTGTGTTTTTTGGTTGCTTGAGGGTGACCTGTTTTCTGTTTGAGATTTCATGAGTAATTATTCCTTCAATTTAACAAATAACGATGACAGAGCAAATCAGGAATGGAACACACTAAAAACGGGCAAATTGCGGTTTTTAAGGCCAACCTGATAAAAAAATATATCGCGATTAACGTTAAAGTTTAGTTAAAGTTTCATTAAAGTTTCATTAACGTTCTTAATTATTGACTTTTCCAGTTATTGCAATTTTCAATCTAGAAGAGTAATGAATATGTTTAAAATCATTGCTCTTGTACATCGCATTAGGTCAGGCTGGCGATGCCAGACTGTTACGACAGAGCATGGGAGGCCACTTAAAGTTTCGTTAAAGTTTCATTGAATTTTCATTAACGTTCTTAATTGTTAACTTTTCCAGTTATTGCAATTTCCAAAAGAGTAATACCATGTACAAAAGCTTCGCTCTTGTACATGGTATTAAGACAGGCTGGCTATGTCAGGCTGTTATGACAGAACATAACCGGTTTCATGCAGCGCCATAATTCTCAGTTTGAAGAATTCAATACCTTTGAAACCATAGGCCATTTTCTGCTTCTCGTTGCAGATCACGACGCAATTTTGTCAGTTTTTCGTTGAACAGCTTGATGATATGAAAATGGTCGAACACACGTGTTGCTTGCGGATGATTGGCTTGTACTGCATTGATGTAGGCAGGCCCCATGCCGGTCGCAATCGCTTCAATCCGAACGCCAGATTTTTTTAGGCGCTTCCGGAACGGAGTGCAGCTGCATTTTTCCCATTACCAACAAAAATTACTGTGCCACGTTGAAGATCCATCACAATGGATAAATAGCCCAGCTTCTTACCTTGGTGTATTTCATCAATCGCAATTCGTTTGACCATTGATTATTCCAACTTTATTTTCAATATAGAGTCCATCCCATTGGGGTAGTAGCGAAAACCTATCAGTAGCAAGCATAAAGTGTGTAAGATTAAATTGTTCTCGCTTGACACATAAATATTCACTTTAACTTTGGGGGTTAAAATGCGCCGCTGTCGAACTATTTCTCTTGTTGTGATCATGCTGATTATTCTTTCAGCTTGTGCATCTAAGCCCCAAGAAAAAACTTTCCCATCTGATCAATTACAAATTAAGACGCCGTTTGAACAGTTGTCTTTCGGCGCGACACGAAAAACTGCATTTGAGGATGATGGAAAGTTCGTTATGGTTGAGGGCAGTGAGTGCATACAAAATGCTGATGGCTCAGCGCCCGCAACGATTTTGTCATTTATTGATATGCCGAGTTATGTTGATAGTGGCACGGTGATATTAAATGGCTGGGATTTGCGTTATTTACATAGTGACCATGAGGTGCGTTCTTTGAGCGCTGACGTTACTCATAGCAAATTGGTGACAGGTGGCGGTGGTGCGCCGATTCTTGTATTTGAAGTAGAAGGCCAGTTGAGTGACCAAGGTGGGGATGATGCTTATGAGTTTTGTGTTCATTACACCGGCATTGGTTATAACTCAGACGTGTTTGATGCTCGCATAGAAGGCGATTATAGCGGTATTGGTACTTGGGCTTTGCAGACTGAAGGTGACGGCGCGGTCTCAATGCTTGAAAGCATTTGGTCTGAAGGTACGTTAAAGGGCAGTGATTTCATTGCCGTCATTCCACGCGGATTTGGTTTTCAGTTTGATAATGAATTTGAGTGTGAGTTCCGTTTCCCGCCTTGTCGGTGGGAAGATGCAGCCGATCATCATGTGCGTCAGGTTGCCTACAGTCTTTTCCAAATTGGTGCTTCACCTAATCCCGGCGGCAACCCGCACTGGGTAACTCAGACTATTTTTAAAGGCAACAGCACACGTACTCATTGGATCAAAACACGCGCTGCATTGATAGGCGGTAGTAGTGTCAAACTACACACGCATTTGTTGGCTTTGAATTCACTTTCAGGCAAAACAGATATTTGTCGTAATGGCGAAGACGGAGTGGTACGTACCGAAACGGTGCGCTTGTATGATTTGCCCTATGATTATGCTGTGCCCATGCTGACAGGCTGGGACCTTAACTATGAGTGCGGCGATCAGCATGTACAAAGGGCAGGTATTTGGATGCACGACATTCAGTTTGACCCTGAAAATAATTCACTTGAATACAAAGTGTCCTCTATCCTTAGAAATAAAGACGGTGCGCCCAGTTTTAATGCCACACATCGCGTGACGATATTAGGCTTGAATCGTTTGTCACCGCCAGTTGAGAGAGCAGCGCCTGATGTTAGAATTAAGATTAGATAATGCAAACGATATAGATATCAAATATAAAGAAATACCTGATCAATTAAACGTATTTATTCCCGAATTTCAGCAACTGATACAATATCTAATGAATCGTTTGTTTGGCCTGCACCTTATTTTAAAAGCTTAAAGCTGAACATAAATCGTAAAAGATCGCACGTTGCCATGCAAGGAGTTGTCAGTGAAGATTGTTTTCGTACTCGGTATGATGTTTTTATTTGGCGCATATGTACCTCAAATTCATGCAGGTTCTCTGAATAAATATGCTGACGAGGAGCCTGCACCAAGGTATGACCAACAGTTTTCTCCTGAAGTAATCAAACGGCGTTTAAATGATAAAATGCGCAGATCAATTCGCTTGCTAAACGAAATGGGTGGTGTGGAAAAACAGCGCTGGGTCAATGAATATAAAGATAGACTTAGGAAAGCTGAAGCGTCTATGAATTATTTGAAAGCAGCGTATTACAGAGGAATACTAGAACAGGTTGAATGAGAAGATATGAGAGATATAATCATGTTGTTTTTATTTTTATCGTTTGCTGTCATTGTCCATGCGCAAGAGATTGAGTCACCATTATTAGAAG
>RCMY010002940.1_pt1 | contig 15266 bp, 9 predicted proteins | sample 2041341 | NCBI WGS metagenome assembly RCMY01 (sample SAMN09708234, study PRJNA481090) | Marine sediment metagenome, whole genome shotgun sequencing project.
CAGGATGTCCCTTTCTTCATGTTCAGGGTAGCCAAAATCTTTGGGTAGTTGGTTGGCACCTATCCACGGACTTTTGCAACTGAGCCAAATGTTCTGTCATAATTAGCACCAATTCCGAAATTAAAATTCTTATTCTGCCAATCAAGTTTACTATCTGAACTCATTGTTCCATCCTTACCTCCGGTGTAATGAGAATATGCAGATGGCTCACCATTTGTCCATTCAGATACAGCATCGCTACCAAATTTGTATTCCCTTGTATGGTTTTCCCAATATGCAGAGATATTGTCATAAGCCAATCTTGTCCATGCGCTAAGGCCCTTAGTGACTGCAGATAAGTCCTGATTTAATGTCAAATCTGCAAAAAGAGCTCTCGTATGTGCCTTGCTATAAGCACGACCTTCAGTAAGAGCAACAGGATTAGAATATCCATTCCATGTTGAATTACCACCCCATAATCCGCTTTCAGTGCGTATTGGGAAGGCAGCAGCAGGAACTGTATATATTTTATCCCACAAGTTATCGCTAGACAATCCTGGTCTAAGAGTTTCCAATAATGTTCCATCAATATTAACAAGCACCTTTGTTGTATTCGTTAAGTCAATATCGAGATTGGTTCTGAAATTGGCTTTAGAATACTTGTTCTGTGTTGAATATCCATCATTCATATTAGGATGAGCTACAAATCCCTGATTATCTTGAAGATTAATCAAGGTGTAATATCGCATTCGTGTACCACCTCCACGGAAACTAAGATTGAATATATTACTTGCTCCTACATCTTTAAAGCATTCTTTTATCCAATCTACGTTAGAATAAAGATATGGATATTTGCCAGACTGAAAAGCATTTAGTTCTAAAGCTGAATATTTTGGAGCCTTACCATCATTAACAAGCGCTTCATTCATAGCATTTGCGTAAGTATAAGCATCGGCAAATTCAGGTCTACGCTCTTCCCAATTAAATGCATGGTCATAAGAAAAGTTTATCTCATTGCTTTTATACTTTCCGCGCTTTGTAACAATATTGATTGCACCATTTGCGCCTTTGTATCCATATAAAGCTACAGCAGGAGCATCCTTTAAAACAATAACATTCTCTACCTCTTCTGGAGTTATGTATGAAATATTTCTCTCAATACCATCAACTAAAACCAATGGATTATTTCCAGCAAGGGTCTGTAATCCTCTTACATAAAAAGTAGGTTCATAAGAAGAGTAATCACCCGTGCCTTGCAATGTTGTCAAACCAAGAACATTTCCGAACAAAGAGTTCCCAATATTCTTTGCAGAACGATTATTAAAATCAGAATTGGCTGATGAAGCTACAGACATTGTAGATTCACCGACAGTTTGCTTTATGCCAAAACCAATATTTACTGGTTGAGATGCATAATCCATCACAATCTTAATACGTTTATTGCCATTAACTACAACCTGTTTCTTCGACTGATCAGGAGCATCAACAATAAGTTTATCATTTTGAGATGCACTGATTTCAAACAACCCATGGCTATCTGAATATACTTTTATTTCAGGAGTATTAAGCACACCAATCATTGCACCTGATATCGGATTACCAGATTTATCTACAATTTCACCTACAATATTGTCGGCAACACCCTGTGCAAAAGAGTTTATGCCAAGCATCAATGTTGCGGCTAATAATATATGTCGTTTCATATAATAATATTATTTGTATTCTTTCATTAAAAAATTACCAACCAGGATTTTGTGTCAATCCATACCCTTTATTGATTTCTGTTGGTGGAAATGCAGACAAATACCATTTTGTATCGAAATCAGTCCACCATACACGGGCAACATTTCCCAATGGGAATTTTTCATATCTGAAATGCGTTGGCTGTGATGCTTCCCAACCTTCACTACCTTGCTTTTTATCTGAATAAGAGTAATTATAATCTTTACCGTCCTTCTGTCTGAATATTCTAAGTCCGTGAAGTACTTTTTTGAAAAGATCAGCCCTTCTATAGCGAATCATATCAAAAAATCGAGTATCTTCAAATCCAAGTTCACATGCTCTTTCGTTAAGGATGGCATTAATTAAATTTGTCTTGTCATCAAAATTTGTTTCAGGTTGACTTTCCTTCAAGCCTTTAAGTCCAACACGTGCACGCACAACATCAACTTGCTTTATTGCATCATCGTAGCTACTATTTTGTGCCAAAGCTTCTGCATAAAGCAGATACATTTCAGAAAGGCGAAGATAAGGCCAGCAAGTAACCCTTCCCTTAGCATCATCCTTATTCATATAGAACTTATTGTTAGCAAAACCAGTTGCATATTGTCCAGATTCAGATGAAGGTCCACTACTAGCTTCACGTCCGTTTATCCACAATTCACCACGGCGGCCACTCATATTACCATTATCGTTAAGACTCCATTGTACATTATTCACAATCATCGTCTCATATAAACGAGGATCACGAGTTAGTTCAAAATTATTGTCCTTGTTAACGAACATGGTATCAAGGCTATTATTTTTGTTCTCATTATTAAAATCAAATGGTCTTCCATCTTTCCAGCCGAACATTTCCATATAATCTTCTGTAGGAGTATATCCGCCAAATCCATTCCATTCTGTTACAAATTTAGAATCCCAGTCACTCCAGTCACCAGCATAACCTTTATACTTCACACGCGTAGAAATGAGCATTTCTGTTGTTCCACGACTAGAATATGCATTACGGAAAGCTGCACGATATTGACCAGGAGTAGTTCCAGCAGCTTGAACTAACTGATAATATCCATTAGTCTGAAGAGCTGTAAAGAAGTCTTTGCAAGCCTGCAAACATTGAGTCCATAGTTCAGGTTTGTATCCACCATACCAAGATTGATGTTTTTCATTAGCCTCCTGGCTCCCAGTTGTACAATATGGTGTTGCGGAATTAAACAAAGGAGATGCTGCAAAAGCTAAGATTTTACATTTTAATCCCATTGCCGCAGCCTCGGTAAAACGTCCATCCCAGTTTGATCGATCTGCTTCATCAAGAACCCAAGGTAATTGAGGAGCCGCATCATCCAGCAAGCCAACCATAAAATTAACAGTTTCTTCTACAGTAGCGCGAGGTAAATCGTAAACACCTTCTGTTCCGTCAAAAGACTGTTTTGCAATAGGTAGTCCTCCATAATGTCTGAACATATCAAAGTAGCGTGAAGCAATAATACACTTTGCCTCGGCTTTAAGCCTTGTTTTTTCAGCATCATCTATGCCTGGAGTCTTATCTACATTTTCCAAGAAAATATAAGCTGCTCTAACTGCAGACCAAACATTCTCTCCACAGTAATTAAATTTACCAGCATTGCCAGGAATGTAAGTACCAGAATAGAACTGACGATTTACTTCATCCCAAGAATTATGACTATGCCATGAATCAGAAAGAGCCTCAAAGACTCCAGTGTTCATTTTCACACCGACTCCGCCATCCCAGTAATATGGAAGGCCATAATATAGTTTACTATATGTATTCCAAAGGAAATCTCGTGTATATTCAGCATTATTAAATATTGTATCCTTTGTAACATCTCCGCCAGGAGCTTTTTCCAAAAAGCTGTTGCCGAATTTAATATCGTCCACGCAACCAGAAGTGACACTTATTGCCAAGAGAGCAATAGCCCCTAAAAATATATGTTTTGATTTCATATTGTTTATTCCTTTATATTTTAGAATCCTAATTTTAGTGTCAAAGCAAACGACCTTGTCAATGGATATGAAGGACGATCACTTGTTCTTGATTCAGGATCACCCCACTTGAAGCTAGTAAATGTAAGCAAATTGTATCCACTCAGAGCCAAACTACATTGATTCATACCAATTTGGTGCATGAATGGAAAATCAAAATTATATGCTATCTGCATACTCTTTAAACGCAAGTAGCTTGCATTGACCTCATATAATGTAGAGCCAGCATAGTTATTTGACGCATGTGCCATTGTTGCACGTGGATATTTTGAATTCGGATCTGGATTTTCTGGTGTCCAAGTATTATCATACTGATACTTTAACAAACCTTTGTTTCCTGTATCTCCCAATGGCTGGCGGAAAGTTTCATCAAGCATACGGCTAACGTTCCAAGCTCCTGTCCATTGAGTTGAAACCTCAATATTTTTCCAAGAAAAGCCTATGTTTAAACCCAATATATATTCAGGATCATCAGTATGTCCCAAACTATATGAAGCATCATTAGCATCGATTACGCCATCACCATTTAAATCTACATAAACACAGTCACCAGGTAACAATCCACCTGAATGAGAAGCAATTTGCCTGCCATATTGTGCATAATAACGTGCTTCTGCAGTTTCATCATAGAGTCCCCAGAATTGACGTATATTTCTAGAACCTATACGATGTCCTTTCTGGTACATGTAATCATAGTTCTGAGGTGCCTCATACATTTCTTTAATTTCGTTTTGATTGTAAGAGAGGTTACCTTCTATCCAATAACGGAACTTATCTGTAATATTATCACTCCATTTTAAAGTAAGTTCGTATCCCCAACTGTCAACCTTTCCTAGGTTTGCATATGGAAGTGTGAATCCAAGAACAGTAGGAGCTGTCATATTCTGCAAAAGAATATCCTTTCTCTTTTCATAATAATAATCAAATGTAGCTTTCAGACGATTCCCTAAGAAATTCATATCTACACCATAGTCCTGCTTGAATGATGTTTCCCAAGTGACATTTTTGTTATGTTTCTTTCCTTCATAAGCTCCAGGTTTATTACTAGAAACATTTGTCCCGAAGTTGTAACCACCTCCTATTCCATAAGGATCTGATGTATACATAAATCGGTCACCACCAACCTTATCATTACCAACAAGACCCCAAGAACCACGTATCTTAAAATAAGACACAACTTTCTTTAAGTTCTTGAAGAACGGTTCTTCACTTACAATCCAACCTACAGAACCAGCAGGGAAGAAACCATAACGATTATCTGGATCAAAATTTTCTGAACCATTATAACCAGCATTAAACTCGGCCATATATCTATTATTCCAGTCGTACGTAACACGTCCAACAAGGCCAACATAACCTGTAGGAATATCAGAATACTGTGATGGATAATATCTCTTTGATTGATTATAGAGCAACAAACCTCCTACATGATGAAGTCCGAAAGAATGACCATAGTCTAGGCTAGCCTCCATATACCAGTTACGGCCTTTACCAAAAGCTTCACCATAACCTAACTGAGAGTCAGTACCGTTCTTTCTATATGCAATAGTACCATCCTTCTGTAAGATTGGATTATATGTAGCTGCACTACTGCTGCGTTGCTTTGTAATTGTATAATCACTATTATACGAACCTTTTATTTTCAACGAAAGTCCATCAGTAATAAAATCTAATTTCTGGTTTAGGATAATATCTGCGTTTAGCGTATTTGTACTTGCAGCCATATACCCTAAGCCATAGTATGCACCAAGACCGCTAGCACCAACAAATGGTAGTTGATAGTCATCATAATTCGTAGCAGACATCACGTATTTACCATCAACGAGACCGGGACTAGAGAATGGTGTTGCCCAATACAAATGGCGAAACAACTGGTTATTGTCTTCGCCTGAATATGGAGTATTTTTATTGTCCACTCTACCACCAATATTAACTGACAATGTTGTTGCGTTAGTTAATTCAAAGTCTAAATTTGCACGATAGTTAAATCGACGATACTTAAAATTAAAATCATAAGGCAAAGACTGCTGCTTAAATAATCCGTCTTGCGTATAAGCACCCATTGAAACAAAATACTTCACTTTTTCTGTACCACCAGATATATTAACATTGTGCTGTGTTTGCAAAGCTGCATTTTTAAAGCAATAATCTATCCAGTCTGTATCAGGGAATCTGATAGGGTCTGAATGATCTTTAAACTTCTGCATGATTTCATTTGAAAAAGGTGTTTTTGTATCAGCAGCATCATTCTTTAGCATCTGGTTATAATATGAACCATATTCATAAGAATTTGCTAACTTCAGCATGTTAGTAGGAATAATAACACTTGCAGAAGTAGATACTGAAATATGAGCCTTTCCCTCCTTACCTCTCTTTGTTGTAACAAGAATTACACCGTTAGCACCTCTTACACCAAAAACAGCCGTAGCAGAAGCATCTTTTAGGACTGTAATACTCTCTACTTCATTCGGGTCTATCTCATTAAAATCTCTTTCAACTCCATCAACCTGTATCAAAGGAGATGAATCAGCCCATGTAGCTTTACCACGCACAAGGACTGTAGCTGCGTCAGCTCCTGGTTCACCAGAATACTGTATAGAAGACAAACCGGAAACTGCACCAGAAAGCATATTCGTAATTGAGCCAACCGGAGTCTTCAATAATTCAGAACCTTTTATTCCTGAAATAGCACCTGTTACAGTAACTTTTTTCTGAGTTCCATAAGCAACAACCTGAACATCTTTCAATGTTGTTGAGTTGTCAACCATTGTGACACGCAAAGGACTAGAAGAAGCTTTCACTTTTTGTGTATCAAATCCTATAGAAGAGAATTGAAGCATAGAACCTGCAGGTGCATCAATTTTGAACTTTCCGTCCATATCGGTAATAGTGGCCTGTTTTTCCCCTATTATTCGAATTGTTGCACCAATAACGCCCTCACCATTACTGTCCACAACAGTACCAGTTACATGTAACGTCTGGTGCTGTTCCACAGCATTAATACTTGGAGCAACAACAGCCTTCGCTTTTATTGCAAAAGGCGAAATCAGACTAATCGCGACACACATGAATGAACAAGTTGCGCGATTTCTAAAATCATAATTCATAATTAATTATTGACATTAAATTATTAATAATTTACATTGGATTAACTTTAGTTATAATCTTTCTATAAACATTTTTTAATTCATTGGTTAAGTTTTCGCAATTCTACTTATCGAAAACATTAAGATTTTCAAGGTGATAGGTTTACATTACACATAATATTTTAAGTCTTTGGTTAGTTATTATTTTGCAAAATTAACAAAAAAAATTATAATAAGAAGAGTCTATATTCGTAAAAACAGGGGCCTTTTTCGTAATTATGTATTATTTCTTTAAATCAGACAGACTCCAACTATCATGCCATTCTATTATTGGTTTGCCACTTTCAAACTCAATTGGTAACCAAACATATCTTGCATCACTCGGATGTTTCGGTCTCCAAATATCAGCCATAAAAATGTATTTTCCATTCACATTAAGCACATAAGTACTCTGGCCACCAAAGGTAAGATCTGCATCTTTACCAATACAAGGATTGGGTAATTGTGTCCACGGCCCCATGATATTATTTGCTGTAAACAATCTAGCTTTATTTGGTGCCCATCCTGTACATCCGCTTGTAATCATCCAATATACACCATTTCTCTTAAATACGGCAGGAGCCTCATTCATTTCAGAAACAGCCACTCTTACATATTTACCGGTATGAGCTGTATAGTCAGCTGTAAGTTCTGCAATCTGCAAGGTCAAATTATCTTCTGAGGAATATATGTGATAAGCCTTTCCATCATCATCAACAAAAACTGTCTGATCACGTGCCATTTGTCCACTAGCAAGATCTCTCTTAACAAACAATCCTTTCTTTATGGCATCATACCATTCTGGAGTCCACCATTTCATTGATATCAAATCTGCGTAATGAGCATTTATGTCAACTGTGTCTTTTTCAAGTATATTAGTAGGATAAATATTAGGATTTACACGTCCAGAATGAATGTATTTGTATGGACCTACAGCATTGTCACTTACGGCAACACCATAACGAGCAGCAGAATAACCCTGATTCTTAAGTTCAAGATGGAACCACATTACAAACTTTTTAGTCTTCTTATTATAAACAACCTTTGGACGTTCCAATATGCAACCTTTAGCAATATCACTGTTTTCATCGTTAGATACAGCAAGCGCTACACCACGATTAGTCCAATCAACAAGATTCTTTGAAGAGTAGCAAGTAACTCCAACCATCGCCGAGCTAGTAGTATCAGACTTGTGTTCGCCAAACCAATAGTAAGTACCATTGTAATCAATCACACCTCCACCATGGGCATTGATATGAACCCCATTATTGTCCTTCCAAATTTCACCAGGATAAAACTTCTTTGATGCGCCCTTTGCGACAATCTGTGTCGGCAATAACGCTAATAAAAATAGACTGATTATTAGTTTCGTTTTCATAAATTAAAAATATAATGAATGCAAAGATAAGCCAAAATAGGCAACTATAATGGTGTGTTTTTCGTATCATAAAAGGTGAAATTCGTATTCTACAATAAAAACTCACATTTGCAAAAAACTTTTTTTTTATTTTGTGATTTCGACAACTTTATTTACCTTTGTCAATAATACAGGAAAATACGGAATTTCCCTGTTTCCTTATATAAAGCTACAAACAATATGAAGATTTTTGCTATTGGAATGAACTATACAGAGCATAACAAAGCATTGCATGGTAGTTCAAACAGACCAGAAGAACCAGTAATTTTCACTAAGGCAGATACTGCATTGCTGAAAGACGGGAAACCCTTTTTCATTCCCGACGACATGGGGAGAATTGAATATGAGACAGAACTGGTTGTGCGAATATGCAAACTAGGAAAGACTATTCCTGAACGCTTTGCTCATCGTTATTATGATGCAGTGACAGTGGGTATTGACTTCACTGCGCGTGAACTTCAAAAGAAGTTGAAAGAGGCAGGAAAGCCATGGGAACTAAGCAAAGGATTTGACGGTTCAGCAGTTATTGGCGATTGGATGGAAAAAGATAAGCTGAAAGATATTCAATCATTGCGCTTTCATCTTGACATCAATGGAAATACAGTACAAGAGGGCTTCTCCGGAGACATGCTTTATAAGGTTGACGAAATTATTTCTTATATCAGCCGATATTTTACCATAAAGACAGGTGACTTACTTTATACAGGATGTCCTACTGGGTGTGGTCCTGTAAATATTGACGACCACTTGGAAGGATATCTGGAAGACTATAAGCTATTGAATTTCAATTGCAAATAAATCATTCTTCATGTATTTAAAAATAGTTTTTTCTTTTGAGATGTTTCGCTAAATACGTATTGACAATAGCGATGTCAGCTGTTTGCTGCACGCTTTCTGCCTCACAGAAATTCTTCAATCTGACTTATGATCAGGTTAAAATTGACTCTGTGGTGCCTAGAGTTACGTATTCTATTCCTCTAGGATTAAACTATCAAGACTCAATATATAAAGTAAGTATTCTCTACCCAGAATTTGTAGAAATGCCACCGTCTGACATTGAGAAATACAATAAAATATCAAAGAGTCCACCATCAGAATTACCAGTAACAAATCAATTTTTTGCCATCAACAGCAAACAACCATATCTTGTGGTGTCTTTCTCTCCTATCGTGTTCCGTGACAAGCATTACCAAATATTAGCAAGCTACATGCTGAAAGTCGAATCTGAAGCTATCAACAAGACACAAGCTAAATCATTGGCAACCGTCACAAGATCTGCGACTCCATCAGCAAGATATACTACTTCTTCTGTACTTTCATCGGGGCGCTGGGCAAAGATAAGGATTGCGTCATCAGGAGTTTTCCAACTTACAGACGCACTAATTAAGAAAGCAGGGTTCTCTGATATTTCAAAGGTTCACGTATATGGTTATGGTGGAAATCTGCAAAACGAGGTACTCAATGAAGATGACATTATTTCTCATGATGATTTAAAGGAAGTTTCATTATGTAATATCCATGGAAAGAGATTGTTTTATGGGCGAGGACCTGTTTCATGGAGTACTAACGATGCTATCAGACGCACCCGCAATCCCTATTCCGATTACGGATATTATTTTATCACACAAAACGAGGCTGAACCGCTTACAGTTGATTCGGCTACATTCATAAATTCTTTCTATCCTTCGGCAGATGATTATCATTCGCTTTATGAAGTCGACGGATACTCATGGTACCATGGGGGACGTAACCTGTTTGATAAAGAGGAAATAACAACAGGGAACAGCAAAAAAGTAATTATCAACAACACTGCTAAAGCCACAAGCGGGAAACTATCAGTAAACATTAGCGCCGGTAGTAACTCTAGTGCTATAATCATGCTCAACGACTCTATTCTTGGTAATCTTGATATTTCGTTGGGAAGCTACGATAATGGCAATGAGGCCGGAAATACTTATTCAATAAGAAAATTAAACAACAAAGACACTGTAACAATAAAAGCTTTATCAGGAGGACCTATTCGCTTGGATTATATTTCAATGGCTTGGGACACACCTGTTGAAGCCCCAAACATTAGCAACGACACATTTTCTGCACCTGAATATGTAGGCACTATTGCTAATCAGAATCATCATGGGGATAAACAAGCAGACATGGTGATAATCATTCCTACATCGGGTAAATTACTAGAACAGGCAGAGAGACTCAAAAAGTTTCATGAGTCTCACGACTCGTTAAGCGTAAACATTGTGAAAGCTGACGAACTGTATAATGAGTTTTCAAGTGGAACACCTGATGCAAATGCTTACCGTAAATATATGAAAATGCTTTATGATCGAGCATCTTCAAAATCTGAAGCACCAAAATATCTGTTGTTGTTTGGAGACTGTGTCTGGGACAACAGAATGCTTACCCCTGAGACAAGCACATTAGATAAAAATGATTACTTGCTTTGCTATGAAAGCGAAAATTCTTTCAACTCCATCACCTGCTATGTTGACGATGGTTTCTACACGCTTCTTGATGATGGAGAAGGAGGTGATCCACAAACAAAAGACACCCCAGATATTTCAGTAGGAAGATTTCCTGTAGCATCGGCTGAAGAGGCTCAGATTATGGTTGATAAAACCATTAACTACGTCAACAACAAAGATGCAGGTGCCTGGCAAAGCACAATGATGTTTATGGGCGATGACGGCAATCAAAACTTGCATATGGACGATGCTAACACTGCTGCTGACATGATGGCAGAGAAGTATCCAAGCTATGTAATTAAAAAGGTTATTTGGGATGCATATAAAAGGGAAACTTCAACTACAGGAAACACTTATCCTGAAGTTACGAAAATAATCAAACAACAGCAATCAAACGGAGCCCTTATAATGGATTATGCGGGACACGGATCTGAAACAATGATATCACATGAAGCAGTGCTTGGACTTAACGACTTTGCCACATTTAATAATAAAGCTTTACCCTTGTGGATTACAGCATCGTGTGACATTATGCCTTTTGACGGAACGACTCCAACAATTGGTGAGTCAGCTGTTTTGAATGAGAACGGCGGAGCTGTGGCTTTCTTTGGAACCACACGAACCGTATATGCCAAATACAATAAAGTATTAAACATGGCTTATCTTAGCCATGTACTTGACTACACGAATGGTAAAGCCAACACAATTGGTGATGCCCAGAGGTTGGCTAAGACTGAAATGATTATTACAGGTAATGACCTCACAACAAATAAGCTACAATATTCATTGCTTGGTGACCCAGCTATATCACTCAACAGACCTAGTCAGAATATAGTAATAGACTCTATCAACGGCATTTCTACGTCATCATCAACATTACCAGAATTTAAGGGTGGAAGTATTGCCAGGATTGCGGGACATGTTAAAGACAACACTTCCCTATCTGGAATAGTTACAGCTACGGTAAGAGATTCCAAAGAACTGATAACATGCAGACGAAATGACATCACAGAAGCCGATAGTGCATTCCAATACTACGACCGAACCAAAGTGTTATTCAACGGCTCTGATAGCATAAGAGCTGGAAAATTTGCATTCTCTTTTGCTGTACCCAAAGATATCAACTATAGCGACGGAACAGGACTTATCAATCTATATGCGGTCAACAGTGATAAGACAATAACGGCAAACGGATATTCAGATCATTTCAAGGTAGGAAGCTCTGATATAGTGTCCAACGATTCTATTGGTCCCGCCATATATTGCTACCTCAACTCACCCTCTTTTGAAAATGGAGGAAATGTAAACAGCACGCCATATTTCGTAGCACAAGTAAAAGATGAAAACGGAATAAACGTCACTGGCAGTGGAATTGGTCACAACTTAGAACTTATTATTGATGGTAAGGCAACTATGACTTATAATCTAAACGATAATTTTAGCTTTGATTTTGGAACATACAAGAGTGGAACTACATATTATAATATTCCAGAACTAACCGAGGGTAGACATAAACTACAATTCAAGGCTTGGGATATTCTCAACAATTCATCTACAGCGCAATTAGACTTCAATGTAGTTAACAAACTCGAGCCCAACCTCTTTGGTGTGTCTTTGTCAAACAATCCAGCAACAACGACAACAACATTCATAATCAATCACGACCGTACAGGTTCTGATATGGATATTGAAATTGAAGTTTTCGATATGAGTGGCAGAATACTGTGGAGGCATTCAGAATCTGCTATACCAACATCTAGTGTCTACACTGTTGCATGGGACTTATGCACAGACGGAGGAAACAAGCTCCACACAGGTGTTTACCTATACCGTGTAAAGATTGCTTCTGAAGGAAGTTCAAAAGTAAGCAAGTCACATAAACTAATTGTTATTAGCAATAATTAGCAGCCGAAAACGTTTTAACTTACAAGAGGACAAACAAAAGACTTTATATGAAGAAATACATTATAATGTTGTCGCTGATTTTAACGACAATGTCTGCATCGGCACAAAAGACGAATATATTTAATCCTGTGCGCACTGCTGTAACATCCCAGACAATAGCTCCGGATGCTCGTGCAGCAGGTATGGGCGATATAGGTGCAGCAACAGACCCTGATGTAAACTCTCAATATTGGAATCCAGCTAAGTATCCATTCACAATAAGCCGTGCTGGAATTGCACTTAACTATACACCTTGGTTGCGTCAACTTGTCAACGATATGGACCTTGCGACAATAGCAGGCTACTATCGCATAGGTGACTACAGTGCAGTGTCTGCCTCAATGCGCTATTTCAACATGGGAGAGGTGATGATGAGTAGTTCTGAAAGCGGATCAGGAGACATGACTATTAATCCTTATGAAATGTCTGTTGACGTAGCCTACTCTCTTATGCTTTCTGAGAAATTCTCTATCGCAGCCGGAGTAAGATGGATTTATTCTGATCTCACCTACGACTACAGCGAAGAAACTTCACCAGGTAGTGCATTTGCCGCAGACTTGGCAGCCTATTATCAAGACTACATCAACATAGGACAACGTGAATGCCAATTGGGACTTGGACTTGACATTTCAAATATTGGTAGTAAGATAAATTTCGGAAGCGATCAAAACAGTGAGTTTATACCTACCAATATGCGTCTTGGAGCATCTTTGATGATTCCTATAGATGAATTCAACAAATTCACAGTTGCAGCAGATGCCAATAAACTACTTGTACCAACATATCCAATACAGAGAGATAATGAGTCGAGCACCGATTATGAAGCCCGACTGCAAAAAGACTATTATGATGTATCAAGCATTAGCGGTATATTCAAAAGTTTCAGCGATGCACCAGGTGGCTTCAAGGAAGAGATGCAGGAAGTAAACTGGAGTTTAGGAGGCGAATATACCTACAATGATAAGTTTTCTCTGCGCGCTGGTTATCATCACGAAAGCGAAAACAAAGGTAATCGCAAATATTTCACTGTTGGAGCAGGCTTCAAGATGAACGCTTTTACTCTGGATGCAGGCTACGTAATAGCAACAGCTAAGAGTAATCTGCTTGACCAAACACTGAGATTTACACTTGCATTTGATTTAGACGGAATAAAAGATTTATTTAAAAAGAAATAATGATAAGAGTAGGAATGGGATACGACGTCCACAAGCTTGTTGAAGGTCGTGATTTATGGTTGGGTGGAATAAAGATTGACCACTCTTTGGGATTGCTTGGACACAGCGATGCCGACGTTTTGATTCATGCTATCTGCGATGCTATTCTAGGTGCGGCAAACATGCGTGACATTGGTTATCATTTTCCTGACACAAGCGAAGCTACCCTAAACATGGATAGCAAGATTATATTAAAGAAGACTGTTGAACTCATTACCGGCAAAGGTTATCGCATCGGAAACATTGACGCCACTGTTTGCGCCGAACGACCAAAGATTAACCCTCATGTGCCCGATATGAAAAAATGTATGGCAGAAGTAATGGGCATTGATGAAGACCAGATTTCTATCAAGGCCACCACAACAGAGAAGCTAGGGTTCACTGGGCGTGAGGAAGGAATGTCTGCTTATGCAGTTTGTCTTATTGAAAAATAATGGAACTAAATAAACTATAAAAAGTGGCATTGTTTTTGTAATAGTTTACATAAAGTACTATTTTTGCATTAACTAAAAAAATAAAGATTATGGAAGTACAAGATTTGGAAAGAAGAATTAAAGAACAAGAATATGGAAGAGGATTTGATTTCTCAGCAGCTTTCCCTGCATTAATGCGCAAAGTATATCTTTGGATGACTTTTGCGCTTGCTATTAGTGGTATGGTTGCTTACGGTGTTGCAACATCACCCAACCTTCTTCGAGTTATCTACGCAAACAAGTTAATGTTTTGGGGCATAATGATTGCAGAACTCGTGCTAGTTTGGAAAATTAGCAACAGCGTGTGGAAACCTAATCGTTCTCTAGCCTCTACGACATTGATGTTCACAATATTTGCGGCTCTTAACGGTGCCACTTTGTCATACATATTCGTAGCATTTGCTCCTGCTGCCATCATAAAGACATTCTTTGTCACTGCTGGTACATTTGGCGTAACGGCTTGTTTTGGTTACTTTACAAAGAAAGACCTTACGAGTCTTGGCAGTCTCTTCTTGATGGGACTTATTGGATTAATCATTGCTTCTGTTGTCAACATGTTTATTATGAGCAGCACAATGGACTTGATTATAAGCTATGTCGGTGTAGCACTATTTATAGGTCTAACAGCTTGGGATAGTCAACGAATTAAAAATCAACTTGCAATGGCTCAGGATATGAGCGAAGGGTCACAGAAGATTGCACTATCTGGTGCATTAAGTCTTTATCTAGACTTTATCAACCTGTTTATTTATCTATTGAGAATCTTCGGAGGAAGAAATAGTTAAACAGTGTTTTTATATATAAAATTAAAGGAGGCTTTGAGCAATATGAACTGAACCCCGAAAGTTAGACACAATAACTTTCGGGGTTTTGCATGGAACAAAAAAGAAGGAAACATACCTATTCGGATCGTTTAA